>LNAP01000254.1_pt1 | contig 59659 bp, 75 predicted proteins | sample 602601 | NCBI WGS metagenome assembly LNAP01 (sample SAMN02440304, study PRJNA202911) | soil metagenome | biome: Subtropical and temperate rainforests or woodlands; isolation source: soil samples (1 kg each in a 20% v/v slurry with milli Q water) were... ...
AGCGCCGATGGTACTTGAACCGCAGGGTTCCGGGAGAGTAGGACGTTGCCAAGCACATGCAGAGAACCTTCTTGATGTAAATCAGGAAGGTTCTTTCTCCATTTCTCGGAAAAGCTCAGTCGGTTCCGCTAATTCCAAGCATGACCGACAACGAGCGAATCGCGCATTTCAGTTAATCCGCGTATTATCCTCGCAGCGATAATTTCATTTTATAAGAGTTATTGCGCTTAAGAATAAATCCTCCAGGGTAGTCTACAATAAAGAGTAATGCTTGCATGTTAAAAACCCTCTAACGATTGCCTTTTGATTAGAAAATTTGAGCAGCTTTACATGATGAGCTGGCGCCTTTCATTCATGACACTTGCCAAATTCCATAAAAATGATTATAATCAATTCAAGGTCAAAGAAAGTCAAAGTCAATTACTTCTAACCGTTTGGGAGGATGAATTGATGCGCAACGTATCTGAGATTATTGAGCAGTATTTGAAGCAGATTTTACAGCAAAGCCCTGAGGGGGCTATAGAAATACAGCGAAACGAGCTGGCTGACCAATTCCAATGTGTGCCTTCCCAAATCAATTATGTAATAAGCACCCGTTTTACTCTGGAGAAGGGGTATATAGTAGAGAGTAAGCGCGGAGGTGGCGGATATATTCGTATCCAACGGATTCAGTTGCGCTCCCATGGCTCTATTCTCGATTATATTTTTCAAACCGTAAACACTCACATTGACCAATTGACCTCCGAAGGCCTGATTTACCAATTGAAGGAGGGGAAATTTATTTCTCCTCGAGAAGCTGATCTGATGATGGCAGCTGTCTCCAGAGAAGTATTAAGTCTGCAGCTTCCATTGCGTGATGAGATCCGCGCTAAGATTCTAAAAGCGATGCTGATCGCGCTGCTTAGCAAATAAGGGGGGAGTTCTCCATGATCTGTCAAGAATGTGGTAAAAGACCCGCAACGCTTCATTTTACGAAAATCGTCAATGGAGAGAAGAATGAATTTCACATCTGTGAGATGTGCGCCCGAGAGAAGGGTGAGCTGATACCTGGGACATCGGGCGGGTTCTCCATTCATAACCTGTTGTCAGGGTTGCTCGATTTCGAACCTTCATCCACCAACTCCTTGTCATCCAAAGCGCAAACAATACGCTGCGAGAACTGCGGGTTGACTTATGCGCAATTCAGCAAGTTGGGTAGATTCGGGTGCGGCTCTTGTTATAAAAGCTTCTCGGAACGGTTGGATCCCCTTTTTAAACGGGTTCACGGAAATACCGTTCACGTCGGAAAAGTACCGAAACGCACAGGAGGATTAATTAAACACAAGCGTGAAGTCGAGAGGTTGAAGAAGGAAATGATGAGCAGGATCGAGCAAGAAGAATTTGAGCAAGCGGCTAAAATTCGAGATCAAATTCGGGAAATCGAGAAAAAGATTGCCGGAAATTAGGGCTCCCAAAGGAGGATTTCCTCATGACGTTACAGCGTTTTACCGGAGATGCATTAAGCGAATGGATGAAAGGGGATGGCCCCGATTCCGATATCGTCATCAGCAGCCGAATTCGCATAGCCAGAAACCTGAAGGATTATCCGTATCCGATGCTTGCAACCAACCAACAATCTAAAGAAGTGCTGGATCAAGTATTACAGGTATTGGAAAATGAAGAGCTCGGTACGATCAGCCATTTTTCCAGTTTACCTCTGTCGGAACTGAATGAATTGGAAAAAATGGTGTTGGTGGAGAAGCATCTGATCAGTCCGAACCTTGCGAATGAATCACGAAATGGTGCTGTTATTTTAAGCGAAAATGAATCGATCAGCATCATGGTAAACGAAGAGGATCATCTGCGCATTCAATGTCTGTGTCCGGGTTTTCAAATTAAGGAAGTTTGGGATTTGGCGAATCAAATTGATGATATTTTTGAATCTCAGCTCGATTACGGGTATGATGAAAAAAGGGGTTACTTGACAAGCTGCCCCACCAACGTGGGTTCGGGAATTCGGGCATCGGTAATGATGCATTTACCGGCATTGGTGTTATCGCAGCAAATCAACCGGATTTTATCGGCAATCACCCAAGTGGGACTTACCGTACGAGGCTTGTACGGGGAGGGCAGCGAGGCACTCGGCAACCTTTTTCAAATTTCCAATCAGATTACCCTTGGTCAATCGGAAGAAGAAATTATTGACAACCTTTACAGTGTAGCCCGACAAATTATCGAACACGAACGCTCTGCCAGGCAGAAGCTGATGTCCGAATCCAAAATGCGCATTGTAGACAGGGTAACCCGCTCGCTTGGCATACTCTCTTTTGCCGGAATTATGGATTCCAAGGAAGCCGCGCAACGATTGTCGGATGTTAGATTGGGCATTGACTTAGGGGTTATTAACAATGTTTCGTCTGGCGTGCTCAATGAGCTGCTTGTCATGACCCAACCGGGCTTCCTGCAGCAAATTGCCGGCGAGAAGCTTTCGGCCGACGAAAGAGATATTCGCAGGGCGCAGTTGATTCGTGAAAGGATAGGGCGTTTTAACGAAAGTTAAAACTTTCTCAATAAGGTTTAATCCCCAAGTTTTCCATAAATATATTAATTTTGGAGGTGTTCTCTATGATGTTTGGAAGATTTACGGAACGTGCCCAGAAGGTGCTTTCTTTAGCTCAAGAGGAAGCGGTTCGCTTGGGACACAACAATATTGGCACTGAGCATATTCTACTTGGACTTATTCGCGAAGGTGAAGGTATTGCTGCCAAAGCGCTTGTTGCTTTAGGACTCGGTTTGGAAAAAATCCAAGACGAAGTGGAGTCACTCATCGGTAGAGGACAAGAGCAGCCGTCTAATATTGCCTACACGCCTCGGGCCAAGAAAGTAATCGAGCTCTCGATGGATGAAGCTAGAAAGCTCGGTCATACCTACGTAGGCACTGAACACATCCTGTTAGGCCTCATCCGTGAAGGCGAAGGTGTCGCAGCCAGAGTTCTGAACAATCTGGGAGTTAGCCTGAATAAAGCTCGTCAACAGGTGCTTCAACTGCTTGGAAGCAGCGAGACTGTTTCACAGAGCCACGGCAGTAATCCGAATGTGAATACTCCTACATTGGACGGACTTGCCAGAGATCTGACGGCTTATGCCAAAGAGGGACATTTGGACCCTGTCATCGGCCGCAGCAAGGAAATCGAGCGTGTCATTCAGGTGCTCAGCCGCAGAACGAAAAACAATCCGGTCCTGATCGGGGAACCCGGTGTCGGTAAAACGGCCATTGCAGAAGGGCTGGCACAGAAAATCATCAACAATGAAATTCCGGAAACGCTTAAGGATAAAAGGGTCATGACTCTTGATATGGGTTCCGTTGTGGCCGGTACGAAATACCGCGGGGAATTTGAAGACCGTTTGAAAAAAATCATGGATGAAATCCGTCAAGCGGGCAATATCATTCTGTTCATTGACGAGCTTCACACGTTGATTGGCGCAGGCGGCGCCGAAGGGGCGATTGATGCCTCAAATATTTTGAAACCGGCTCTTTCCAGAGGCGAACTGCAATGTATCGGCGCTACTACGCTTGACGAATACAGAAAATATATTGAAAAAGACGCTGCCTTAGAGAGACGCTTCCAACCCATCACGGTTGATCAGCCTTCTCCGGAGGAAGCGATCCAAATTCTGCACGGCTTAAGGGATCGGTATGAGGCGCATCATCGCGTAAAAATTACAGACACGGCGATCGAAGAGGCAGTTAAGTTATCCGATCGCTACATTACGGATCGTTTCCTGCCGGACAAAGCGATCGACCTCATCGACGAAGCCAGTTCGAAAGTGAGACTCCGCTCTTATACAGTCCCGCCTAGCTTAAAACAGCTGGAAAATAAGCTTGAGGATATCCGCAAGGAAAAAGATGCCGCCGTACAGAGCCAAGAGTTCGAAAAGGCCGCGTCCCTCAGAGATACCGAACAAAAGCTTCGCGAAGAGCTCGACAGCACAAAAAATGAGTGGAAAGAAAAGCAAGGCCGCATGGATACCGAAGTAACGCCGGAAGATATAGCGCAGGTCGTAGCTAGCTGGACCGGAATTCCTGTCAGCAAGCTTGCGGAAGAAGAAACCGAGCGTTTGTTGAAAATGGAGGACATTTTGCACGAGCGTGTCATCGGTCAAGAAGAAGCAGTCAAGGCGGTAAGCCGGGCGATCCGGCGCGCAAGAGCGGGGCTGAAGGATCCGAAACGCCCTATGGGCTCCTTCATTTTCCTTGGCCCGACCGGGGTTGGTAAGACTGAATTGGCGCGTGCGCTGGCTGAATCTTTGTTCGGCGACGATAATGCCGTCATTCGTATAGATATGTCCGAGTACATGGAAAAGCATTCGACCTCCCGTTTGGTCGGAGCGCCTCCAGGATATGTAGGATACGAGGAAGGCGGTCAGCTGACGGAAAAAGTTCGCCGTAAACCATACTCAGTTGTGCTTCTGGACGAAATTGAAAAAGCGCATCCTGAAGTATTCAATATTCTGCTGCAGGTTCTGGAAGACGGACGGCTAACCGATTCCAAAGGCCGCACTGTCGATTTCCGCAATACGCTGATTATTATGACTTCCAACGTTGGGGCGGAAATGATCAGGAAAAATTCCTCTTTAGGATTCACGGCCGTTCAAGACGCAGGGCGCGATTACGGCAACATGAAGGATAAGGTTATGAGCGAGCTGAAAAAGAGCTTCCGGCCTGAGTTCCTCAACCGTATCGACGAAATCATCGTATTCCACTCCTTGGACGAAGAGCATATTGCCCGCATTGTGAGCCTGATGGCAGACGATCTGCGCAAACGGCTGAAGGAGCAGGAGGTTGATTTCACCCTTACCGACAATGCAAAGCTGTTCCTTGCCAAAGAGGGCTTTGACCCGACTTACGGGGCAAGACCGCTGCGCAGAGCGATTCAAAAGCATATCGAAGACCGTTTATCCGAGGAACTGCTGAAAGGAAATATTTCCAAGGGCGACTCCTTAACGATCGACGAAAAAGAGGGAGAGCTTGTGGTTCTTCGCGGCGAACGCGTAGCGGCTCAATAAGATATTTCAACAGAGCATGTTGGAAATCCGTCCATTTTAACGGAATTCCAACATGTTTTTCTTTGTTAAGGGCTTTCAACACCCCTCTAAAAATGGTAAACTTTGAATATTGCTTGAGAGAATTGCAACGGCACCGGTCTATAGAAAGGATCGTAAGAAATGGTTAAACAAAAAACAAAATTCTGCTGTCAAGAGTGTGGATACGAATCCCCCAAATGGCTTGGAAAATGTCCCGGCTGCCAATCGTGGAACACCATGACAGAGGAAGTGGAAAAAGTAGTTCGGACGCAGGGGATGAATTCTTCCGTCTTGCGAACGAAAGAAAAGCCGACACCCATCATACATATAGAGAGTAACCCGGAACCAAGAATTATAACGGAAAATAAGGAATTGAACCGCGTCTTGGGCGGTGGCATCGTTCCGGGATCGTTGATTCTGGTTGGCGGTGATCCCGGAATCGGGAAATCTACACTGCTGCTGCAAACCTCCTTTTCGCTAACGCAAGTCAATCAGAAGGTTTTGTATGTATCCGGAGAGGAGTCGGTCAGGCAGACAAAGCTGCGGGCTGAACGGTTAAATGCGGAGTCCCCGCTGTTATATGTGCTCTGCGAAACCAATCTGGATCTTATTGAGGAAGCGATTCAGGAAGTCGCACCGGATTTCCTGGTGATTGATTCCATTCAAACGGTGTACCACCCTGCAATCGAATCGGCCCCAGGCACCGTCTCCCAGGTCCGGGAATGCACGGGGCATTTTATGAGAATAGCTAAAGGCAAAGGAATTGCCACTGTCCTGGTCGGGCACGTGACGAAAGAAGGAGCGATTGCCGGACCGCGGCTGCTGGAGCACATGGTTGATTGCGTGCTCTACTTTGAAGGGGAGCGGCATCACTCCTACCGGCTGCTCCGCGCGGTCAAGAACCGCTTCGGTTCTACGAACGAAATCGGTATTTTTGAAATGCAGGAAGCCGGCCTTGTGGAAGTGAGCAATCCGTCAGAGCTGTTTCTCTCTGAGAGGCCGCTAGGAGTAGCAGGTTCCACGGTAGTTGCAAGCATGGAGGGTACGCGTCCCGTGCTTGTAGAAATCCAGGCCCTCGTGTCCTCAACAAATTTTCCTTCTCCCCGCCGCATGGCAACCGGAATCGACCACAATCGGCTGTCGCTCATTATGGCGGTACTTGAGAAACGGATGGGCTTGTTCCTGCAAAATCAAGACGCCTATCTTAATGTTGCAGGCGGAGTAAAGCTGGATGAGCCGGCCGTTGACCTAGCGGTAGCTATCAGTATTGCTTCCAGCTTTAAGGAGCGGCCTACACAACCTTTTGACGTTGTTTTTGGCGAGATTGGGTTAACGGGAGAAGTCAGGGGCGTTTCACGGATCGATCAAAGAGTAAGGGAAGCGCAGAAATTAGGATTTCGCAGGGTCATCATGCCGGAGAAGAGCCTGAAAGGATGGACACATCCCGAAGGCATTGAAATTATAGGTATTAGTACGGTTTCAGAAGCATTAACCGCTGCATTGGGCTCATAAACCTTATCAGGATTGGGCTGTGCCGCGGGTACGGCATCCCCAGGAAGACTTCAGGAGGACGATCATGAGCAAAGAAGACACAAAAAAAGACGTAATGAGCCAGCTCCTGCAGATGGTAGCCCCCGGTACGCCATTTAGGGAAGGGCTGGAAAATGTGCTGCGAGCGAAAACAGGGGGCTTAATCGTAGTCGGATACAGTCCGGAGGTCATGGAAATCGTAGATGGCGGTTTTTCCATCGATTGCGATTTCTCCCCCAATTACTTGTACGAGCTTGCAAAAATGGACGGCGCCATTATCCTTAGTGAGGATATTAAAAAAATTCTGTATGCCAACACGCAGCTCATTCCGGATTCGACGATTCCTTCTACGGAAACGGGGATACGCCACCGGACAGCGGAAAGAGTAGCCAAACAAACCAATAAGCTCGTAGTGTCGATCTCTCAGCGGCGAAACGTTATCACGTTGTACCAGGGAAATTTGCGCTATTCACTGAAGGATATCGGCGTCATTCTGACGAAAGCCAATCAAGCGATTCAGACTTTGGAGCGGTATAAAGCTGTTCTCGATCAATCCTTTACAAACCTGGGCGCATCTGAATTCGAGGAGCTAGTAACTCTGCACGATGTGACTAACGTCATATCCCGCGTGGAAATGGTACTCCGAATTAAGAGTGAAATCAATCGATACATTAATGAATTGGGTAATGAAGGCCGTCTGATCAGCATGCAGCTTGAGGAATTGGTTGGCAATACGGAGTTAGAATCGCGTTTATTAATTAAGGACTACGTTCGTGATCTGAACGAGGACAAAGTGAGGGAAGCGCTCGGAGGCATGAAACGGCTTTCCTCCGACGAGCTTCTCGATCCTCATAATATCATTCGGCTGCTCGGCTATTCCAGCTCTAACTCTATTGCTGAAGAGCCGGTTTCTCCCAGAGGGTTCCGGGTGCTTAACAAAATACCGAGGCTTCCATCGATTATTATTGCGAACTTGGTCGAAAATTTCGGCTATCTGCCCCATATGATGATGGCTACCATCGAAGAATTAGACGATGTTGACGGTATTGGAGAAGTGAGAGCGAGAGCAATTAAGGAGGGCTTGAAGCGAATTCAAGAACAAGTGTTCATTGACAGACATATTTAAATCCCATACAATCATATGGTATAATTAACGAGTCTTATTTAGGGCATAGTAAAACCAGAGGTGGATAAAAACAATATGTTAACTAAATCGCTTCCCAGTCTTTTCACAGTAGGGAACCTGTTTTTAGGCGTAATTTCAATCATTCTTGTATTCAATAACGAACCGGAACGCGCGGCAGTATTGGTCATTGTCGCCATGCTGCTGGATGGCTTGGATGGGCGAGTAGCTCGGGCGCTTAATGCTCAAAGTGAATTCGGTAAAGAGCTCGACTCTTTGTCCGATGTCATTTCCTTCGGTGTCGCTCCTGCGTTTATCATGTATGTCGTTGCTTTCAATGAACCGGCTGTCATGAGTCCTGCAGTAGCTTGGATCGTAACGGCGATTTTCCCCATTTGCGGTGCGCTGCGCTTAGCCAGATTCAATGTCATAGCCGGTATTCCCGGTTATTTCATCGGTTTGCCGATTCCGGCTGCAGGTGGCGTCCTATGTACGCTGGCACTGTTCCACAATGAAATTAATGCATATGTTCTGCTTGTAAGCACCATTCTGCTATCTTACTTGATGGTCAGCACCGTGAAATACCCGAACTTCAAGAAAGCGGGTATTCCCAAAGCCGCTATCTGGATTACACCGGTTATTGTTGTTGTTGCTGTGATTATCGCCATTAAATGGCCGGAATCGATCTCCAAAATGATCTTTGTTCCGCTCCTGCTCTACGCGCTTTACGGGTTAAAAAAAAACGTTGATGGCATCTTCATCCGTTTGAGAAGAAAGAACAAAAGAAAACCCGTTGACGATGTGATCAAGTCCGAAACGCATGTGTGAAGTTCGCGAAAATAAAAAGCATTTATTTTCTCTGAGATCTCAGAAGAAAATAAATGCTTTTTATTTTGTTTCCAGCTTCCTTTACGACATGTTAAACAGGCCGAGCGTAGAGCATTTTTTTGATTCTTTTTCCACAACATCCTCTAAATTCACATCCAACAGATTACTGAGTGCGGACATGTAGAACAAATTACGGCCTAGCTCGGTGCTCAACACCTCCGTGCAGTTCTCGCATAAATGGCCTTGGAGATGAGTTCCGAGTACATGCTTGGCTTCGTCGAGCGTCATCTCCGGATGATAAGTCTGCTTCGCGGCATTCACCTGGATACATCCGCATTCGGTAATTGATTTTATAACGGAACGGTTGACGGCTGCATTCGATTGTTGGAACTTGGACAGGATGTCTAAAAGACTACGGTGACGGAGTAATAATTCTGATACTTGTTCCTGAAACTGCTTTAAAGTCAGGGAGCTCATTCCATCCACCTCGAGTATGTTTGATATTTCCAATTTCATTATATAAGAACAATCCTAATATTTCAATTTCCATGATTAGCGACAGAGAAATTGGAACATAATTGTAACAGAACTATAATTGGATGGATGTGGAGGTGAATCTGTGATGAAGAAATGGATTCAAATCATTTTTGCAATCATGGGTGGAGGATTAGGTTATCAGTGGAGTGATGCTATATTTCAATTACCGGGAATGACAGAGTGGCAAGAACAGGCTTATTGGATTATGGCGTTTTGTGCGATAGCGATGTTTGTTTTGGCGGCTTGGGCAGCGAATTATGTTCTTAAGCTGCTGGATCACGGGGAACGCAGCGTAGAGAAAGTACCGGCTCCCGATTTGTTGTCCGGCACTTTAGGACTGGTGATCGGCCTGTTGATTTCGATTCTTTTGTTTCCTTCTTTGGAACAAGCGACGTGGGCCGGCCCCCTACTTCCGATTAGTATAACGGCCGTTCTAGGGGTTATGGGATTTCGAATCGGTTATAAAAAGAAAGAAGAACTTGTGCATATATTTGCAGCCAGAGCAAGGTCTAATCACGACGATAAGCAAAAGGGCCGCCCTTATGAGGAACATAAAATTCTCGATACAAGCGTAATTATAGACGGTCGAATAGCGGATATTTGCAAGACCGGATTTATTGAGGGCACCTTGGTCATTCCGGAGTTCGTACTCGAAGAACTGCAGCACATCGCGGATTCTTCCGATTTACTCAAGAGGAATCGAGGTCGCCGCGGTCTTGATATTTTAAACAAAATCCAAAAAGAACTTGAAGTAAAAGTATTGATCTACGAAGGAGATTTCGAGGAAATCTCGGAAGTAGACAGCAAACTCGTACGGCTTGCCAAAGTGCTTCAGGGCAAAGTGATCACCAACGATTTCAACTTGAACAAGGTATGCGAGCTGCAAGGCGTATCTGTACTTAACATCAATGATTTGGCCAATGCGGTGAAACCGGTGGTGCTGCCCGGAGAGGAAATCCTCGTGCAAGTGATCAAAGACGGAAAAGAACACGGTCAAGGCGTCGCTTACCTCGATGACGGTACGATGATCGTCGTGGAAGGGGGCCGGGATTTTATCGGAACCACCCTCGAAGTTATGGTAACGAGCGTCCTGCAAACTTCAGCGGGAAGAATGATTTTCGCCAAACCGAAATTGTTGGAAAAAGCTTTATAAAACCAGTATGATAAGGTAAGGGTGCCTTTGCAGTCCAGACAGGTTCGGGAACCCGGAATAAGCCATATCATATAGGTGGGAAACAAATGGGAAAGTTAGGCGTCGTTATCGTAGCGGCGGGCAGAGGCTCCCGCATGCGAACGGTCGAAAGCAAACAGTATTTGCAGCTGGGAGAACGGCCGATTCTCGTACATACCTTGCAATTATTTCAGAACATAAAGGCTATTGACGATATCATTCTGGTTGTCGGTGAAGCCGATGTGGATCGCGGCCGGCATTATGTCCGGCAATACGGGATTTCTAAAGTGAAGCAAGTTATCGCAGGGGGCGCAGAGAGGCAGTATTCGGTTCGCAAAGGACTGTGGGCGCTCTCTAAGGACATCGAGTGGGTTCTTGTGCATGACGGGGTGAGACCCCTTGTGTCACCGGAGCAGGTGCTTGCTTGTTGGCAGAAGGCGAAAGAGCGGGACGCAGCTGTTCTGGCAGTTCCTGTAAAGGATACAATCAAAGTGGTGAATGAAGCCGGTGAGATTCAGTCTACACCGGACCGAAGGAGCTTGTGGGCTATCCAAACGCCGCAGGCTTTTCGGCTTTCTCTGTTGAAAGAAGCCCATGACCGAGCGCTTCGGGATAATTTCTTGGGTACGGACGAAGCGATGCTTGTGGAGCGGCTTGGAATGACCGTACATGTGGTTGAAGGCGATTACTACAATATCAAAATTACAACACTTGAAGATTTGCCGTGGGCCGAGTGGATTATGGATAACGTTAGGGGAGAGGGACAGCAATGATTCGAGTAGGACAAGGGTTTGATGTTCATCAATTGGTCGAAGGTCGGAAGTGCATCATTGGAGGCGTTGACATCCCTTATGAAAAAGGGCTGCTGGGCCATTCCGATGCCGACGTGCTTCTGCATGCAGTTGCCGATGCGATATTAGGGGCGCTCGGGCTGGGGGATATCGGCAAGCACTTTCCGGATACAGCAGCTGAGTTTAAAGATGCGGATAGTCTGGATCTGCTGAGACAGGTGTGGAAGCTGGCCAAAGACAAAGGGTACCGCTTAGGGAACAGCGATTCAACGATTATTGCACAGAAGCCGAGAATGGCGCCGTATATTCCGCAAATGGCGCAAATCATCGCGCAGGCGCTTGATGCTTCCCCCGAGCAGGTGAATGTTAAAGCGACGACTACGGAGCATCTTGGCTTTACCGGTCGAGGAGAGGGAATAGCCGCCCAATCGGTTGTTTGTTTAATTCAAGATATGCTATGATAGCATGTATTATCGACAAGTTAGAGAGGTTTGTTTATGGCGAATCAGCTTCGAGTGCGTTACGCACCAAGTCCGACAGGACATTTACATATCGGAGGAGCCCGTACGGCTCTGTTTGACTATTTGATGGCTCGGAGGCACGGCGGGACTTTCATCATTCGTTTTGAAGATACCGATCAGACGCGCCATGTGGAATCCGGCATTGACAGTCAGCTGAACGGATTGAAATGGCTTGGCTTGGATTGGGACGAGAGCGTGGATGTAGGCGGGCCTTACGGTCCTTATCGTCAAACGGAAAGGCTGGATCTGTATCAGCCTTTCATTGATCAGTTGCTTCGCGAAGGTAACGCATATCGTTGTTATTGCTCGGAGCAAGATTTGGAGCAGGAACGGGCCGAGCAGGAAGCACGTGGGGAGATGCCGCGTTACTCCGGCAAATGCCGCAACCTGACGCAGCAGCAGATCGAGGCTTATGAAGCCGAAGGCCGTAAACCGTCCATCCGCTTTCGCGTCCCGGAGGACGAAATCATTGCTTTTAACGATAAAGTGCGTGAGCATGTGGAATTCGAGTCCAATGGAATCGGGGACTTTATTATCGTCCGTCCCGACGGGATACCTACTTATAACTTTGCTGTTATCCTGGATGATTATTTGATGAAAATCACTCTCGTCATCCGCGGCGAGGAGCATTTATCCAATACGCCGAGGCAAATTCTGATGTATAACGCGTTAGGGCTGCCGATTCCGGAATTTGCCCATCTTGCGCTGATCTTGAACCAGGATCGCAAAAAAATGAGCAAGCGTGACGAGTCGATCATCCAGTTCATTGAGCAGTATAAAGAGCTGGGTTATCTGCCTGAAGCCGTGACTAATTTCATAGCTTTGCTCGGGTGGTCGCCTAAAGGAGAAGAGGAGATTTTCTCAAAGGAAGAGCTGATTGCCCAGTTTGATCTGGATCGGGTGTCCAAGAGCCCCGCCGTATTTGACATGGATAAGCTCAACTGGATGAACAATCATTACTTGAAAAAAGCCCCGCTATCCACGGTAGTAAACTTGGCAGTGCCGCACCTGCAGAAGGCAGGCTTCCTGCCGGCCGAGCTCGATGCTGCGACTCAGGAGTGGGTTGCTGCTCTGGTTGGTGTTAACCAGGAGAGAATGCGATATGCGGCTGAAATCGTAGAGCTAGCAGCTCTCTTTTTCCAAGAAGAGATAGCTTTTGACGATGAAGGCAAAGCGCTGTTGGCAGAAGAACACGTGCCGACCGTCCTGAAAAGCTTCCTGCAGCAAGTCGAGCAGGCCGAAGAATTTACAGCGGAGATCATCCCCGCGTTGCTGAAAAACGTGCAAAAAGAAACGGGTTACAAAGGAAAACAATTGTTCATGTCTATCCGTGTCGCGCTAACCGGTCAGGTGCACGGCCCTGATCTTAATATGTCGCTGTACCTGCTGGGCAAAGAAAAAGTGAGGGCTCGTTTGCATAAATTATTGTAAACCGTCTTCGTTTTGGCTATACTTATCTCAAATAATTAAAAGCGTCGATCAGGAGAGTACGTTTATACTGGGAATAATCAGAGAGGATAATCGGGGCGCGCCCCGGCTGCGAGTTATCTATTCCCGTTAACCGGAAATGCGCTTGGGAGCCGCTGCGCCGATCTGCGTAAGCAGGGTAGGCGGAGACGAGCAGCTCACGTTACGAGCCGATGAGTTGGAGACTTCCTAGTCACCAAGCAGAGTGGAACCGCGGTATAACGCCTCTGCAGCCTTTGGGCTGTGGAGGCGTTTTTTGCCATATTTGCATGATCTAAACGCGGATAGCTTAGCTTCGAAAAAAGCCTCGGCAGAAGCTTTTCTCTCAATTGCCTATCCGTTTTTTGGAAGAAGGGGAAACCATGTGGAAAAAGATGAAATCCGATATATCTGCTGTTTTTGAAAATGATCCTGCGGCGCGAAGTTGGTTTGAAGTGGTATTTACGTATTCGGGGCTTCATGCCATCTGGTGGCACCGGATCGCGCATTGGTTCTACGAATGCCGCATGTTCACCATAGCGAGAGTTCTCTCGCAAACGAGCCGATTCTTTACGGGCATCGAAATTCATCCGGGGGCGGTGATCGGAAATCGTTTGTTCATTGATCACGGGATGGGAGTCGTCATCGGGGAAACCTGCGAAATCGGCGATGATGTCGTTCTCTATCAGGGAGTCACCTTGGGAGGAACCGGTAAAGAGAAGGGGAAGAGGCATCCGACCATCGGAAATAATGTGGTCATAGCCTCGGGCGCTAAAGTGCTCGGATCGTTTACTGTTGGCGATAATTCAAGAATTGGTTCAAATGCGGTCGTCTTGCAGGAAGTGCCCCCGAACAGCACGGTTGTAGGCATTCCCGGCAAAGTTGTAAAGCGCGACGGGGTTCGTGTGAATCGTTTGGATCACGCTGATTTACCCGATCCGATCATCGAACTCTGCCGACAGCTTCAGCAGCAAATCGACGATTTGCAAAGACAATTGAATGAAGAAAGACAGAAAAATGGAGGGGTCAAGGAGCATGACGCTCAAAGTGTATAATACCTTAACAAGGCAGAAGGAAGAGTTTCGGCCGATCGAGCCGGGCAAAGTAAGCATGTATGTGTGCGGTCCTACCGTATACAATTATATTCATATCGGGAACGGCAGACCGGCAATTTTTTTCGATGTGGTTCGGCGGTATTTGGCTTCGCAGGGCTATCAAGTCACCTATGTTGTCAATTTTACGGATGTAGACGATAAGTTGATTCGCAAAGCCGAGGAAGAAGGGGAGCCTGTGCCGCAGCTCGCGGAGAGGTTCATTGAGGCTTACCGGGAAGACACGAAGGCTTTAGGTATCGAAGATGCCAGTATGCATCCACGCGTTACAGAAAATATGCAGGAGATTATCGATTTTATCGAAGCTTTGGCGCAAAAGGGCTATGCCTACGAAAACGGCGGCGATGTATATTATCGAACAGGGAAGTTTGCCGGGTACGGCAAGCTATCCCATCAAAACCTCGAGGAGCTGCAGTACGGAATCCGCATCGAAGTAGACGAGCGCAAGGAGCATCCTCAGGACTTTGTGCTGTGGAAGGCGGCAAAGCAAGGCGAGATCGCTTGGGAGAGTCCATGGGGCAAAGGCCGTCCGGGCTGGCACATCGAATGCTCGGCCATGGTGCGCAAATATCTCGGCGAAACGATCGATATTCACGGTGGCGGCCAGGATTTGACCTTCCCGCACCATGAGTGCGAGATTGCCCAAACCGAAGCTTTAACTGGCCGCCGGATGGCGAATTACTGGATGCACAACGCGTTCCTCAACATCGATAATGAAAAAATGTCCAAGTCGCTCGGCAACGGCATTTTGATTCGCGATCTGGTGAAACAAATCCGACCTGAAGTATTTCGTTTTTTCATGCTTTCCGCTCATTATCGCAACCCGCTGAACTTCAGCGATGAAAGCTTGAAGCAGGCGGCGAATGGTCTGGAGCGAATTCAGAATAGCTTCGATAACCTCAAGCATCGTCTTGGCATCGCTCTTGACGGGCCGGTTTCTGATGAATTAAGCGGCCGCATAAGGGATATCAAGCTGCAGTTTGCGAGCAAAATGGACGATGATTTCAACACGCCAGACGCAATCACCGCTGTTTTCAATTTGGTGGGGGAAGCTAACCTTTATTTGAACCAGGATCGGGTGAGTCGGCAAGCTTTACAGCTTTTACTTGATCAGTTTCGCGCTTTTGACGGTGTTTTAGGCATACTAAGTAAAGAAAGCGAAGAGCTTCTAGATGCGGAAATCGAGCAGCTGATTGCGGAGAGAACGGAAGCGCGGAAATCCAAAAACTGGGCTCGTGCCGATGAGCTTCGCGACTTATTGACGGAGAAAGGGATTTTCCTCGAGGATACGCCTCAGGGGATTCGTTGGCGGCGCAAATGAGCGAAGCTTTTCACGAACTTAACCTGTTTTACTTTCCTCCGGCTAAAAGTCCCAAACTGATGAATCCTTTGGTTCTGGCTTACATTGGCGATGCAGTCTATGAGGTGTTCATCCGGCAGTACGTCATTTCGCTGCCGAACCATCGGCCGAATCACCTGCACAAAACGGCAACCCAATACGTCTCAGCCAAAGCGCAGGCCAAATTGCTGGAGGGGCTCCTGCCATTGCTTACGGAAGAGGAGCTCGATATGGTGAAACGAGGACGGAATGCCAAATCGGGAACAACCGCCAAGAATGCCGGCATCTTGGAATATCGGCACAGCACGGCTTTTGAATGCTTGATCGGCTATTTATATTACACGCAAGCGTTTGATCGATTGAAGGAGCTTTTGCATCATGCGCTTGCTTCCAAGCAAAAGAATACGAACCAGGAGGGCATTTGAAATGGAGGAGTATATCGGCGGCAAGCATTCCGTGTTAGAAGCGCTTCGCTCCGGGAGAACGATCAATAAGATCTGGATCTCCGAAACTGCGCAAAAGCAATTCTCCGGGCCGATCGTCGCTGAGGCGAAAAATCACGGGATCGTGGTCCAATTTACAGATAAGCGAAAGCTCGATCAAATGTCCGAGGGGCTTCAGCACCAAGGAGTGGTCGCTCAGGTGGCCGCCTATGAATACGTTGAAGTCGCCGACATCCTGGCAGCGGCCAAGCGCAAAGAGGAAGATCCTTTTATTCTAATTTTGGATGAAATCGAAGACCCCCATAATTTAGGCTCTATTCTAAGAACGGCTGACTGCACAGGCGTGCACGGCGTCATTATTCCGAAACGCCGGTCAGTCGGCCTTACAGCTGCTGTATCCAAAACATCCGCGGGTGCGGTTGAGTATGTACCGGTGGCAAGAGTGACGAATATCGCGCGAACGATTGAACAACTCAAAGAAGAAGGCGTTTGGGTAGCGGGAACCGACGTATCGGCGGCTCAGAATGTGTACAAGGCGAATTTCCGCATGCCGATCGCGCTCGTCATTGGAAACGAAGGGAAGGGAGTGGGCAGGCTTATTAAAGAAACCTGCGATTTTCTCGTTAAGCTTCCCATGGCGGGTCAGATCAATTCGCTGAATGCCTCTGTAGCGGCGGGCGTGCTGATGTACGAAGTGGTTCGACAGCGAACAACGGGTTGAATATGATATGGAAGAGTTTCTAATCGTAGACGGCTACAACATTATAGGGGCGTGGCCGGAACTGCAAAGACTGAAGGATGTGGAGCTGGAGCAGGCGAGGGACCGGCTCATTCACATGCTCGCGGAATATCAGTCTTTTTCAGGGATGAGGGTCTATCTCGTATTTGATGCTTATCAGGTGCCCGGACTTGGCAAAAAATACTTGCAAAGCAAGCTCCGTGTGCTGTATACCAAGGAAAAAGAAACGGCGGACGAGCTGATAGAAAGATTGGTTACGAGTCTGATAGGCCGGCGCAAACAGATTTATGTGGCGACCTCCGACATGATTGAACAGCATGTGATTTTTGGAAAAGGGGCGCTGCGTCTCCCGGCTAGCGAGCTGCTTGTCAAAATCAAGCAATGCCAAAAGGAAGTTCGAACTAAAATTGATCAGGAGCTTCCTTCCAAGCGAAATTCGTTCGACAGCAACCTGAACCGTGAAATGAAGGACATTTTCGAGAGGTGGAGACGAGGCGAATAACGCTCCCAATGCCAGAAATGACGCGGTTCCCCGTTGACGATATCAGATTACGTAATGTATACTAATGTCATGCTTAAAGTGAAAATGGGTAGTCCTGCAGGCCGGAGGGATTGTTGGTGAGCGTCGACCTCAAAGAATTGAGAATGTACGACTATGATTTGAAGGCAGACGAAGACATAGTCGAAGCAGTCCGTGAAGGCAGTAGTGAGGCGTTGGAATACCTGATCAACAAATATAAGAACTTTGTTCGTGCCAAAGCACGATCTTATTTCTTGATAGGTGCTGATCGGGAAGATATTGTGCAAGAAGGCATGATAGGTTTATATAAATCGATCCGCGATTTCCGCGGGGACAAGCTTGCCTCGTTCAAAGCATTTGCCGAGCTTTGTATCACTAGACAGATCATTACCGCGATTAAGACAGCCACTCGTCAGAAGCACATTCCTCTCAATTCCTATGTTTCTTTGGACAAGCCCATTTATGATGAAGATTCGGATCGTACGTTGCTAGATGTGATTTGTGGTTCCCGCGTCACCGATCCTGAGGAATTGATTATCAATCAGGAAGAATTTAGCGGTCTTGAGGACAAAATGGGTGAGATTCTAAGCGATTTAGAACGCAGAGTGCTGATGCTGTATCTCGATGGCAGGTCGTATCAAGAAATCGCCGTGGATTTGGATCGTCATGTGAAGTCTATCGATAATGCTTTGCAGCGAGTCAAGAGAAAGCTGGAACGTTATTTGGAAGTAAGAGACTTATAAAAGTGAGCACCCCGGCTGTTCCAGCGAGGTGTTTTTTCTTGCGCGGGGTTTATTCTGCTTCTTCCATGTCCATAATGATGATACTTTGGCAGTCGCGTGGAGGCTCGGTACTTTTCGGCACCACCTTTTCCTTGACACAAAATTTCAGTTGTGATAAAGTATTTCAGGTAGCCCTAAAAGTCGCTTTCTTTCTGATGCGCAAAAAGGGCTGTAATCAGAAAGTGTCTTTAGGAGGTGTACATCATGCGGGTTATCATTACTCTAGCGTGCACGAACTGCAAACAAAGAAACTATGCATCCACTAAAAATAAGCGTAACAATCCAGACCGTATTGAGTTGAAGAAATATTGCAGATTCTGCAATGAACATACTGCTCATCGCGAAACCAGGTAGTTTTTGGAGGTGTAGTTAGTGGCTTTCTTAGCTAAAATGAAGCAAAGCTTCGGCACCACCTTTTCTTTCTTCACCGAAAGCTGGGCAGAGCTCAAAAAAGTGAAGTGGCCAAGCCGTAAAGAAATGATTACCTATACTCTTGTCGTCATTGGTACGGTAACGTTTGTTACCATTTATTTCTACGTATTGGATCTGGGAATCACTGAGCTGTTGCGCCTTGTTTTTAAATAAACAGGAACTATAGGTGACTTAGAAGATGGAGAAAAGATGGTACGTCGTACATACCTATTCCGGGTATGAAAACAAAGTGAAAGCCAATTTAGAGAAACGCGTTGAATCAATGGAAATGCAGGACAAGATCTTTCGTGTGTTAGTGCCTATGGAAGAGGAGCTCGTAAACAAGGACGGCAAGAAGAAAACCGTCATGCGTAAAGTTTACCCGGGCTATGTCCTTGTGGAAATGATTCAAACAGACGACTCCTGGTATGTTGTTCGCAATACGCCTGGCGTAACCGGCTTCGTAGGATCCACGGGTTCCGGCTCTAAGCCGACCGCGCTCCTTCCGGAGGAGGTAGACGCTATTCTGAAGCACATGGGGATGGAGGAGCCTAAGCCGAAAATTGACTTTGAGCTCAAGGAAACCGTGCGCGTGAAGGTAGGTCCTTTCGCTAACTTCGTCGGCAGCGTCGAAGAAATCATCGTCGACAAGAGCAAGCTGAAAGTACATGTGAACATGTTTGGTAGAGAAACCCCGCTGGAGTTGGACTTTACTCAAGTGGAGAAGTTGTAAGTATATACTTAGGTTTTCTGCCAGGTCTATTCCTAGGGATAGACCTTCGTTAGTGGGAGGGTACCAGATCCCGTTACACCACACTACGTGCAAGGAGGTGTCATACATGGCAAAAAAGGTTATTAAAGTTGTGAAGCTGCAAGTTCCTGCAGGCAAAGCGAATCCGGCGCCTCCAATTGGTCCGGCTCTCGGTCAGGCTGGCGTAAACATCATGGCTTTCTGTAAGGAATTCAACGCTCGTACTGCAGATCAGGCGGGTTTGATTATTCCGGTTGAAATCTCCGTATTTGAGGATCGTTCGTTTACATTCATCACGAAAACTCCTCCGGCCGCTGTACTGCTTCGCGTTGTTGCTGGCGTTGAAAAAGGATCCGGCGAGCCAAACAAGAAAAAAGTCGCAACCGTTAAACGTGCAAAGGTCCGCGAAATCGCAGAACAAAAAATGCCTGACTTAAACGCTGCTTCTGTCGAGGCTGCAATGCGCATGGTCGAAGGTACTGCCCGCAGCATGGGTATCGTCATCGAAGATTAATTCCAATCATTTGGAATCCGGTGTCACGCCGGTCGGTGGGAGGATTATCCGCTAATACCACTAAGGAGGAAAAGAAATGCCTAAACACGGTAAGAAGTTTAACGAGGCGGCTAAGCTTGTAAACGCTGAATCCCTCTATGAGCCGGCAGAAGCGATTGAGCTTGTGAAGAAGACCGCTCCGGCTAAGTTTGATGAAACAGTTGATGTAGCTGTTCGTCTGGGCGTTGATCCCAGAAAGCAAGACCAGGCTGTCCGCGGCGTCGTTGTACTCCCGCACGGAACTGGTAAAACAAAGCGCGTCCTGGTATTTGCCAAGGGCGATAAGGTCAAAGAAGCGGAAGCGGCCGGTGCAGATTTTGTAGGCGATCAAGACATGATCAACAAAATCCAGCAAGGTTGGTTCGAATTCGATGTCTGCGTAGCGACTCCTGATATGATGAGCGAAGTGGGTAAATTGGGTCGTATTCTCGGGGGTAAAGGTTTGATGCCTAACCCGAAAGCAGGAACCGTTACCTTCGACGTAGCGAAGGCCGTTCAGGAAATCAAAGCAGGTAAAATCGAGTATCGCTTGGATAAAGCCGGACAAATCCACGCACCACTGGGTAAAGTGTCCTTTGACGCAGAGAAGCTTTCCGAAAACTTCCGCGCGCTGATTGATGCCCTTGTCAGAGCGAAGCCTGCAGCAGCTAAAGGGGTATACCTGAAAAGCGTTGCGATTTCATCGACGATGGGACCTAGCGTTCGTGTGAACTTGCAATCCTTTAGATAGGAATCGGCATCCAGTTGACTTCGGTTAACAAACATGCTAACCTAACTATGGTTTAAAAATGAATATGCAAACCGTAGACAGTAGGTGCTCCCCGGAGCTTAATTTCCTACCGAGGTGTTATGATAAATCGATCGATTTCTTTGATTTCAAGGAAATAGTGAAGACATCATGCCTTCGTAGACGCTACGAAGGCATTTCTTATTTTCCATAAGAAATGCTGATGCCTACTGTATGCGAGTATGAATACAAATGCTTACGAAGTGAGGTGTACCCATGGCAAACGCGAAAATTCTTGCAGAGAAACAGCAAGCTGTTTCAGAAGTAACCGATAAGCTGAAGAACAGCTCCTGCACGATCGTGGCCGATTACCGCGGATTGAGTGTGGCTCAAGTAACTCAACTGCGCAAATCCCTGCGTGAAGCGGGCATTGAATTCCAAGTTCTTAAGAACACGCTGGCAAGACGCGCTACCGCTAATGCTGAGCTTAGCGAGCTGGATGAGTTCTTAATTGGTCCTACCGCGATCGCATTCAGCAAAGACGATATTGTGACTCCCGCTAAAATCTTGACGGATTTTGCAAAGAAGAACGAAAACCTGAGCGTGAAAGCCGGTGTTGTAGAAGGTCGCGTAGTCGGTTTCGATCAAATCAAAGCACTGGCGGATTTGCCTTCCAGAGAAGGCCTTCTCTCTATGTTGCTTAGTGTTCTCCAAGCTCCTGTTCGCAACTTCGCACTTGCTGTCAAAGCAGTTGCCGAGAAGCAAGAGGGCGGAGCTCAAGAAGCATAAGGTATGACAAACAATTACAAGATGATAATGGAGGTTTAACCCAATGAGTAAAGAGCAAATCTTAGAAGCCATTAAAGGCATGACTGTTTTGGAACTGAACGATCTGGTTAAAGCAATCGAGGAAGAATTCGGCGTAACTGCTGCAGCCCCAGTTGCTGTATTGGCAGGCGGCGGCGCAGCTGCTGAAGTTGAAGAGCAAACCGAATTTGACGTGATCCTGACTAACGCTGGCGCGTCCAAAATCAACGTAATTAAAGTGGTTCGCGAAATCACCGGTCTTGGTCTGAAAGAAGCAAAAGACCTGGTTGACGGCGCTCCGAAGCCAGTGAAAGAAAGAGTCGGCAAAGAAGAAGCGGAAGCGGTAAAAGCAAAGCTTACTGAAGCTGGTGCGACTGTTGAAGTGAAGTAATTTACGAACCGAAGAAAAACCTCTTGAAGCCAGGCTTCAAGAGGTTTTTCTCAATATTGTTTCTTTTCATATTGGAGGAGATGGCATTGTCGGAGCATTACTATTCCAAACGGCCAACCGTGCAGCACGATGTCCAGGTCATTGAAGAAATGCTGCGAGGACGCAAGTTTACCTTTTTCACGGATGCGGGCGTATTTTCGAAAAAGGGGGTTGATTACGGAAGCAAGCATTTGATTGAAACGATGGAACTTCCGATAACTGCTCGTGTTCTTGATGTGGGATGCGGATACGGTCCGATCGGATTGACAGCCGCTGCGCTCTGCCGAGAAGGCCACGTAACGATGGTGGATATTAATGAACGGGCTGTAGAGCTCTCGCAAGAAAATGCGAAGCGAAACGGCATCGCCAATGTGACTATTCTGCAAAGTGATTTATTAGAGCGGGTCAAAGGGCAAACCTTCAACGCCGTACTCACGAATCCCCCCATTCGTGCAGGCAAAGAAACAGTACATCGCATCTTCATCGATGCTTACGATTGTCTTGTTCCCGGGGGAGCGCTTTGGGTTGTGATCCAGAAGAAGCAGGGGGCTCCTTCCGCGATGACCAAGCTAGAATCTATTTATGCTGAGGTCGCTGAATTGTCCAAGGATAAAGGATATCGTATTCTAAAAGCTGTTAAATAATAAAATCCTTCTTTTCAAGGAAAAAAATTTGACTTGACTTTATGGACGTGGTATCATTAAAAAATGTCAGTATTAAAATGGGCTACATGTCTTTAGTTAACAAAATGTCAAGTCTTTTTTTCGATGAGTGATGAATAAAATTTCAACATGTAACGTATAATGTTGAAATTTTAGGCAAATCTAACATGATGAGAAGAAATATATCAAAAAGTATCATCGATCAACAGAGAAAAACCTCTATCCATAAGTCGCTTTGTTCGGACGGGCTCTGCACGGAGGCGTCCTGAGTGTACGTAGGTTGAAGTTTTTCTTCTTTATTTTTATTTATTGAGTAGACTTGAGGGGTGAATGAAAGTTGGCGGGACATCTTGTTCAGTTTGGACGACGTAAACGCAGGACTTATGCACGAATTAATGAGGTGCTGGGCATTCCCAACCTGATTGAAATTCAACAAAAATCGTACGAATGGTTTTTGGAAGAGGGATTGCGCGAGATGTTTCAGGATATCTCTCCGATCCAGGATTTTACGGGAAATCTGGTCTTGGAGTTTATCGACTACAGCTTAGGCGAGCCTAAGTATTCGGTGGATGAATCCAAAGAGCGTGACGTCACATACGCAGCGCCGTTAAGAGTGAAGGTGCGCTTAATCAACAAAGAAACCGGCGAGGTTAAAGAGCAAGAAGTATTTATGGGTGATTTCCCGATTATGACCGATACCGGCACATTCATTATCAATGGTGCGGAACGGGTTATCGTCTCGCAGCTGGTTCGCTCTCCCAGCGTCTATTATAGCACGAAAGTGGATAAAAACGGCAAGAAAACTTATACCGCAACCGTCATTCCAAACCGCGGGGCTTGGCTGGAGCTTGAAACGGATGCCAAAGATATCATTTACGTCAGGATCGATCGCACCCGCAAAATTCCTGTCACTGTTCTGTTGAGAGCCCTTGGCTTCGGAACGGATGCGGAGATATTGGATTTACTTGGCGACGACGAATATATTCGCAACACGCTCGACAAGGATAACACCGACTCTACCGACAAAGCGTTGATTGAGATCTATGAGCGCCTTCGTCCGGGTGAGCCGCCTACCCTTGATAACGCTAGAAGCCTTCTTGTAGCGCGCTTTTTCGACCCTAAACGCTATGACCTGGCGAACGTAGGTCGCTATAAAATCAACAAAAAGCTTCATATTAAAAACCGCCTTTTTAATCAAAAGTTGGCAGAAACTCTAGTGGATCCGGAAACTGGTGAAATTATTGCAGAAGCCGGTCAATTGCTCGACCGCCGTACGTTGGATGAGCTTCTTCCTTATTTGGAAAAAGGAGTAGGGTACCGAGAGTATGGCATCCCTAACGGCGTCACCGAAGTGGACAGCATACCGGTGCAGTGTGTAGATGTGTATGCTCCCAACGAAGACGGCAAAATCGTGAAAGTCATCTCCAATGGCCGTATAGATAAGACCGTGAAGAACATCACGCCTGCCGATATTATTTCCTCAATCAATTATTTCATTAATTTGCTTCATGGAATCGGCAACACTGACGATATCGACCATCTTGGCAACCGTAGATTGCGTTCTGTCGGGGAACTGCTGCAGAACCAATTCCGCATAGGCCTGTCACGGATGGAACGCGTTGTTCGTGAGCGGATGTCGATTCAGGACGCGAATGTCATCACGCCGCAAGCATTGATCAATATTCGGCCCGTGATTGCTTCCATCAAGGAATTTTTCGGAAGCTCCCAGTTGTCTCAATTTATGGATCAAACGAACCCGCTTGCCGAGCTGACCCATAAGAGACGTCTCTCTGCGTTAGGGCCGGGCGGTTTAACAAGGGAACGCGCGGGCTTCGAGGTGCGCGACGTTCATCACTCTCACTATGGGCGCATGTGTCCGATTGAAACTCCTGAGGGTCCGAACATCGGATTGATCAACTCGCTCTCCACATTTGCGAGAATTAACGAATACGGCTTTATTGAGGCTCCTTATCGTTGGGTAGATCCCAAAACCGGTATCGTAACGGATCAGATTTCGTATCTGACAGCTGATGAGGAAGATAACTACGTCATCGCCCAAGCGAACGCCGAGCTCACGGAAGAAGGCGGATTCGCCAACGATTCCGTTATCGTGCGTTATAAGGACGACATCCTTACCCTTCCGATAGATCGCGTAGATTACATGGACGTTTCTCCGAAACAGGTCGTATCGGTGGCAACGGCGCTTATTCCTTTTCTGGAAAATGACGACTCCAACCGCGCCCTTATGGGTTCGAACATGCAGCGTCAAGCCGTTCCGCTTCTCATACCCAAAGCTCCGTTAGTCGGAACAGGTATGGAGCATAAAGCTGCTAAAGATTCGGGAGTCTGCATCGTTTCCAAATATGACGGCATTATTGAAAAGGCCGCGGCCAACGAAATTTGGCTGCGTCGTCAAGAAGTCGTAGACGGGAAGCTGGTCAACGGCAACATCGTTAAATATAAACTGCATAAATTTATGCGCTCCAACCAAGGGACCTGCATCAATCAGCGTCCAATCGTTACGAAAGGGCAGCTTGTGAAGGCCGGAGACATCCTGGCGGACGGTCCTTCCACCGAGCAGGGCGAGTTGGCGCTTGGCCGCAACGTTGTCGTTGCCTTCATGACTTGGGAGGGATACAACTATGAGGATGCGATCTTGCTCAGTGAAAAACTGGTTAAGGAAGATGTATACACTTCAATTCATATTGAAGAATACGAATCCGAAGCTCGCGATACGAAGCTGGGTCCTGAAGAAATCACCCGCGATATCCCGAACGTCGGGGAAGATGCGCTCAAAAATTTGGATGAGCGCGGAATTATTCGGGTCGGCGCAGAAATCGGCGCAGGGGATATTTTGGTCGGTAAGGTAACGCCTAAAGGGGTTACGGAATTGACTGCTGAAGAACGGTTGCTCCATGCAATTTTTGGAGAGAAGGCTCGTGAAGTTCGTGACACCTCGCTTCGTGTGCCGCATGGTACGGACGGAATCGTTGTAGACGTGAAAGTCTTTACCCGTGAGAACGGCGACGAGCTGCCGCCGGGCGTGAATCAATTGGTTCGCGTCTATATCGCCCAAAAACGGAAAATTTCCGAAGGCGATAAAATGGCCGGACGTCACGGTAACAAAGGGGTTATCGCACGTATTTTGCCGGAAGAGGATATGCCTTTCCTTCCGGATGGCACACCGGTTGAAGTTGTGCTGAACCCGCTGGGGGTTCCATCCCGGATGAACATCGGTCAGGTGCTGGAAGTGCATTTGGGCATGGCGGCCAAATATCTCGGTATTCATACCGCAACTCCGGTATTTGATGGTGCGCGCGAGTATGACGTGTTCGATACGATGGAAGAAGCCGGCATGCAGCGCAACGGCAAGACGATCCTGTACGATGGCCGTACGGGCGAGCCTTTCGAGCGTGAAGTAACTGTCGGTGTCATGTACATGATTAAGCTCGCGCACATGGTTGACGATAAAATCCATGCCCGTTCTACAGGGCCATACTCTCTCGTCACGCAGCAGCCGTTGGGCGGTAAAGCGCAATTCGGCGGACAGCGGTTCGGAGAAATGGAGGTTTGGGCGCTCGAGGCTTATGGAGCCGCTTATACCCTGCAGGAAATTCTCACGGTTAAATCCGATGACGTCGTGGGCCGCGTGAAGACCTACGAATCGATCGTCAAAGGCGAGAACGTGCCCGAACCGGGCGTGCCGGAATCGTTCAAGGTTCTCATTAAAGAGCTCCAGAGCTTGGGTATGGATGTGAAGATCCTTTCGGGCAACGAAGAAGAGATTGAGATGAAGGAAATGGACGACGACGACGAAGTGACCAGCGACAAATTGAACCTGAATTTAGAAGGCGCCGAACTAGGGGTCGAATAACCGAACCTACCTATGGTCGTGAATAAGTTCTCAGCATTGTAAGGTTTATATTCTAAAGGAGGGTTGCTCCTTGATGGACGTTAACAACTTCGAGTTTATGAAAATCGGCTTGGCATCTCCCGACAAGATTCGCTCTTGGTCCCGCGGGGAAGTTAAGAAACCGGAAACGATCAACTATAGAACTTTAAAGCCGGAAAAGGAAGGCCTTTTCTGCGAGAAAATTTTCGGACCCACTAAGGACTGGGAATGTCACTGCGGCAAATACAAGCGCGTCCGCTATAAGGGCGTTGTTTGTGACCGCTGCGGCGTAGAGGTAACGCGTCAAAAGGTTCGCCGGGAACGCATGGGCCACATTGAACTGGCTGCTCCCGTTTCCCATATTTGGTACTTCAAAGGGATTCCCAGCCGTATGGGATTAGCGCTCGATATGTCTCCCAGATCTTTGGAGGAGATTATTTACTTCGCTTCTTATGTTGTGACTGACCCGGGCGATACGCCTCTGGAGAAAAAACAGCTTTTATCCGAAAAGGAATACCGCAGCTACCGCGAAAAATACGGTTACGCGTTCCAGGCAGGTATGGGTGCGGAAGCGGTTAAGAAGCTTTTGCAGGATATCGATATCGATAAAGAAGTGGAAATGCTGAAAGAAGAGCTGAAAACCGCGCAAGGCCAACGCCGTAACCGCGCGATCAAGCGCCTTGAAGTAATGGAGGCTTTCCGCAACTCCAAGAACATGCCCGAGTGGATGGTACTGGACGTTCTTCCGGTCATTCCGCCGGAGCTTCGCCCGATGGTCCAGCTTGATGGCGGTCGATTCGCAACCTCCGACTTAAACGATCTTTATCGCCGTGTAATTAACCGGAACAACCGTCTGAAAAGACTTCTTGACCTGGGCGCGCCGGACATCATCGTGCAGAACGAGAAGCGCATGCTTCAGGAAGCGGTTGACGCGCTGATCGACAACGGACGCCGCGGCCGTCCTGTTACTGGTCCAGGAAACCGTCCGCTTAAATCCCTCAGCCACATGCTAAAAGGGAAACAAGGTCGCTTCCGTCAGAACCTTTTGGGCAAACGTGTCGATTATTCCGGTCGTTCTGTTATCGTCGTAGGTCCGAATCTAAAGATGTACCAATGCGGTCTTCCAAAGGAAATGGCTTTGGAGTTATTCAAGCCTTTCGTGATGAAAGAGCTTGTGAACAAAGGATTAGCTCATAACATCAAAAGCGCAAAACGCAAAGTAGAACGAGTGAGCCCGGATGTATGGGACGTACTCGAAGAGGTCATTAAGGAACATCCGGTGCTTCTTAACCGTGCCCCCACACTGCATAGACTCGGCATTCAAGCGTTTGAGCCGATTCTTGTAGAAGGCCGCGCGATCAAACTGCATCCGCTCGTTTGTACAGCATATAACGCTGACTTCGACGGCGACCAAATGGCCGTTCACGTACCGTTGTCATCGGAAGCTCAGGCTGAAGCTCGCGTACTGATGCTGGCATCCGGTAACATTCTGAACCCGAAAGACGGCAAGCCTGTCGTTACGCCTTCTCAGGATATGGTGCTGGGCAGTTTCTACTTAACTATGGACAACAAGAATGCCAAGGGTGCAAAAGCGGTTCTCCGGTCGGTGAATGAAGCGGTATCCGCCTATCAATCCGGTAAAGCTGCGCTTCATGCGAGAGTAGCCATTCCTGCGAAAGTACTAAACAAAACCAGCTTCACTCCAAAGCAGCAAGAAGCGATTTTGATCACCACAATCGGTAAAATTATTTTCAACGAAATATTCCCTGCCGATCTTCCTTACATTAACGAGCCAACCAAAGCCAACCTTCTCAACGGGATCCCCGATTCGCATTTTGTATTTGAAAAAGGTGCGGATTTGCAAGCCATTATGGATGAGCTTCCGGAGAACAAGGCGGTAGGTAAAGAATATCTAGGTACGATCATTGCGGAATGTTTCCGTAAATATCACACCACCCAAACCTCTATCATTCTTGATAAAATCAAGGAGCTTGGCTTTACCTATTCTACCAAGGCGGGCATTACCGTTGCAGTGGCGGATGTCGTTGTGCCTAAGGAAAAGGAAGATCTGCTTCGTGATTCCGAGGAGAAGGTGCGTACTGTTACAAATCAATATCGCCGCGGTTTAATTACCGACGAAGAGCGTTATGACCGTGTTATTGCCATCTGGAGTAAAGCCAAGGATGAAATTACCGATATTCTCATGAAGTCTCTCGATAAATACAACTCCATCAATATGATGGTGGAATCCAAGGCGCGCGGTAACAAATCGCAGATTACGCAGCTCGGCGGAATGCGCGGTCTCATGGCCAACCCTTCCGGTAAAATTATCGAGCTTCCGATTAAGTCCAATTTCCGTGAAGGCCTAACGGTCTTGGAATACTTCATTTCCACACATGGCGCTCGTAAAGGTCTTGCTGATACTGCGCTTCGTACGGCGGATTCGGGTTACCTTACACGACGTCTCGTAGACGTAGCGCAGGATGTAATCGTACGCGATGAAGATTGCGGTACGGATAAAGGCTTTACCGTCAGTAAAATTCAAGACGGCAAAGAAGTCATTGAGGATCTCTACGATCGTATTGAGGGGCGTTATGCATTTGAAACAATACGTCACCCGCAAACGAACGAAGTCATTGTCAATCGCAATGAATTAATCGAAGCTGATATTGCAGATGCGATTATTGATGCAGGAATTGAAAAGCTTCAAATACGTTCCGTACTCAGCTGCCGTTCCAGACACGGCGTATGCAAGAAATGCTATGGCCGTAACTTGGCAACTGGACAACACGTGGAGATTGGGGAAGCGGTAGGTATTATCGCGGCTCAATCCATTGGGGAACCGGGAACACAGTTGACGATGCGTACGTTCCATACCGGGGGCGTTGCGGGCGACGATATTACGCAAGGTTTGCCGCGTATTCAAGAGCTCTTTGAAGCACGGAATCCGAAAGGGCAGGCTATCATTTCAGAGATCGATGGGGTCGTGAAAGAAATTCGCGAAGCCAAAGACCGCCGCGAAATTGAAGTGGAAGGCGAAGCTGAATCCAAGGTCTACGCTGTTCCTTACGGCTCGCGTATCCGTGTTTCCGTTAAGCAACACATTGAGGCCGGGGACGAATTGACCGAAGGCTCAATCGACCCGAAAGAAATGCTTCGCATTAAGGGAATCCGCGGCGTGCAGAACTACATCCTTCAGGAAGTTCAGCGCGTTTACCGGAACCAAGGGGTAGAAATTAACGACAAGCACATCGAGGTCATGGTCAGACAGATGCTTCGTAAGATCAGAATCGTCGATGCCGGAGACACAATTCTGCTGCCGGGTTCCTTTGTCGATATTCATGAATATGAAGAAGCCAATAAAACCGCTCTGTTCTCAGGCAGCGAGCCTGCAGTAGCGAAACCGATTCTGCTCGGTATAACAAAAGCATCTTTGGAGACCGATTCTTTCCTCTCTGCGGCTTCCTTCCAAGAGACAACCCGCGTTCTGACCGATGCGGCGATCAAAGGAAAGGTCGACCAATTGTTGGGTCTGAAAGAGAATGTTATTATCGGAAAGTTGATTCCGGCTGGTACGGGGATGGCCAGATATCGCAACATCCGGATTACCAATCCGAACGAAGAGCTTTCACAGGATGAAGGCTTGGAGAAGGAAACTGTTGCCGTTGAATAGTCTTAGTCAAAAGAGATAAGTTAAGATAACGATATCTGAGGAGTAATAGAGAGGAAGATTAGAGACACGGTTCTGTCTTCCCCTCTGCGCTCTTTATCATAATGTTAAGGTTGCGTTAATTTCTTGACATCGTTATATCTAAGTGCTAATATATCGAAGTGTGCCTAATGCGAATACCTCTTACCTGTACTTTGGAGGAGATGAAACATGTCTTATGAAAAAGTCAAACAGGCAACGAACATCAGTATTGGCATGAAGCAAGCTACAAGAATGGTGGAGCTTGGAAAAGCTTCAGAAGTTTTTGTCGCCAAAGATGCAGATCCGCGAATCACTATGAAAATGGTGAGCCTTTGCAAGAAAATGGGAGTTCAAGTAACCTACGTGGATTCTATGAAAATGCTGGGTAAAGCATGTGGAATAGAAGTTGGAGCTGCTGTCGCAGCTGTCGTGAATGAATAAAACCAGCAGTGTTTTTGTTGAAGGATCAATGGAGGAACCAAATCGGATTCTTCCTTTTGTCTGAAAACAGAAACTTTCTCTTTGTTCATTTATGACTCGCCTGGATCTGTGGGCTTGCAAGTTTGGGGAATCAGGGTTACAAATTTAGGGAGGAGGTGGCGAAATGCCAACAATTAACCAGTTAGTCCGTAAAGGTCGTGAAGCGAAGGTGGATAAATCCAAATCCCCGGCTTTACAGAAGGGTTTTAATGCTTTGAAGAGAGAACAGACCGATTTGAGCGCTCCTCAAAAACGCGGTGTTTGTACACGTGTAGGTACTATGACTCCTAAGAAGCCAAACTCTGCACTTCGTAAATATGCCCGTGTTCGCTTGACCAATCGTGTTGAGGTAACTGCGTACATTCCAGGGATCGGTCACAACCTGCAAGAGCACAGCGTTGTATTGATTCGCGGTGGAAGGGTAAAAGATCTTCCGGGGGTACGTTATCACATCGTGCGCGGCGCTCTGGATACATCCGGTGTAAACAACCGCATGCAATCCCGCTCCAAGTATGGCACTAAACGTCCTAAAGCTAAAAAGTCTTAATAAACACAAGTTGGATGATTTTTACAAGAAAGGGGGATAACTATGCCTCGTAAAGGTCCAGTTACTCGCAGAGATGTATTGCCAGATCCTATTTATAGCAGCAAGCTTGTTACCCGTCTGATCAACCGCATCATGATAGATGGTAAAAGAGGGGTAGCCCAGTCTATTTTGTACAATGCTTTTAATATCATTAAAGACCGTACCGGTAAAGAGCCGATGGAAGTGTTTGAAACGGCGATTAAGAACATCATGCCGGTTCTGGAAGTGAAAGCACGCCGCGTCGGTGGTGCTAACTATCAAGTTCCGATTGAAGTGAAGCCCGAGCGCCGCACGACTCTTGGTCTGCGTTGGCTCGTGAACTACTCCCGCCTTCGCGGCGAGAAGACTATGGAAGAAAGACTGGCGAACGAAATTATCGATGCCAGCAACAACACAGGGTCTTCCGTTAAGAAACGTGAGGACACACACAAAATGGCTGAAGCGAACAAAGCGTTTGCTCACTATCGCTGGTAGAATTTAAAATTAGAAAGGAGACAAAACCATGGCAAGAGAGTTCTCCTTGAAAAATACACGAAATATCGGGATTATGGCTCATATTGATGCTGGAAAAACGACCACAACAGAGCGTATTCTGTACTATACAGGCCGCGTTCACAAAATCGGCGAGGTTCACGAAGGCGCCGCAACGATGGACTGGATGGAGCAAGAGCAGGAGCGCGGAATTACGATTACTTCCGCTGCTACGACTGCGCAATGGAATGGTCACCGCATTAATATTATCGACACCCCGGGACACGTTGACTTTACCGTTGAGGTAGAGCGTTCCCTTCGTGTATTGGATGGAGCAGTTGGCGTGTTCAGTGCCAAAGAAGGCGTTGAGCCGCAATCTGAGACAGTTTGGAGACAAGCTGACCGTTATGGCGTTCCTCGGATTGCTTACGTGAACAAAATGGATATTATCGGGGCTGATTACTTAGCCGTCGTCGATTCGATGCGTGAGAAGCTTGGCGCCAATGCAGTTGCTATTCAACTGCCGATCGGCGCTGAGAATGACTTCAAGGGCATCATCGATCTGGTTGAGGAAGTTGCTTACATGTATAAAGACGATCTTGGCAAGGATATTGAGAAAGTGGAAATTCCTGCTGAGTACAAAGACAAAGTAGCCGAGTTGCGTTTGGAGCTTGTCGAGAAAGTTGCTGAGCTTGATGAAGAGCTTACAATGAAGTATCTCGAAGGTGAAGAACTGACGATAGCAGAGATTAAAGGTGCACTTCGTAAAGGCGTAGTCGAGGTTAAGATCTTCCCGGTTATCTGTGGATCATCTTACAGAAATAAAGGCGTTCAGTTAATGCTGGATGCAGTTATCGATTACTTACCAGCTCCTACTGATGTGCCTGATATTAAAGGTACTCTGGAAGACGGTACTGAAATTATCCGCAAATCTGCTGACGATCAACCGTTTTCAGCGCTTGCATTCAAAATCATGACAGACCCGTTCGTAGGTAGATTGACATTCTTCCGTGTGTATTCAGGTGTTTTGAGCTCTGGTTCTTATGTACTGAATGCCACAAAAGGCAAACGCGAGAGAATCGGTCGTATCCTTCAAATGCATGCAAACAGCCGCCAAGAAATCAGCGAAGTATACTCCGGTGATATCGCAGCAGCCGTTGGTCTGAAAGATACAACTACCGGTGACACTCTATGTGATGAGAAAAGCCCGGTTATTCTCGAGTCCATGAATTTCCCGGAGCCGGTTATCCAGCTTGCTGTCGAGCCGAAAACGAAAGCCGACCAAGACAAAATGGGTATTGCGCTTCAAAAGCTTTCTGAAGAAGACCCGACATTCCGTGCTCATACGGACGAAGAGACTGGTCAAACGATTATCGCAGGTATGGGGGAGCTTCACCTTGAGATTCTCGTTGACCGCATGCTTCGAGAGTTCAAAGTGGAAACCAACGTGGGTAAACCTCAGGTTGCTTACAGAGAAACCTTCCGTGAAACGGCCAAGGTTGAAGGTAAGTTCGTTCGCCAATCCGGTGGCCGCGGTCAATACGGACATTGCTGGGTGGAGTTCGCTCCTCAAGAACCAGGTGCAGGATTTATGTTTGAAAGTAAAGTCGTGGGTGGAGCAATTCCAAGAGAGTATATCGCCCCGATTCAAGCTGGTATTGAAGAGACTATGAAGAACGGGGTTCTTGCAGGATTCCCGCTTGTAGACATCAAAGCTACCGTAATCGATGGATCCTACCATGATGTAGACTCCAACGAAATGGCCTTCAAAATCGCAGGTTCCATGGCTCTTAAAGCTGCTAAGGACAAATGTAAGCCGGTTCTTCTCGAGCCAATCATGAAAGTTGAAGTAACAGTCCCGGAAGAATACATGGGTGACGTTATGGGTGACTTGAACTCCCGCCGCGGTCGTATCGAAGGTATGGATTCTCGCCATGGCGCCCAAATCATTCGTGCCAAGGTACCTCTGTCCGAAATGTTTGGATATTCTACAACACTTAGATCCAGAACACAGGGCCGTGGCGTATACTCCATGGAAATCTCCCATTATGAAGAAGTGCCTAAGTCCATCGCAGAAGAAATTATTGCTAAGGGCAAAGGCGCTTAAAATAAAACTATTGTCAATCCTAAGGAGGAATCGTTTGAAATGGCAAAGGCTAAATTTGAACGCAACAAACCGCATGTTAACATCGGTACAATCGGTCACGTTGACCATGGTAAAACAACCCTGACTGCTGCAATCACAACCGTTCTTTCCAAAAGATACGGCGGCGCTGCAGTAGCATTTGACCAAATCGACAAAGCTCCGGAAGAGCGCGAGCGCGGTATTACGATCTCAACTGCTCACGTTGAGTATGAAACTCCTAACCGTCATTACGCACACGTTGACTGCCCAGGCCATGCTGACTATGTTAAAAACATGATCACTGGCGCTGCTCAAATGGACGGAGCGATCCTGGTTGTTTCCGCAGCTGACGGCCCTATGCCGCAAACTCGCGAGCACATCCTGCTTTCCCGTCAAGTAGGCGTTCCTTACATCGTCGTATTTTTGAACAAGTGCGACATGGTTGAAGACGAAGAGCTTCTGGAACTGGTTGAAATGGAAGTGCGCGACCTGCTTAACGAGTATGAATTCCCAGGCGATGATACTCCAATCGTTCGCGGCGCAGCTCGTGAAGCTCTGCAGAATCCGGAAGGTCCTTGGGCTGACAAAATTATTGAGCTGTTCGAACAAATCGATACTTACATTCCGACTCCAGAACGTGATACAGATAAGCCTTTCCTGATGCCTGTTGAGGATGTATTCTCCATCACAGGTCGCGGAACTGTTGCTACTGGCCGTGTAGAGCGCGGAACTGTTAAAGTACAAGACGAGATTGAAATCGTTGGTCTGAACGAAGAAACTCGCAAGTCTATCGTAACAGGCGTTGAGATGTTCCGTAAGCTTCTGGATTCCGCTCAAGCTGGTGACAACATCGGCGCATTGCTTCGCGGTGTAGACCGTAAAGATATCGAGCGCGGCCAAGTTCTTGCAAAGCCGGGTTCCGTGAAGCCTCACACAAACTTCACTGCTCAAATTTACGTTCTTACTAAAGAAGAGGGTGGACGTCATAAGCCTTTCTTTACAGGCTACCGTCCTCAGTTCTACTTCCGTACTACAGACGTAACTGGCATCATCAACCTGCCTGAAGGCACAGAGATGGTTATGCCTGGTGATAACATCACCGTTACAGTTGAACTGATCTCTCCGATCGCTATTGAAGAAGGTACTCGCTTTGCGATTCGCGAAGGCGGACGTACAGTAGGCGCGGGCGCAGTTGCTACAATCCAAAAGTAATCTTTGCTTATAATAGAAGAAAAGCTCATCGCATTCAGCGGTGAGCTTTCCTATTAGTTAAATGTCTAAATTTATTCTTGCATTTCATCACAAAATTTTATATAATAGTGAACGTTGGTCTGTGACGTTGCGATGATGTGAGAGGTTGCTGACACACCCGGCCCCTTTGCCATGGTTTGGCGTCAGGAGATTTTCACGGAGTATGTCCGATACTAAATTGGGCGATAGAAGGAGGGACTTATATGGCAAAGCAAAAAATCCGTATCCGTTTAAAGGCGTATGATCACAGAATTATTGATCAATCGGCCGAGAAAATCGTAGAAACTGCTAAGCGTTCCGGTGCTGGAGTATCCGGTCCGATTCCGCTTCCTACCGAGAAGCAAGTGATTACGATTCTTCGTGCGGTACACAAGTACAAGGATTCCAGAGAGCAATTCGAAATGCGTACTCATAAGCGTTTGATCGACATTGTGAATCCTACACCGCAAACTGTTGATGCTCTAATGAGACTGGATTTGCCGTCTGGAGTAGACATCGAAATTAAACTGTAAGCTTACTATAGAACAAACGGGAAGGAAATGAGGTGTCAACGATGAAAGGTATCTTAGGGAAGAAACTTGGGATGACTCAAGTGTTTACTCCGGAAGGTTTGGTAGTGCCTGTGACGGTAATCCAGGCGGGTCCTTGTGTTGTTCTTCAGAAGAAAGATGCGGAGAACGATGGTTACGAGGCTATTCAAATCGGTTTCGATGATAAGAAAGTACAAAGAACAATTAAGCCAGAGTTGGGCCATGCGAAGAAAGCGGGCGCAACACCTAAGCGCTACGTTAAGGAAATTCGCGGCGTTCAGTTGGCTGATTATGAAGTTGGCCAGGAACTGAAGGCGGATCTGTTTACAGAGGGCGAATTCGTTGATGTGACAGGAACTTCTAAGGGTAAAGGTTTCCAAGGTAATATCAAGAGACATAACCAGTCCAGAGGACCGATGGCTCACGGCTCCCGTTATCATCGCGGACCAGGTTCCATGGGCTCGATTCAAGCGAACCGCGTTCCGAAAGGAAAGAACCTTCCGGGTCATATGGGTCATGAGACGGTTACTCTTCAAAATCTGCAAGTCGTTAAAGTTGATGCGGAGCGCAACGTGCTCTTAGTGAAAGGCTCCATACCTGGACCTAAAAACAGCTATGTTAGCGTGAAATCTGCGGTGAAAAAGTAAGAAAGGAGGAAAACTGATGCCAAAAGTAGCTTTATATAACGTTACCGGCGCTCAAGTGGGCGAAGTTGAATTGTCTGATGCGGTGTTTGGGATCAAGCCACATGTTCATGTGCTGCATGAAGCCGTTCTGCTTCAGCAAGCTTCTCAGCGTTTAGGTACTCATAAAACAAAAGGCCGTTCCGAAGTTCGCGGCGGTGGACGCAAGCCGTGGAAGCAAAAAGGAACGGGACGTGCTCGTCAAGGCAGCATTCGTGCGCCGCAATGGAAGGGTGGCGGTACCGTATTCGGACCGACTCCGCGCAGTTATGCCTACAAATTGCCGAAAAAAGTTCGACGTTTAGCGATTAAATCCGCGTTGTCTTCGAAAGTGATCGATAATGAATTGATCGTACTTGATCAGCTGCAATTGAACGCTCCTAAGACTAAAGAATTCGTCGCTATTCTTAACAACTTGAAAGTGGAACGCAAAGCGCTTGTTGTTGCAGCTAACTTCGATGACAACGTAGCTCTCTCCGCTCGCAACATTCCAGGAGTGAAATTTGTTGCTGCTGATGGAATCAACGTTCTTGATGTTATGCTTTACGATAAGCTGATCATCACGCGGGACGCTGTACAGAAGGTAGAGGAGGTGCTTGCGCAATGAAAAATCCACGCGACATTATCAAGCGCCCAGTCATTACCGAACGTACGAGTGATTTGATGGCCAACAAGAAGTATGTTTTTGAAGTGGATCTCCGTGCGAACAAGACGGAAATTAAACAAGCTATTGAGCAAATTTTCAAAGTCAAGGTTACCAATGTCAACACAATGAGAATGCCGGCCAAGCCTAAGCGTTACGGACGTCATTTCGGCTACACTTCCGAATGGAAGAAAGCCATCGTGTCCTTAAGTGCTGACAGCAAAGAACTGGAGTTCTTTGAAACGGTATAACAACACTTTTTGAAGTAAGGAGGGAATCGGAATGCCAATTAAAAAGTATAAACCAACATCACCGGCTAGACGCGCTATGTCGGTTTCGACATTCGAAGAAATCACAGCTTCAACACCGGAGAAATCCTTGCTTGCTCCTCTGTATAATAAAGCAGGACGCAATAATCAAGGTAAAATCACAGTTCGTCATCAAGGCGGCGGTCATAAGCGTAAATACCGCATTATTGACTTTAAGCGGAATAAAGATGGAATACCAGGGCGCGTTGCTACAGTTGAGTACGATCCGAATCGTTCGGCTAATATCGCATTGATCCACTATGTGGATGGTGAAAAGAGATATATTCTTGCTCCTAAAGGCCTTAAAGTAGGCGATCAGATCGTATCCGGACCGCAATCCGATATCAAAATCGGAAATGCGCTGCCTCTGGAAAATATCCCTGTGGGTACCGTAATTCACAACATCGAGCTGAAGCCGGGCAAGGGCGGACAATTGGTTCGCGCAGCAGGAACAGAAGCTCAACTGCTTGGTAAGGAAGAGCGATATGTTACGATCCGTCTTTCTTCGGGGGAAGTTCGCCGGATACTGAAAGTTTGCCGTGCAACAATCGGTTCCGTGGGCAACGAGGATCATGAACTCGTTAAAATCGGTAAAGCTGGACGCAGTCGTTGGTTAGGCAAAAGACCGGAAGTTCGCGGGGTCGTTATGAACCCGAACGATCACCCGCACGGTGGTGGTGAAGGACGCGCGCCGATCGGACGTAAGTCTCCAATGTCCCCATGGGGCAAACCGACACTTGGCTACAAGACCCGCAAGAAGGGTAAAGCATCCGACAAATACATTGTACGTCGCCGTACGAAGTAATAGAAGGAATACGAATAATTGTGAGGTTCTTGGAAGGGAGGTTCATCAATGGGACGCAGCTTAAAGAAAGGCCCGTTTATTGATGGCTATTTGCTGAAAAAGGTAGAAGACATGAACAGCGCGAACAAAAAGATGGTAATTAAAACTTGGTCTCGTCGCTCTACCATTTTTCCGCAATTTGTTGGTCATACGTTTGGGGTATACGATGGCAAGAAACACGTGCCTGTGTATGTGACAGAGGATATGGTTGGACATAAGCTTGGTGAGTTCGCACCGACACGTACTTACAAAGGCCACGACGACGATAAGAAAACAGGAAAACGCTAATCGCATTTTTTGCTGAGAGGAGGTACTGCCATGCAAGCTAAAGCAGCTGCAAACTATGTTCGGATTGCTCCTCGTAAAGTACAATTAGTCATTGACTTAATTCGGGGAAAAGCGGTGGGCGACGCAATTGCCATTCTGCGTCACACGCCTAAAGCGGCATCTCCTATTCTGGAGAAACTGCTGAATTCCGCTATTGCTAACGCAGAGCATAACTATTCGCTTGATCCAAATAAATTAGTGATCGCCCAAGCTTACGTGAATCAAGGGCCGACCATGAAGAGGTTTCAACAACGTGCGATGGGGCGCGCAAGCCGCATCAACAAACGTACCAGCCACATTACATTAGTGGTATCTGAGAAATAAGGAGGGATAACGTGTGGGTCAAAAAGTAAACCCAGTAGGTCTTAGAATAGGCATTATTCGCGATTGGGAATCTAAGTGGTACGCAGACAAAGATTTCGCAACGCTTCTTTTGGAAGACGTAAAAATTCGCGAATACCTGAAAAATAAATTAAAAGATTCTGCAGTTTCCCACATCGACATCGAACGCGCGGCTAACCGTGTGAACGTGACGATTCATACTGCGAAACCAGGCATGGTTATCGGTAAAGGCGGAGCGGAAGTAGAAGTGATTCGGAATTACATCGCTACCCTGTCTGGAAAGAAAGTACACATTAACATTGCTGAAATTAAAAATCCGGAGCTGGATGCGATTCTCGTAGCAGAAAGCATCGCTCAACAATTGGAGCGCCGCGTTTCTTTCCGTCGTGCAATGAAACAAGCGATCCAAAGAACTATGAGATCCGGAGCTAAAGGGATTAAAGTTGCGACTAGCGGACGTCTAGGCGGAGCAGAAATCGCTCGTACGGAAGGATATAGCGAAGGAACGGTTCCTCTTCATACACTTCGCGCAGATATCGACTATGGTACTGCTGAGGCGCATACGACTTATGGTCGTATCGGTGTGAAAGTATGGATTTATCGTGGAGAAGTTCTTCCGACAGCTAAGAAAAAGGCTCAGCCGGAAGGAGGAAATTAATCATGTTAGTACCAAAACGTGTCAAACACCGCAAAGAACACCGCGGCAAGATGAAAGGTAACGCTAAAGGCGGTACTGAAGTAGCTTTCGGCGAATACGGCTTGCAAGCGATGGAACCGGCTTGGGTATCCAACCGTCAAATCGAAGCAGCGCGTATTGCCATGACCCGTTATATTAAGCGTGGCGGTAAAGTATGGATTAAAATTTTCCCATCCAAGCCAATTACACAAAAACCGCTTGAAGTTCGTATGGGTAGCGGTAAAGGTAACGTGGAAAAATGGGTTTGCGTTGTGAAGCCGGGCAAAGTTTTGTTTGAACTGGCAGGTGTAAGCGAGGAAATCGCACGCGAAGCGATGCGTCTTGCTTCTCACAAGCTTCCGATCAAAACGAAGTTCGTGAAAAGAGATGAAGTAGGCGGTGAAGCAAATGAAGGCTAGTGATATTCGTAACTTAACCACTGCTGAGATCGAGCAAAAAATTTCCGGATTTAAAGAAGAACTCTTTAACCTCCGTTTTCAACTAGCTACCGGTCAACTGGATAACCCGAATCAAATCCATGATCTGCGCAAAGAGATTGCGCGGGCCAAGACTGTTTTGCGCGAAAGAGAACTGGGGATTGGGTAAGCCAATCTAGAAGGGAGGATTTGCAATGGCTGAGCGCAATGAGCGTAAAGAACAGGTCGGCAAAGTCGTCAGTGACAAAATGGACAAAACCATCGTTGTTGCCGTCGAGACTTACAAAAAGCATGATCTTTATCATAAGAGAATCAAATACACGAAGAAATTCAAGGCACACGATGAGAACAATCAAGCAAAAATCGGTGATATCGTGAAAATCATGGAAACCAGACCGCTTTCCAAAGACAAGTGTTGGAGACTGGTTGAGATTGTGGAAGAAGCGGTAATTATCTAACCATTCAGGCATGAAACCCGAAAGGAGGGAATACGATGATTCAACCATTATCTCGTTTGAACGTTGCTGACAACTCAGGTGCGAAGCAGCTGATGTGCATCCGTGTACTGGGTGGCACAGGACGTCGCGTAGGTCACATTGGTGATTTGATCATCTGTTCTGTAAAAGAAGCAACACCAGGCGGCGTTGTCAAAAAGGGCGACGTAGTTAAAGCGGTAATCGTACGTACGAAGAGCGGAGCTCGCCGTAAAGACGGTTCCTATATCGCATTCGATGAGAACGCAGCTGTTATTGTTAAAGACGATAAGAGCCCTCGCGGTACTCGTATTTTCGGACCTGTTGCGCGTGAACTTCGTGATAAAGACTTCATGAAGATCGTCTCTCTGGCTCCGGAAGTTATCTAAAAAGGTTTTCCCCGGCGGAAAGCTCTTAGGAGGTGTAAACGACAATGCCAAGAACCAAGAAGAGACTTGAATCTCATAACAATAAATTGCACGTGAAAAAGGACGATACAGTTTTCGTGATCACAGGAAAGGACAAGGGGAAGAAGGGCCGCGTGATCGCAGCTTATCCTCGTGAGAACCGTGTTCTGGTAGAAGGTGTGAACATGGTGAAAAAGCATGCGAAGCCTACCCAACAGAACCCTCAGGGCGGCATCTTGAACCAGGAAGCTCCTATTCACGTTTCCAACGTGATGCTGATTGATCCGAAGAGCGGCAAGCCGACTCGCGTAGGTTACAAAGTATTAGAGAACGGCAATAAAGTTCGCGTAGCTAAAAAATCCGGTGAAGTGATCGACTAATAGGAAAAAGCACGGAAAGGAGGCACCTGAAACATGTCAGCAAGAATGAAAGATCGTTTTTTAAATGAAGTTACCCCTGCTTTAATGCAAAAGTTCAATTACACAACGGTCATGCAAGTACCGAAAATTGAGAAAGTCGTCATCAACATGGGTGTGGGTGAGGCTGTCTCGAACTCCAAGGTTCTTGATACTGCTGTAGAAGATCTTCAAAAGATCGCAGGACAGAAGCCGGTTATAACCAGAGCGAAGAAATCAATCGCAGGCTTTAAGCTTCGTGAAAATATGCCGATCGGCGTGAAAGTTACACTCCGCGGCGAAAGAATGTACTATTTCTTGGATAAGCTCTTCAACGTTGCGCTCCCGCGCGTGCGTGACTTCCGCGGCGTTTCCAACAAGGCTTTCGACGGCCGCGGAAACTACACGCTTGGTCTGAAAGAGCAGTTGATTTTCCCTGAAATCGAGTATGACAAAGTTGATAAAGTGCGCGGTATGGATGTTGTTATTGTTACTACGGCAAAATCCGATGAAGAAGCTCGCGAGCTGTTAACTCAACTCGGAATGCCGTTCGTGAAGTAGGTTCCCAATCGTACCTTTCAGGAGGTGTAAAAATAAGTGGCAAAAACTTCGATGAAAATTAAGCAACAGCGTCCCCCGAAGTTTAAAGTTCAGGCATATACACGTTGCGAGCGCTGCGGTCGTCCGCATTCCGTACTTCGCAAATTCAAAATTTGCAGAATTTGTTTCCGTGAATTAGCATACAAAGGTCAAATTCCGGGTGTGAAAAAAGCAAGCTGGTAATCACCCTATTTTCGGGAAGGAGGTTTACACAAATGGTCATGTCAGATCCAATTGCAGATATGCTGACACGCATCCGTAATGCGAATATCGTTCGTCACGAAACTGTAGAAATCCCTGCTTCCAAGATCAAGAGGGAAATCGCAGAAATCCTCAAAAAAGAAGGATTTATCCGTGATGCAGAATATGTTGAAGACAATAAGCAGGGGATTATTCGTCTGTTCCTGAAATATGGTTCAAACAATGAGCGCGTTATTTCCGGGCTGAAAAGAATCAGCAAGCCAGGACTGCGCGTATATACGAAATCTCAAGAGATCCCTCGCGTACTGGGCGGGTTGGGAATCGCCATTATCTCCACATCCAAAGGAGTAATGACGGATAAAGATGCTCGTCAATCCAAAGCCGGCGGAGAGGTAATTTGCTACGTTTGGTAATACACAATGTAATTGAATGGAGGTGCAAACATGTCTCGTATTGGTCGCAAGCCAATCGCAATTCCAGGTGGCGTGAATGTAACACTGGAAAATGCCGTAATCACAGTGAAAGGACCGAAGGGTACTTTAACTCGTGAACTTCATAAAGATATGAAAATCAATATTCAGGAAAACGAGATCAACGTAGAGCGTCCATCCGATAACAAGCTTCACCGTTCTTTGCATGGAACTACACGCAGTGTAGTTGCTAACATGGTAAACGGAGTTACCGAAGGCTTTACGAAATCCTTGGATCTGGTGGGCGTCGGATACCGCGCGAACAAGACTGGAAATAAGCTTGTTCTTAACGTAGGTTATTCACACCCGGTTGAGATTAACCCAGAGAGCGGAATCGAGTTCGATGTTCCTTCCAACACGAAGATTATCGTCAAAGGAATTGACAAGGAATTGGTAGGCGCAACAGCTGCTAAAATCCGTTCCGTACGCGAACCCGAGCCGTATAAAGGTAAAGGTATCAAGTATGAAGGCGAGCGTATTATTCGCAAAGAAGGTAAAGCAGGTAAGAAGAAGTAAGATCGATAGCTCGTATGGAGCGTTAGCTTCATAAACATGGATGAAAGGAGTGCTGATCTATGATCACTAAAGGCGATAAGAACAAAGCGCGCCTCAAAAGACATCTGCGTGTTCGCAAGAAAATCGAAGGAACGACTGGACGTCCTCGATTGAACATATTCCGATCCTCTAAGCATATGTACGCGCAAATCATTGACGATATGAAAGGCATCACCATAGCGGCTGCTTCCACTCAGGAGAAAGAACTGAAGGATGCAGTTTCCAACGGTGGCAACGTGGAAGCTGCTCGTAAAGTCGGTGAATTGATCGCGAAACGCGCGAAAGAAAACGGAATCAATAAAGTGGTTTTTGACCGCGGTGGCTATCTGTATCACGGTCGTGTGCAAGCATTAGCCGATGCAGCTCGTGAAGCTGGTCTTGAATTCTAAAGCAAACAACTTATAAGGAGGTAAACGACTTGCGTGTAGATCCTAATACTTTAGAGCTAACAGAAAAAGTAGTTAATATTAATCGCGTAGCTAAAGTAGTTAAAGGCGGACGTCGTTTCAGCTTCAGCGCACTAGTTGTCGTCGGCGATGGCAATGGTTGGGTTGGTGCAGGAATCGGCAAAGCATCCGAAGTTCCGGATGCGATTCGCAAAGGCATCGAAGATGCGAAAAAGAACTTAATCCACGTTCCGATCGTAGGAACATCCATTCCTCACTTGGTTACCGGTCGTTTCGGCGCAGGCCGCGTTCTTTTAAAGCCGGCTTCTCAAGGTACAGGAGTGATTGCAGGCGGACCTGTTCGCGCGGTGCTTGAGCTTGCTGGAATCGGTGATATTTTGACCAAATCTCTGGGTTCTTCCAACTCCATTAACATGGTGAATGCGACTCTTGAAGGCTTAAGCCGTCTGAAAAGAGCGGAAGAAGTGGCAAAGCTTCGCGGCAAAACCGTTGAAGAGCTACTAGGTTAAGGAGGGGTAAAACATGGCGAAACAACTTCAAATTACCCTGAAACGCAGTTTGATCGGTCGTCCAGAGACTCAGCGCATTACGGTGAAAACCTTAGGACTTCGCAAGTTGCATCAGACTGTTGTACACAATGACAATCCAGCCATTCGCGGAATGGTCAATCAAGTAAGTCATTTGCTCGAAGTGAAAGAAATCGAAGCATAAAGTAAGCCGATAAAGATCTAGAGGAGGTGTGCAACGATGAAGTTACATGAGCTTAGCTCCGCAACGGGCGCTCGCCACACTCGCAAACGTGTCGGCCGCGGTATCGGAAGCGGTATGGGTAAGACATCTACTCGCGGACACAAAGGTCAAAATGCACGTTCCGGCGGGGGGGTACGTCCTGGTTTCGAGGGTGGACAAAATCCGTTGTATCGTCGTTTACCGAAGCGTGGTTTCAACAACCCGTTCCGCAAAGAATACGCAATTGTGAACCTTGATGAACTAAACAATTTCGCAGCTGGTACCGAAGTGACTCCGGAAGTGTTGATGGAATCCGGTATTGTGAAATCTCCTAAAGACGGAATCAAGATTTTGGGAAACGGTGAAATTTCTGTAAAATTAACCGTAAAAGCGAATAAGTTCTCACAATCTGCGGTAGAGAAAATTCAAGCTGCCGGCGGTCAAACCGAGGTGATTTAATGTTTAGCACCATTTCCAACATCTTTAAGGTTGAGGATTTGCGCAAGAGAATCATTTTTACGCTGCTGGTTTTAATCGTCTACCGCATAGGCGCCTTTATTCCTGTGCCTAACATCAATACAGACTTATTGAAGATGCAAGATCAGGCGAGTAAAGCCGATGTGTTTGGTTTGCTGAATACTTTTTCTGGTGGCGCGCTGTTTCAATTCTCAATCTTCGCGATGGGAATTATGCCGTACATTACCGCTTCGATTATCGTGCAGCTTTTGTCCATGGATGTCATCCCAAGATTTGCACAATGGGCCAAAGAAGGCGATGTAGGCAGAAAGAAATTGGCCCAAATTACCCGTTACGGCACGATTGTTCTCGGTGTGATTCAGGCTTTCGGTTTAGCGATCGGCTTCAACCGAATTTATGCGGGACTCGTGCTTGAGCCGAGCGTTACCACCTTTACGGTGATCGCGATCGTTCTTACAGCGGGAACTGCGTTCTTGATGTGGCTTGGGGAACAAATCACCGAGTACGGGATTGGAAACGGAATTTCCATTATCATCTTCGCTGGTATCGTCGCGGCAATTCCAACTAGCATTCAGCAGATTTACCAAACACAATTTGTTGATGCCGGCGACGCTTTGTTCCTGAACATTGTGAAGGTTGTCATTATCCTCTTAGTGGTCATCGCCATTATTGCGGGTGTCATCTTCGTACAGCAAGGTGTTCGGAAGATTCCTGTCCAATACGCAAAGCGTGTTGTCGGTCGGAAAATGTACGGCGGTCAAACGACGCACATTCCATTAAAGGTAAATGCGGCAGGGGTTATTCCAGTGATTTTCGCATTATCTTTACTAGTGTTTCCACCTACGCTTGCCAGCTACTGGAGAGGCAATGGGGTTGCGGATTGGATCATTACCAATCTCAACTATACAAGTCCGCTGGGAATGGTACTTTATGTGCTGTTGATCATCGGGTTCACCTATTTCTATACGTTCGTTCAAATCAATCCTGTGCAGATGGCTGATCAAATGAAAAAGAACGGCGGATATATTCCTGGAATACGGCCCGGTAAGACCACTCAGGTTTATCTGACCCGCGTAATGACTCGAATAACATTATCCGGGGCCCTGTTCCTTGCAGCTATTTCCATCCTGCCGATGATTTTCGGTCGGATTGCGGGATTGCCGAGTTCCGTACAAATTGGCGGCACGTCCTTACTGATCGTTGTCGGTGTCGGACTCGAAACGATGAAACAAATCGAAAGTCAATTGATCAAACGTCATTACAAAGGGTTTATCAATAAATAGCTAATAGGTTCTGATGGGGCGTTTGTTGCGACATCGGCACCTATTGTGCTGTTCGTTATGCCAACTGCGATGGGGAGGGAGTCGGAGTGAACGTTATTTTTATGGGTCCACCTGGTGCAGGCAAAGGTACGCAGGCGGAGAAAATCGTAAATGAGTTTCAAATTCCTCATATTTCTACCGGAGACGCTTTTCGTTTAGCTATGAGCCAAGGAACCCCATTAGGAATCGAAGCGAAGGCTTATGTCGATAAAGGGCTGCTCGTACCTGACGAAATTACAAACGGTATTGTAAGGGAACGACTTGCGCAGCCTGACTGCGCACAAGGTTTTCTATTGGATGGATTCCCGAGAACCATTGCTCAGGCGGAAGCTCTCGATGAAATCGTTCAATCGCTCGGCAAAAAGATAGAGGTCGTCATTAACCTGACGGTGGATCGAAACTTGCTGTTAGCCAGACTGACAGGCCGCAGAATTTGTAAGTCATGCGGTTCCACCTATCATGTGATTTTCAACCCTCCAAAGCAGGAAGGCGTATGCGATAAGTGCTCGGGAGAGTTGTATCAAAGATCGGATGATACCGAAGAGAAAGTCGGAACCCGATTGGACGAATATACGAATAAGACGGCTCCGCTGCTGGATTATTACAAAAAACGTGAAATCTTGCGTGAGGTTAACGGGGAACAAGATATTCACACGGTAACCGATCAAATCAGCTCATTTTTGAGAGGTCTGTCGTAATGATCATATGTAAGTCCGAAGTTGAACTAGGCCTTATGCGAGAAGCCGGTCGTATCGTGGCCGAAACGCACCGTTTGCTTGCAAAGGCGATTCGACCTAACGTTACAACCAAGGAACTTGATCAAATCGCAGAGGATTACATTCGCAGTCAGGGAGCAATCCCATCTTTTAAAGGCTATAACGGTTTTCCAGGTAGTATATGTGCTTCAGTCAACGAACAATTAGTACACGGTATTCCAGGTCAAAGAAAACTTGCTGAGGGCGACATTATCAGTATAGATATTGGAGCTCGGTATAAAGGCTATCATGGTGATTCCGCTTGGACCTATCCGGTTGGCGAAGTATCGGACACAGCGAAGAGACTGCTCGAAGTAACCGAAAGATCGCTTTATCAAGGTCTTGCAGAGGCTAAACCGGATGCACGCTTATATACACTCTCACATGCGATACAAACATGCATTGAAGATGCGGGCTTTTCCGTAGTTCGCGAGTATGTTGGCCACGGGATCGGAACTGAGCTGCATGAAGAGCCGCAAATTCCTAACTACGGTGTTCCTGGCAAGGGACCGCGTTTGAAGCCCGGTATGGTTTTGGCCATCGAGCCGATGGTTATTGTTGGGGACAGACACGTAAAGACACTAGACGATGATTGGACCGTCGTAACGGTAGACGGAACGATGTGCGCTCATTTTGAGCACACTATAGCGATAACTGCCGATGGATATGAGATCCTTACCAAGTTGGAAGCGTAGGTGATCCTGAGTGGATATCAATCAAAACCCACAGCCGGGTCAGCTCGTCCAGATTATCCGCGGCAGAGATATTGGGAAATATGCTATCATTATCAGTGTTGTGGATGCGCGTTTTGTTCTAATTGCGGATGGAGACAAACGGAAGTTTGACAGTCCTAAGAAGAAGAACATCATTCATCTTCAATTGCAGGATGCGATAAGCAGTGAGGTCGAAGCAAGCTTGAAAGAGACAGGCCGAGTTACTAATGGAAAATTGCGATTTGCGATAGGCAAGTTTATGGAAAATCTGCAAGCTGAAGCACAAGAGAAAGGAGAATGACTGTGGCCAAAGAAGATGTGATTGAAGTTGAAGGTACAGTGATTGAACCTCTTCCGAATGCAATGTTTAAGGTTGAATTGGAGAATGGTCATAAGATACTGGCTCATGTATCCGGTAAAATTAGAATGCATTTCATTCGAATTTTGCCCGGAGACAAGGTTACCGTTGAATTATCGCCTTATGACTTAACCAGAGGCCGTATAACCTACCGATTTAAATAAATGAACGGCTTGAAAACTCTTAGGAGGGATTCAAAATGAAGGTCAGACCCTCGGTCAAACCCATTTGCGAAAAGTGCAAAGTCATTCGCCGTAAAGGCAATGTTATGGTGATCTGTGAAAATCCGAAGCACAAACAAAAACAAGGATAAAAGGAGGTGCAGCCTGTAAATGGCTCGTATAGCTGGAGTAGACTTACCCCGCGACAAGCGCGTGGAAATTGCCCTGACGTACATTTTTGGCATCGGCAAAACCACTTCTCAGAAAATTCTGAGCTCTACTGGTATTGATGCTAATACTCGTGTTCGTGATTTGACGGAAGATGAAGTAAGTAAAATTCGTGATGCTATTGACAAGACTCTGAAAGTTGAAGGGGATCTTCGTCGTGAAATTTCCCTGAACATCAAGCGTCTGATCGAGATCGGTTCCTACCGTGGCATTCGTCACCGCCGCGGATTGCCTGTTCGAGGCCAACGCACTAAGACTAACGCCCGTACCCGTAAAGGTCCTCGTCGTACGGTAGCGAATAAGAAGAAATAATAAAGGGGGTTAGAGCTAATGGCAAAACCTAAAAAAGTAGTCCGCACGAAACGTCGTGATCGTAAAAATATTGAGTCCGGAGTGGCACACATTCGTTCCACGTTCAATAATACGATTGTCACTATTACGGATCCTCATGGAAATGCAATTTCCTGGGCAAGTGCAGGTAACCTTGGGTTCAAGGGTTCCCGTAAAAGCACACCATTCGCCGCGCAGATGGCAGCCGAATCTGCAGCAAAAGCAGCTATGGAGCATGGGATGAAGGCCGTCGAGGTCATGGTTAAAGGACCTGGCGCAGGTCGCGAAGCAGCAATACGCTCTTTGCAAGCAGCAGGACTTGAAGTAAACCTGATTAAAGACGTGACTCCAATCCCGCACAATGGCTGCCGTCCTCCAAAACGTCGTCGCGTATAATTCAGGATCACTTTGTAGTATAATTATCCCAAAATCGTGAATAATGGTGTTGAAGGATAGGCATACTACCTCTTTTTATTGAAGTATCCAGGGAGAAACGACGTTTTGAATGGAGGGTACATTTCATGATCGAAATCGAAAAACCAAAAATAGAAACTGTAGCTTTAAGCGATGACGGCGCCTATGCTAAATTCGTTGTAGAACCGCTGGAAAGAGGCTATGGAACAACATTAGGTAACTCACTACGTCGTATCTTATTATCCTCTTTACCGGGTGCTGCGGTGACCTCTGTGCAAATCGACGGAGTTTTGCATGAATTCTCGACGATTCCCGGCGTGCTTGAGGACGTTACGGAAATTATCCTCAACCTGAAGGGCTTATCGCTCAAGATTCATTCCGACGAGGAGAAAGTTCTTGAAATTGACGCAGAAGGGGAAGGTAGAATTACTGCCGCTGACATTCGCGGTGACAGCGATGTGGAGATTCTCAATCCGGATCTTCACATTGCCACCTTATCCCCGGATGCTCGCCTTCATATGCGGATTCATGCGAACCGCGGAAGAGGCTATGTTCAATCCGACAAGAATAAGAGGGACGATCAACATATCGGCGTTATTCCGATCGATTCGATCTATACCCCAATCACTCGCGTCAACTATAGTGTAGAGAATACACGCGTCGGTCAAGTAACCAACTATGACAAACTCACCCTTGAAATCTGGACCGATGGCAGCATTCGACCGGAAGAAGCGGTAAGCTTGGGTGCAAAAATTCTTACCGAGCATCTTTTCTTGTTCGTTGGCTTAACGGATGAAGCTAAGGACGCAGAGATCATGGTAGAGAAGGAAGAGGATAAGAAAGAAAAAGTTCTGGAGATGACTATCGAAGAACTGGATCTTTCTGTACGCTCTTACAATTGCCTCAAGCGAGCGGGGATTAATACCGTGCAAGAGCTGATTACGAAAACAGAAGAAGATATGATGAAAGTCCGGAACTTGGGACGTAAATCTCTAGAGGAAGTTCAAGAGAAACTCGAAGAGCTTGGACTTGGATTGCGTACCGAGGAATAATCGACAAAGCGATGCTTATGAAGAAAGCTCGGCGTATGCTTACGAAGAAAGCTTTCTAAAAAGAAAGCTCTTAAGAAGGAGGTTAACGAAATGAACTACAAGAAATTGAATCGCGATTCCAGCTCGCGTAAAGCTTTATTTCGCGATCTGGTAACGGATTTGTTCATACACGAGCGCATTCAAACAACAGAAGCAAAGGCCAAAGAAATTCGTTCTATCGCAGAAAAGCTAATCACTTTAGCGAAGCGCGGAGATCTTCATGCGCGCCGTCAGGTGGCTGCTTTTGTTCGCAGGGAAGCTGCTAACGAAGATCAAGATGCGATCCAAAAGCTCTTCTCTGAATTGGCACCTCGTTACTCCGAGCGTCCAGGCGGATACACCCGTATCCTGAAACTGGGACCTCGCCGCGGTGACGCAGCGCCTATGGTGTTTTTAGAGTTAGTAGACCGGACATAAGAAGGATGGGAAAGGGTGGACGGAATCTGCTGATTCTGGTGAAGCCCTTTTTTTGTAGTCTCGGCAGAGCGTCTACGATATATACGTGCTGAGCGATGTAAGGTCTCACGGAGGGAAAGCAGTGAGAAATCTTCGTTTCATAATCAGTTATGACGGCACCGCCTATTCAGGCTTTCAAACCCAGCCGAAAGGCAATACGATTCAAGATAAGCTTGAGCAGGCGGTTTATCTGCTTACAGGTGAGAAAGTCAAGGTGATATCTTCCGGTCGCACCGATGCCGGAGTCCATGCCAAGGGTCAAGTCATTAACTTCACGACAGAGTCTGCAATTCCCATCGAGCGCTGGTGTCTCGCTTTAAATGGGCGTCTGCCTAACGATATCAGAGTGTATCATGCCGATGAAGTTCCTTTATCTTTTCATTCGAGACGATCCGCCAAACGGAAGACATACTGTTACCTGATCCGCAATGCCCGCATCCCCGATGTGTTCCACCGGCACTTGGAAAAGCACCATCCAACACCCCTAGATCTTGCGGCAATGAGTGAGGCTCTTTCTTACTTTGCCGGGGAGCATGATTTTACTTCGTTTTGCTCGGTCAGAACGGATAAGGAATCGCGCATCAGAACGATCTACGAAGTGAAGATTGAAGCAGAAGACGGCATGAGTATCGGCAGGCTGCATCATGGATTGATCAAAATTACGATAACGGGAAACGGTTTTCTTTATAACATGGTACGTATTATTGTAGGTACTTTGTTACAAGTTGGCGAAGGTAAAAGGAAGAGTTCCGAGATTCCTGAACTTTTAGCAGCACGAAACAGAGGACAGGCAGGTCCAACGGCTGAGGCAGTAGGCTTGATGCTGTGGAATGTCGAATATGAGAATTCTAAACTTTTTACTTGATTCCAAGCTTACTATCATGTAAAATATAAATTGGCGTTTCTTGATCGGCTATCCCACGGCCCCGGATCATGGAAACAACATTGAAGATAAATATGAATATGACTTTGGATCGAGATATATTTAGGAGGATAAAGCATGCGTACCACATATATGGCTAAGCCAAACGAAGTTGAACGTAAATGGTACATTATCGATGCTGCCGGCAAAACACTGGGCCGTCTGGCCAGTGAAGCGGCAAGCATAATCCGCGGCAAGCATAAGCCAGAGTTTACTCCGCACGTGGATACCGGGGATTTTGTTATCGTCATTAACGCTTCCCAAATTCATTTGACAGGTAAAAAGCTGCAAAACAAAATGTACTATCGGCACTCTATGTATCCAGGCGGATTAAAGGTTACTTCTGCTCAGGATATGCTGAACAACAAGCCGGAGCGGATGATCGAACTGGCTATACATGGAATGCTTCCAAAGAATCGTCTTGGAAACAGCATGAAAACGAAATTGAAAGTTTATGCCGGCTCTGAGCATCCACATCAAGCACAACAACCTAAGGTTTGGGAACTTCGCGGATAATATTAAGGGAGGACTGTTTCGTGGCACAAGTTCAATATTATGGAACGGGTCGTCGTAAGCATTCGGTAGCGCGTGTGCGCCTTGTACCGGGTGAAGGACGCATCATCATCAATAAACGCAATCTGGACGAATATTTCGGTCTGGAAACATTAAAGCTGATCGTTAAGCAACCTCTGAATTTGACTGAGACTTTGGGCAAGTACGATGTACTGGTTATCGCCCATGGCGGCGGAATCAGCGGACAAGCCGGAGCCATCCGTCATGGTATCTCCCGCGCGCTGCTTAAGGCAGATCCGGAATACCGCGGTTCTTTGAAGAAAGCGGGCTTCCTGACACGTGATCCGCGGATGAAAGAGCGCAAGAAGTATGGCTTGAAAGCCGCTCGTCGCGCGCCTCAATTCTCCAAGCGTTAATCATCGAACACATACACAAAACCTTTTTTGCCATTTTGCAAAAAAGGTTTTTCTGTTTTCACAATTGGAATTTTCAATCTATATATTGGTATAGGTGAATAGCACGAAGAAAAAACCAAAATGAAAAAAAGTCATTGACAAGACGTAAAAGTTCTTTATAATTAAATCAAAATACTAATTCATATCTGTATACTCGGAATTACTAGGGAGGTTTTATTTTATGAATTTATTTGAAAAAGAAGAGCTCATAAATCAGGCTGCGGTACAATTCGAGAATCAATCGCCGGAGGCGCTCGTGCGTTTTGCCATTGAACAATTCCCCAATATTACTTTGGCATGCAGCTTTGGAGCTGAGGATGTTGTCTTGGTTGATATGCTTTATAAAGTCAATCCTAATATCGATATCTTCTACCTGGACACCAATGTACATTTCAATGAAACTTATGAAACTAGAGATCGGCTGGAACAGCATTACGGCAAGAAATTCGTGCAGGTTCTTCCTAAGCTAACCCTTGACGAGCAAAAAGTACAATTCGGCGATGAGTTGTGGAAGAGTAACCCGAATCAATGCTGCAACATCCGTAAAGTAGATCCGCTAACGGATGTACTTAAAAACTACGATGCATGGATCACAGGGATTCGACGTGACCAGGCGCCAACTCGCGCGAACGCCAAAAAAGCAGAATACGATGTGAAGTTTGGCCTTGTTAAGTTCAATCCTTTGGCTAGCTGGACTTCTGAAGATGTGTGGAACTATATCCGCGCGAACAATATCATCTACAATCCGCTGCATGACCAAAACTATCCTAGTATAGGCTGCGAGCATTGCACGCGTCCTGTTGCCGCAGGCGAAGATCCGCGCGCAGGCCGTTGGGCAGAAAGTGAAAAAACAGAGTGCGGACTTCATCAATAAGTGTGCACAGTGCATATGGAGGTAGGAACCATGATTCAAACTATTCAACCCCATGGCGGAGTTCTGATTAACCGTCTTGCCGCGGGCACAGAGCGAGAGCAGTTGTTACAGCTAGCTCAAAGCATCAAACAGCTTCCGGTTAATGCTTGGACCATTTCTGATCTGGATCTGATCGCGGTGGGGGCATTCTCTCCTCTTACCGGTTTCATGGAGGAAAAGGATTATCATTCTGTTGTGGAAAGCATGCGCCTTTCGGACGGTACCGTATGGAGTATTCCGATTACTTTGGCGGTTGAGGAAAGCGTTGCAAGCTCCCTGCAAGAAGGGGAGAAGGTTGCACTTGTCGGGGAGGAAGACGGCATTGTATACGCCATTATGGATGTGAAAAGCATTTATAGGGTGGACCAGCAGAACGAAGCGGTAAAAATCTTCAAAACTGTTGATACAGAGCATCCGGGCGTACAGAAGCTGCTGTCGAGGCCATCTACTTACCTGGGAGGTCCTATTCAGCTGGTTAATCGTCCAAAACCGAAAAAATTCGAGGAGTTTTACTTCACTCCCGCTGAAACACGCAGTATTTTTGCTGAAAAAGGCTGGAAAACCGTGGTGGGCTTCCAAACCCGCAATCCGGTTCATCGGGCTCATGAATATATCCAAAAGTCTGCCATGGAGATTGTGGACGCTTTGTTTCTGAATCCGTTAGTCGGCGAAACGAAGTCTGACGATATTTCCGCAGACGTAAGGATGCGCAGCTATTTGGTGCTGCTAGAAAATTACTATCCTAAGGATCGCGCCTTTCTAGGCGTTTTTCCGGCAGCTATGAGGTATGCAGGTCCGAGAGAAGCGATTTTCCATGCAATGATCCGTAAAAATTACGGCTGCTCCCATTTTATCGTAGGGCGCGACCATGCCGGTGTTGGCGACTATTACGGCACCTATGAAGCTCAGGAAATTTTCAGTAACTTTACCGCCGAAGAATTAGGGATTACTCTGCTGTTCTTCGAGCATAGCTTTTTCTGTACCAAGTGCGGCAATATGGCTTCCAGTAAAACATGCCCGCACGATTCGTCCGATCATCTTCACCTTTCCGGCACGAAGGTTCGCGCTCTGCTGAGAAACGGCGAATGCCCGCCTCCTCAGTTTACAAGACCGGAAGTCGCACAAGTGCTTATTGATGGCATGAGAGAGCCGGAGTACCAAGTATAAAGCATATTTGTCCACCCTGTCCCATATAGATGTTAATGAGTCTATGGGAGTTGAGGTGGATTTTTTATGCGCAAAAGAAAAAAGAGGTTCGTGGTCTGGCTGACGTTCCACAGCGGATTGAAGCTGGTATTCTCGGCGCTGCTGTTTATGCTTATTGTGTTTATTTATACGTATGAGCTGCCTGCCGCCAGGACATGGACTCAATGGACTTTGCCGCTGTCCGGCAAAACGATAGCCTTAGACGCAGGGCACGGGGGACCCGACGGAGGGGCCGCAAGCAAAGAAGGCGTGATTGAGAAGGATATCAACCTGGCGATCGCGTTGCATTTGCGGGATTATTTGCAGCAGGCCGGTGCAGTTGTAGTCATGACGAGGGAAGAGGACGAAGATTTGGCTGATTCCGATACGAAAGGATACAGCCGCCGTAAAACTGAGGATCTGCTGAGAAGGGCAGATTTCATCAAACAGAGGAAATCAGACCTGTTCGTCAGCATTCATTTGAATAGTATTCCGTCCGCCAAATGGCGAGGAGCTCAAACTTTCTATTATCCGAATCATGCGGATAATCCGGTCCTGGCCGCTTTAATTCAGGAAGAGTTGAAAAAGAATCTGGAGAACACGGACCGGATAGCAAAGCTTGCCGACAAAAAAATCTACTTGCTGCAAGTGCTGAAAATGCCATCCGCTTTGGTTGAAGTGGGTTTTCTCTCCAATCCGGAAGAAGCCAGGATGCTCGCTAATGAAAAGTATCAAAAGAAAGTAGCCGCTTCCGTCTATCAGGGTATTCTACGGTATTACTCCGGAGAAAAAGTAGGTTCCAATTGATTTTGTGGTATAATAATACGCGAAATCAAAAACGGTCCACGAGGTGTAACGATGACAACCAAAGATGAGATACTGCAAGCCCTGCAGCCCATTATAGATCCGCAGTACGGTAAAGGCATCGTACAATTGAATCTGGTCAGGGATATGATGGTGAAGGAAGACAGCGTATCGCTAACTTATGTAACCACAAAGGATGATGAGGCTTACAAGCAAGCGGCCCGTGAAGAGGTAGAGCGCATCTTAAGAGGGCTTGGTATCAATCAAGTACATATCCGTTTCCGCATGATTAGCGACCATGAACGCTCCCAACTCGGAGAAGCTGCGGTTCAGCCTTCTTCGGAACCTGCAAAATCCGCTCAGGCTCAATCAGCAGGCACATCATTATTGTCCCCTCATACAAAGGTGCAATTCATTGCCGTTGCAAGCGGAAAAGGCGGAGTCGGCAAATCGACGGTAACCGTTAATCTCGCAGTCGCTTTGGCCAGAAAAGGGAAGAAGGTCGGAATCATCGACGCTGATATTTATGGATTTAGCGTCCCTGATATGATGGGTGTGGAAGAGCAGCCTCAACTTGTGGGAAGCACGATTATACCTGTGAAAAAATTCGGTGTAGAGATCATTTCCATGGGCTTTTTCGTACAGGATAACGCCCCTGTCATTTGGCGCGGGCCGATGCTGGGAAAGATGCTGCGTAACTTTTTCAGTGAAGTCACCTGGGGTGAACTCGATTATCTTCTGTTGGATCTTCCGCCCGGCACAGGGGATGTGGCGCTTGATGTCCATCAAATGCTCCCCCAAAGCAAAGAGATCATCGTAACTACGCCCCATGCTACGGCGGCTTTCGTAGCGGCACGGGCCGGCGCTATGGCGGCTCATACGAACCACGAAATCTTAGGTGTTGTGGAAAATATGGCTTATTACGAATGCGGCAAGTGTGGAGAGAAGGAGTTTATTTTCGGCAAAGGGGGAGGAGCCAAGCTGGCGGAAGAGCTTCATACCGAGCTTTTAGCGCAAATTCCCCTAGGTGCGCCGGATAACCATAGTTCAGAAGCTGATTATTCCCCTTCGGTATATAAAGAGTCCACTAAGGTCGGTCAAATCTATCTGGAGATGGCAGACAACATTATAGCCAAAACGCAATGAAAAAAAGGGCTGACGAAACAAAGTCAGTCCTTTGCTTTTGACCATTATGATCCACCACCGCCACCACCGCCACCACCACCGCCACCACCGCCGCCGCCGCCACCGCCGCCACTGCCGCCACCACCGCTTGCGCCGGATGATTGCCCGGGTTGACTTTGCTGCTTCATAGCCGTTTGCAAGAGATTAACCAGGTCTGCCCGGAATAAGGGACTTTGCATCGACTCCTGGATCACCGTCATCATTTGTTGGCGATACTGTGCGCTTTTCATTGTATCCAACACCATTTTTTCATATTCCGGATTTTTCATTACATTCATGAGCTGCTCTTGATACTCAGGATCCTTAAGCAAATCCTTGTACATTTGTTTGGTTTCTTTCTGTATAGCCTTGGCGAAATCGCCGGCAAATTTAGGATCCTTCATCATGTCTTGTAGAAATTTATTGTTCTGTTCTGCTGTCAGCACATCTTTAACCGCCATTTGCAGTTGAAGAGAATCACCCGTCGAAAGAAGCTTGATTTGGGATTGCCCCTCCCCCCCTTGCTCCTGGGACCCTCCTCCTTGGGACGCTGACTTAATAGCCTTTTTTCCATCTTCAGATTTCAAAATATCCAGGACCATCGATTTCGTTTCTTTATAGCCGCCTCCTTGCGAGCCGATACCTGTTGAATCGGTTCCACACGAAGTCAGAAGTCCCACAAGCAGGATGGTCGGCATTGCACAGAGCCATATTCCCTTCATGTTGAATGCATGCTCCCTTCCCTTCATAGTAGTCTTATTATGTGTGATTTGGATGAGATTATGATGAAGGCTTATTGGCTTTTTAGTGTGAACGTTGGTACAATTAGCTACTAGAAATATCGATGGTGGAGGTGTGTGGCTTGACACTAAGAAAATGGTTTCATCTCTTTTGGACAACATTGCTGATCGGTGTTGTTCTGTCCGTGTTCATTGGTCTTATTCTACAATTATCCGATCAGGAATTCCCTATTCTGGGAATATCCGCATTTGGATTCAACCTCGTCAATATGGCCTTGGGCGGGGCGACAATCAGTGTTTTGAGCCAAATGGGCTTTTTTGCTTACTTGATTGTAAGATTTATTGCGATGGGTATTTTTCGAAAAAAGATCGTGTGGGATTTTTTGCAGCTTGCTGTTGTGATTGTCGTTTTATTTGATACAGTCTATTTGCGTTACAGCAATCTGAACGGGTCATTACTTTCATATACCTTTTTGCCGCTTATTATTCTAATAATTTCCTTTGGAATTGCCTTCTGGAAGGTGGCTATGACGAACCGGAATGCATTCGTGCCTACATTGTTTTTTATGTTCGCAGTGACCGTTTTGGAGGCGGTTCCCGCTTTGAAACTGGACAATCCCGCATCCAGCCTGTTTATGCTTGTCCCGTTATTAGGCTGTAATGCCTGGCAAATCCTGACGCTGCACAGAGTTGTGGAAAACAAAAAGAGCTAAACGAATCAGCTCTTCAAATCCGCAGGATCAATATACCTGCTTCATCGTTTGATCTTCGATTTGTTGATTGTGCACTTGAGTTTGCTTGATCATCTCGCTTACCGTTACAAATTCGTATCCTTGGGCTCTTAGCCGATCAATGATAACCGGCAAAGCCAAGTGGGTTTCCTTGGCAGAATCGCTTGCATGCATAAGTATGATATCCCCCGGATGAGCCTTGGAAACAACGCGATCTATAATCTTATCGACTCCAATGTTCATCCAATCACGGGAATCGGTGTCCCATTGAATGACGGAATAGCCGAGCTCATTAGCAATGCGCAGCACTCTTTTATCGAAATCGCCATTAGGCAGTCGAATGAGGTTGGGAGCTTTGCCGAGTATCTCGCTTAAGATCGTGTGAGCTGTAGAAATTTGCCTGCGAATTTCTTCATCGGTGAACTTGCTGTAATTATCGTGCTTGTGGCCGTGGCTGCCGATTTCAAAACCATCTTTCTTGATTTGCTCAACAATTTCGGGATGGCTTTGGCTCCACGGGGATGAAAGGAAGAAGGTGGATTTTTTTACTCCCTTTTCCTCCAAGACCTTTAGGATCGGCTCGGTTCGTTTGTCCCCCCAACTAATATCGAAGGTAAGCGCTATTACTTTTTTGTCCGTTTGCACGCTGTAAATTGCCGCCGGTTCATTCATGGAAAACACAGTGATGTTTTTTTGCTCGGAATAGACGATGCCAGCTGCAAATACAAACGCCATCGTTATGAAAATAAACTGTTTGAGCTTTTTTCCGTTCAGCACTAAAAAATAATTCACTTTCGTCGGTACCTCCTCTGCGCCCTTATGCCGATAAGGCTTGTTTAAATGGCTGTTATTCTTTAATGTATGCTCGTACCACCAAGTTATGCTTCTTACGTCAGGAGGAATTTAAACATGAAATTCAGAGAGCTTTTCGCGCATATGAAAGAAATTAAGCATTATTTAATCGCCTCGGCACTCGTTTTTTTCGGCGGGATGTTTATGGGATGGGAGTACTCGGGCCAATTCGATTCGTTTTTACAAAATCAACTGAAGGGATTGGAGCCCATCATCAGTTCTCTTAACAATAAGGAGAATCCGCAGTTGTGGTTTTTTCTCTTTATCTTTATCAATAATGCTTCGAAAGCGGTTTTGTTTCTATACTTGGGCCTGTTTTTCGGCATACTGCCGCTCTTTATGCTGGTCGTCAACGGCATGATTTTAGGTTACTTGCTATCAGGCCTGCCCGGCGGGGAATTATGGGGCGTGCTGCTGAAAGGGATTCTTCCACATGGCATTATTGAAATACCGGCTATCATATTAGCGTGTGCTTTCGGATTGCGCTTAGGCATTCTGGTTACAAAATCCATCATCGGCATTTTATTGCCTGCAGCGGGTAAAAGGGCTCGTACAGAGCTGGTGCGTGTGTTCAAGCTAACTAAGCCGCTCATCCTTGTTCTTGTGGTATCGCTGCTCGTAGCTGCGGTTGTAGAAAGCACAATCACGTTCTGGCTCGTTCACTCGTAAAAAAAGTAAAACTTCCGACATAAAATTGGCAAAACCGGAGCATAACAATAAAACGTCGAAAGGGGGTTTTGATAGGTTCATGCTTGGTTTATTGTTTAATGACCGAGAGTGCAGAGAATTGGATTACGTGCTTCGCAAAGAATTGGATGAAATGCTTTTTGACTTGAACGATAAACGGATCGATCACGAAATCAAAGGAGCCATTGAATCCAGGTACAAAGTGATTTTTCGTATGTATGCCCGTTTGGCTTCGCCCAAGGAAATTTTGAAGTATGCAAGAAATCGAAGTTTTTGGTAAAAACATTTGGCAATATCAAGACTTGACTTCACCCCAACGAATGTGTTATTTTATATTTCGCCCCTTCAAGAGCAGTTCAGATAAAGAACAAGCTACAGAAATTGCAATTAAATATTTTTAATAAAAAAACTTGCAATGAGACGGGCAGATGTGGTATATTATAAAAGTCGCCGCTAAAAATGGTGCAAAGCAAGATAGTTCTTTGAAAACTGAACAACGAGTGAAGAAGCGGGTCGCATGTAATGCGACTGCAAAAGAGATTGTAACAATCTCGTCAGTACGAATTTTGAGCTATTCA
>LNAP01000256.1_pt1 | contig 59648 bp, 58 predicted proteins | sample 602601 | NCBI WGS metagenome assembly LNAP01 (sample SAMN02440304, study PRJNA202911) | soil metagenome | biome: Subtropical and temperate rainforests or woodlands; isolation source: soil samples (1 kg each in a 20% v/v slurry with milli Q water) were... ...
CCGGACTGGCTACCGGTTTCCTTGCATATTAATTCGACATTAGAGGGCTCGAATCCTTGTTGTAACTGGAATTTCGGCTTGTTCAGCAAGCCCTAATTAAGATAAACTGTGGCTACTTTCTCATTATTTGCTCTGCACACAGCATTACCCATGTATCGAGTAAAGTAAACACCTGATTATAGTTAAGTTAAGGTCAAGCACGAATCGGCATCCTTAACTCAGCTTGATTCTTATGCTCATTTTTTACCGGCATATTCCATAGTAGCTGTATCCAGCATGGATTTCCAATTAGCAAAACGCGTCTCCCTTACAACATGCCGATCAAAAAGTTCGTCATGAATGTTATTGATATCTTCTTGTGTCTTTACTTGAAAGTTGCCTTTCTCTAAAAACTCTCCAAAACTCTTAAAGCTGGAATGCTTACTCATGAACGACTGATTAAACAACTCGTCTAATGAAATATGATTCGGATCTTCTTGAATCGTTTTCTGGCCTTGTAAATCGTTCAGCAGTTCGTCAAATGACATTGGCTTTTGCTTTCTCAGAATACCACCCCTATATCTGTTTTATAGATTCCAGCTACCTTGTCGATAACGAAAGCGTACCTTTTCGTCATAACACATAATGATAACACAAAAAAGCGCAAAAAAAGAAGCGAGATTTTACCCGCTCCATTCATGGATGTCTCATATGCACACAATACTTCAATCCTTCCAATATATCCTTACCACGCACTCCACATGAGTGGACTGCCGATCGTTGGCAATTGTTTGCTGTAGATGCATCCGTACGCCACTGCGCTTGAGATTTACTAATTGTACAATAAAAATCCCTTCCCAACATCGAAAGATCTTGCTAGGAAGGGATAATAGGTTATATTTCCGTTATTTATGGATTTCTCATCTTAAATCAGGCCTGATGTTTGCAAAAGTCTTTGAATAATGGTTGCAACCTCAGCCCTGGTGATGGATGCCTTCGGCGCAAGCAAGGTGGCGCTTCGTCCAGACACAAGGCCGGCCTGCACGCTGTCTGCAACGCTGCTTTGCGCCCAGTTGGATACGTTTGTCGCATCTCCAAACGGATGAAGTGTTGCACCTTCCGATTGAGCGGACAACTTTGCCTTCAGTCCGGTAATCGTCATCGCTCTTGAAAGAATCATCATTGCCTGTTCTCGAGTAATCTTGTCGTTCGGTCGGAACGTGCCGTCCTCAAACCCTCTAATCAGCTCATGCGCATATGCCGTGTTGATCGTGCTGCTGAACCAATCCGACGTCTTCACGTCAGAGAATGCCGTTGACCCATTTTCCAGTTTCAGTCCCAATCCGCGTACAAGAATGGCTGCAAACTCGGCTCGGGTGATATCGCGGCCGGGACCGAACAGACCGTCGCCCATGCCATCAATGACCATCCGCGATCCCATATCGTTAACAGCGGCTTTCGCCCAGTGGTTCGCGACATCCAGAAATTCGAGCGGATGCCAGACGACCGTGTACGTGCTGTTAGTCAAGCTATTGATTTTTGCGTAATATTTGCCTTCAATGAGAACGATCTTGGTCGGTACGTGGCGGACAGTTCCATTTGGCTCAACAACGACGCCTGTCGTAATCTTGTTCGGGTCAATGCCGTCCGGCAAAGCCACCATACGTTCGACGTAGACGTTAAATGTCGTGACTTCGGCCGTTTTCCCGCCAAAGGTTCCTGTGACCGTAAAGTCAAGCGCAGGCACGACAACGGAGAACTCGCCCTTCGCCTCCGCGTTCTCGACAACCTTTACCATCGTGTCCGGCGTTTGCGCAACCGAGATTTTTAATTGAATGTCCTCCAGCTTCACGTTACTGCCGAACTTGTCGGCTACTTCGTCAATGTTGATTTCCTTGGCTGGCAACGTGTAGGACCCCTTGCCTGTCTGCAGAACTAGCGTCGCCGACAGATTCTCCATGTTCTTAACCATCTGACCGTTCAGTTCGCCAACAATGACGTTCGACGCGGACTTGACCGGAATGGTGACGACTGCATTTACGCCCTCCGCTTCCAACTTCGCCTTCAGCTTGGCCGGATCAACGACAACTGTCGTCGTCTTGATGCCGCCCGATTCCGTCGTTTTTGCTTTGCCGGCATTTTCAACCTTGCCGTTAATCAGCACGTCGACTGTCTCTTCGTTCGAACCGGTCGATGCTTCGTTCGGACCGGTCGATGCTTCGTTCGCAGGCTGCTCGGCGATCACGATCGCTGCCGTTTGACCAAACTTCACGACTCGGCCTTGCGCGTCTACTTCGGCGATGCCGATCTTGTCGCCGTTCGCCGCCGGGATCATGCTGTCGCTTGGTACGTTCAGGTAACCGCTAAGCGTGTCGCCGACATTCGGTATGTCTACGGTGCCGCTGCCGAAGTTGAAGTAGAACAGCCGATGTTCGTTGTCAGGGGCAGGCGTTATCGTTATTCCGGTTTTGCCATCGTTTGCCGAGCCGCTCGGATCTCTTACGGTTACCGTCAAACCGTCAGCCGGAATGGAAACATTCGTCGTGAAGGTCAGCGCAGTAGACGGACCCGCCGGAACGGAGCCGCTGGCTGCCACCCGCACTTGAACCGTATGCTCGCCGCTTAGCTGCGGCATGTTGGTTCCGTCATATCGGACGTAAGCCCCGCCGTCAACCGAGAATTCCATCGTCGTGTCCAAACCGATAATCACATTGCTCGCATCATCGGCACTCACATTCGGAGCCGCTGGAATGGTTGCATCCGAGTCATGGATGGTCACTTGAGCGGGAATAGAGGTAAACACCGTTTCCGTTGCGGCTACCCGCACGTAATAGACGCCTGGCTCCAACCCGACAACCGACGTCCCGGTTGTATTCGTCCATGTTCCGGCATTTCCCTTTCTAAACTCCATTGCAAGATTTACGTTGAGTATCGAACCGTCATTAGCTCCGTTATAAGTGATATCCGTTACTGTAATATCGACCGGAGCTGCCGGGCGAGCCGGCAAGCTTAGCGTCTGCGCCGCGCTGTCGGTCGTTGTCGTGCCGTTGCCCTTCTTCACTACGTTCACGATTGCGCCCAGCCAACTGTCGTCGATCGCCACTTTCCCGCTGCCGTCCGCCGTCACTGCCGTTCCGTTGATGGTGTAGGCGCCGTTCGGCTCCAATCCCGTCAGCTGTTCCGCCGCGTAGTCGATCCCCGCCGCCGGCGTCGTCTCCGCCGTCAGCGCCAAAGTGATCGTAATTGTCGCGGTCCCTTTCTTGCTGCTGTCCACCGTTGACGTTGCCGTGATCGTATAATCCCCTAGGACGGCCTCGGCCGCGACCGTCACATTCCCCGTGCCGTCCACCGCCACGTTCGCGTCGTTGCTCCTCCACTTGACCGTCGTCATAACGCCGTTAATCGCATCTACCGTAGACGTAAGTTGCTTGCTGCCTCCTTGCACCACGTTTGCACTAGCCGGGCTGACGCTTACGCTGTTAATTGCCGGTGGTACGCTATCGGATTGCACGATCGCTCCAGACGCCCCTGCCGCGACGTACGTGCTGTTTCCATAAGCGACACAATTGAAATTATCTGTAACGCCGCTTGTTCGGCTCGTCCAGCTCGCCCCATTGCCGGAGGTCAAAACCCTTCCACCTGCACCCACCACCACATACATGCCGTTTCCGTAGGTGACACCGTTGAGGTGATTCGCAATGCCGCTTGTTCGGGTCGTCCAGCTAACCCCGTCATTAGAGGTCACAATCGTTCCACTGTTCCCCACTGCCATATACATATCGTTTCCGTGAGTGACGCCATTGAGTTGATTCGCAGTACCGCTCGTTCGGGTCGTCCAGCTCGTTCCGTTGCCGGAGGTCAAAATCATCCCACTGTTCCCCACCGCTACAAACGTACCGTTTCCGAAGGTAACGCCCCTCAGTAGAATGGCAGTGCCGCTCGTCTGGATCGTCCAGCTCACTCCGTCGCTGGAGGTTACAATCGTTCCTCCTGCACCTATCGCCACATAGATGCCGTTTCCGTAGGTGATGCCAGTTAGTTGACTCGTAGTGCCACTCGTTCGGATCGTCCAACTCACTCCATCGCTAGAAGTTACAATCGTACCGTTTGACCCCACCGTCACAAACAATCCGTTTCCGTATGCGACACCATATAGATGATTCAACGTGCCGCTCGCTCGGGTCGTCCAGTTCTCTCCGTCGCTGGAGGTTACAATCGTTCCTCCTGCACCTACTGCTATGTACGTGCCATTTAAGTAGGTCAGTCCAAGCACCGAACTTAGCGTGCCGATCATTCGGCTCGTCCAGCTTGCTCCGTCCGGAGAAGTCAAAATCGCTGTTTCCCCTACCACTACATACGTGCCGTTTCCGTTTGTGACGCCAGTTAGAGTAATGGTTGTGCCACTGCTTCGGGTTGTCCAGCTCACTCCACTACTGGAGGTTAAAATCGCTCCATTGCTCCCTACAGCCGCAAAATTGCCGTTATCGAAGCTGATGCCATGAGCAGTAAAAGAATTGGTTGATCCGTTCAACCAGTTTACTCCATTCATGGAGGTTAGTGTCCTTCCGCTTTGACCCAACGCCACAAACAGACCGTTTCCGAATGCGATGTCAGATAGTGTAAGTGCATAGTTGCTCGTTTGGCTTGTCCAGTTCGCTCCGTTGCTTGAAGTTATAATGGTTCCATTGTTTCCTACCGCAACATACATACTGTTCCCGTAGGTGACGTCCATTAAATTATTTGAAGTGCCACTCGTTCGGCTCGTCCAGTTCACTCCGTTGCTGGAGGTTAGAATCTTTCCACCTGAACCCACTGCCACATAAGTGCCATTTCCGTAAGTAATCCCAGTAATGATAGTCGTTAGTCCGCTCGCCCGGCTCGTCCAATTCGCTCCATCGCTGGAGGTTAGAATCGTTCCGCCTGCCCCCACTGTCACAAACAAATTGTTTTCGTAGATAATGTGAAATAGTTGATTCGCAGTTCCGCTCGCTCGGCTCGTCCAGTTCGCTCCGTCGCTGGAGGTGAGAATCGTTCCGTTGTTCCCAATCGCCACAAAGGTGTTGTTTCCGAAAGCAACGTCGCTAAGCGTATTCCCCGTAGGCAACGGACTCCGGATACTCCACTCGTCAAGAGGCCCTGCAAAAGCTTTTTGAGGAAGATTGGCCACAATTAAAAATAATAAGATGATTATCGATATCCAACGTTTGATCATTGTTTCTGCCACCGCCTTCATGCTGATTTACTTTACGGTGATTATAACGGGAGCGATGTTGCAAAATTGTTGCAAAACAAAAAAGAACCCGCTTCGGATTACAGGCTCCTTCATATAATAGGGGTCAATCCGTTAAAGCGCGAAGCAACGAAGTAAGCGTATCGCCCGGCAAAGTTCCCAGCTCGGTATGAATCAACTCGGCGTATGCTTCATAGTAGGCGGCCGCGCGTTGGGAACCGCCGATGCGATAGTTCAGCTTCAGGGACGCTTCCCGCAGCGATTCGTCGTAAGGGTCGTGCTCGACCAGCAGATCGGCCAGCAGCAGCGCCTTGATCGGCTCCGCCTCGGCTTTCTCGTAATACGAGAGCAGCTTTTTTCCCAGATGCAGGAAATACTGGTGATACTGCTTGCGGTAAGGCTCGCACCAGGCGCTGTCGAACTCTTGCAGGAACGGTCGGCTGCAGCGGTGAACGAGTTGCTCGACATGGGACAGATTATCCGTGTCCGGCTCGACGGCGTCCAGCACGAAAAGCTCCAATTCCGCCGCGTCCACAGCCGGCGCTTCATCGGACAAGACCAGCCTGTAGCCATTCCTGACAGAAGTCAGCGCCATCCCCGAGCTGCAATCCCGTAACGTCTTATTGATTCTACTAACCGTGCTTCGAAGGTTGATACCTGCCTTCTCCTCGTTCTGGGTCTGCCACAGAGCCTCGAATAGTTCCCACTTGCTGACCTCCTTCTCCCAGGGCTGCAGCAGCATATAAGCGAACAGCTCCGCGCACTTGGATGTTACCCAGCGAACCGGCTCCAGGCCAACATCCAAATGTAATGCGAACTTGCCGAACAGCGCGGCGACAGCCGTCCGTTTTCCGCTGCCGATAGCACCCCCGCGATGCTGCCGTCTTTTGCCGACCCGTTCCAGCGAACGCTGCAAATCCTCTTCCATCACCGGCTTCAGCAAATAGTCGAGCGCATTTACCCGGAACGCGTCGATAGCGTATTGATTGTAGGCGGTAATGAACACAACCTCCATGTCGAGCTTGTCCGCATATACCCGCTCCGCAATCTCCAGTCCGTTCAGTTCCGGCATTTCGATATCCAGAAACAGCACATCGGGCTGCAGCGCTTTCGCCATTCCGAGCGCCTCGTGAGGATTTACGCAGCGGCCCAGCACTTTCACTCCGGCATTAACCAGCATTCTGTCGATTTCCTCCGTAACCAACAACTCGTCGTCTACTACAATGGCTCTCATCATGCTTCGCCCGCCTCTCTGTCAGGGTCCGGCCGCTCCCGCGCGGGAAGGAATCAGGAAGGCGACGGTTGTGCCCTTATCCTGAAAGCTGTCGACCCGCAAGCCTTGCCCGAATTCATTCGTCAGCCGCTTATGTACGTTGATCAGACCGATGCCTCCATCCAGCCGCTCCGGCTTAAAAATTCGATCCAGCTGCTCTGCGGCCATGCCGACTCCATCGTCCTGAACGGCGATCCGCAAGCCCTCCGGCCCCAGCTTCGCCCGAATGACCACCGTGCCTCCCGACAGTCGCTTCATTACGCCGTGGCGAATCGCATTTTCGACCAGAGGCTGCAGGATCAACGCCGGAATCAACGTCTCCGTTCGGACATCTACATCCCATTCCACATTTAGGCGCGCGCCAAAACGGGCCTTCTCCAGCTCGATGTAGGATTTGGTGAGAGACAACTCGCGCTTCAGACTGACCTTGGCATGACGGGGGTCAAGATCAAAGCTGAGTCGCAAATAGTTGCTGAATTCGCCAAGCAGCTTGCCTGCCCGCGCGCCATCGCTGTAGCATAACGAGATAATGCCGCTCAAGGCGTTGTAGACAAAATGCGGCTTGATTTGCGATTGCAGAAACAACGCCTCCATGCGAATGGCCAGCTCGACTGCTTCCCTCAATTGCAGCAGCGTTTGCACCCGGGCCAGCAGTTCCTTGCCGCTGAACGGCTTCACCAGAAAATCGTTGGCTCCCGCCTCGAGGCCCATCGCGATATCGGCCGGCGAACTGCGCACCGTCAGCAGCAATACGGGCAGCTTGTAGAGCGGGTTCTCCTCCCGAATACGCCTGCACACTTCATACCCGGAGAGCTCGGGCATCATCACATCGAGCAGGACAAGCGACAGACCGCCGCGATACTGCTGGATCAGCTTGAGCGCGTCCGCTCCATTGTACGCCACGAGAACGTGATAGCGACTGGACGCAAACAACTCCTGCAGTACCTTGATGTTGGAGGGATCGTCATCCACCAGCAAAATCTTCACCTCGCCGGATCGCACCGCCGCATGCGGCGGTGTCTCTTCCGTCGTCGGCGAGCTTCCCCCGGGCAGCAGCTGCGGCTCCAGACCGGCAGCGGCTTCCGCGCGGGCAACTTCCGGTTCCCTTTGCGTTGCCGTCGCCTCGGGCAGCCGCAGCTCGAACACGGAACCCCTTCCCGGCTCCGACCAATTCAGTTCCAGATCGCCGCCCATTTGCACCGCAAGCACCTTCGATATTTTCAGACCCAGACCGGAAGATTGGAACGTCGCAACCGTCGGCTCTCCGCCGCCTCCGTACAGCTCGGCTTTGAAAAGCCCCCGCCGCCGCTCCTCGCTCATCCCGGCGCCGGTGTCCGCGAACGTCAGGCGCAACCAGCCTTCTCGCGACTCTGCGGCCACCGCCACGCTTCCCCGTTCCGTAAATTTCAACGCATTGCCGACCAGGTTCACGAGAATTTGCTTCAGGCGGTTTTCGTCGGTGAACAGATAAAAGGTTCCCGGAGGCACCTGGTTGACCAGCCGTACCTGATCGTTCCTTCGCAAAAATTTCAGCGCTTCAAGCGTAGCTTGCACCGTGCCGCTGACATCGAATAACCGGTTGTGGAACGTCAGGCTTCCGCGTTGCAAGCTCTGAAAATCAATAATATCGTTCACCAGCGTAGATAGGCGGGTCGCCTGGGCAATGATGAAGATCAGATTCTCTCGATGCCGCTGCGACATCTCTTCGCCGCTCTGGTCGATGACCACTTGGGCCAAATTGATAATGCCGTGCAGCGGCGTCTTGAACTCGTGGGACGTGTGGATGAGAAACTCGTCTTTCTGGTGATCGTATGCAATTAGTTGCTCGGCCAATCGCTCGTTCCGCAAGAACGCCTCGCGAACCCGGTCCGACATGAGGAACGATTGCGATAGAACGAGAAGCAGCGGCGTTACGATCATATAATACGGGTTGTCCAGCGCCAACTGATAGCGTGTCTGGGCATACACCCAACTAATGATAAGGAAAAATAAACCCAGCAAAATATAGTAAACTTGAACCCCGCCATTCCGATAACGGAAAATCCAGCGAATAATGAAAGCGAAAGCGGTGATTTGCAGGACGATCCCCAACCAAAGAATATCAACTAAATATTCGTTCGGAATCCCAACCAGTAAGGCCAGACATACATAAAAAACCCGGCTCAGCCATTTATATTCCATGCTTCCCTTCTGATCCAGGTGCAGATAGACATAGAGGGCAAACGACAAGATGGAAATGCAAGGCAGAATAAAGAGCATTTTCTGCAATAAAAGAAAGGACATCGCTGGGAACAGGGTCGCCATGATGATTTCGTTATCGATGCTGAAGAACAACCCTAATGACAAACAGAACAAACTGAAAAAGGCGAGATATGGCTCCTTCCCCCATTGCTTGAACGTACCTGCGAAATAAATCCCGAATACCAGCATCGTGGTGATGACAATCATATCCGCCAGACGGGCATTATCGCGCCTGGCCAATACATCATCTGTTAAACCGAATTCCGGCGCTTGCACCAATCCGCCTTCCAGATAACGGTAGCTGGCTATCTGAATGATGATGTCTATGGTGTCGGTATCCGCTTTGATCGTACCGAAAAACGGAAGGTTGCTAGGTACAAATCGATCCGCCGACAAATCCGGTTTTCCGGTACCGCCGAGGTCCGACCCGTCCATATAGATATGGCTGGACATGCGAATCTTTTTGCCTCTAAGGCTATAAAAATCCGGATCGCTAACCTCTATGCGCAGACGGTACGTACCCGCACCATACCCGCTGCCGGAGGAACCCTCCCAGCCTCCAGGAACATGAACGATTCTGCGCTCCGCTTCCAGTGCCTTGTCACCGGTGTGGAAATCTTGCGGAGTTAGCAGCTTGTTCTCATAAAATTCCCACTCTCCCCGCAACGGTACAATCCCTTGGTTCGCAAAATTCCATTGTCTGGCGTCCAACACTCCTCCTCGCGCTTCCGGGTACTGAAACGTAGGTTTTAGCCATTCATAGATAAATAGTGATGTAACGACGGTGAAGACCGCAATCATGCCGATTAGTACTGTCCATTGTTTTCTCGTTGTACCCGTTTCCCGCTCCGTCTTCATATCCGCACCCAATCATCTATCGTTTATAGCTATATTCTTCAAAATAAGACTCATGTCCTTCTTCCAGAACATAATATAGACCCATTACAACTGTAAAAAGAGCAAATCGTAACTTGCCTGGCATAGCGGACTATTCGCGTATATGGGGATAAAGTTTCTACCTATCCACCCCCCCACCAAAACTGATACGATTTATATTATTTGGTTGAAAACACCATGGATCAATGAAAAACATAATTAATTTAAGCGAATCTGCCACGTCTCATTTTCGAACCATCAATATTACCGACTCCACATGTGTGGAGTAGTCAGAGTCAACACATATTATCACACTTAAAATGGGGATGCCTAACCCGTTGTTAAGCCAACAGTATCAAAGAAGAGTGGAAAAATCAAAAGCCTGACCCCCGATCTTCGGATGGTACAGGCTTATTGTAATTTTCCCATATTGATTAATTACGCTTTACCAAGTTTCCGTTGACCATTGTCACTTCGATATTGGCGAAGTCTGTGGTGTCCTTAGCTTCATTTACAATATAAGCGTAGAGATAACCCTGTGCTGCCATGAATAATGCGTTCTGAATGAAATTTTCAACTAGGACTTTTCTCCGTTGGGATACTCCGTCCTCATTCTCGATTTGGGCTTCCGCAACGATATCCGTTGGAACACACAAATAGTACCTTACCGTGACAATATCCTCGAATGTTCCGATGGAAGAATCACTTGAATCGTCATTAACTAAACCATCCATCTCCTGTGAGACCAAGATGTGAAATACCATCAAACCGTTACGCTCAAGATCTTCAATGATCGACTGATCGCCCTCGGTAACCCCTTCTTGCAAGATCGTGATGATGTTTACGCAGTTCGTCCTAAGGATGATACCGTTCCTAAAGGAATCAATAATATTCTGTCTCATCCCCAAGATGCTCATTAAATCCGTAGCTAATTTTTGGCTTCTTGTTGTAAAAAAGACTATGTTTCCGTCAGATGCATTTGTTTCCAATCCACACAGCTCCTTTATTAAGTTTCCAACTTTAGTTCCCGTGGTTGATGTTATGCCATAAAATTGCACAGGAAATAACATTGGTTACTTATATAAAGTTGATCAGGTTTTTTGACTGGTAATTGCCCGATTTCAGAAAATTTTTCTCGGATTATTTGACGAACTGCCCGAAAATGAGCATTTAATAACCTATTGTTATATAAATCTGTCGACTATACCATTACAATAGAATATTACAAAAAAACTGTGTATGGTAAGAAAAAAAGTGCAGGAGGGAATTGGGATGGCTCAAATATACGATTTCTTTAGTCGGAAGCACAATAACAACTTTGTGAACCATAACTTTAAGCATAACTATGGTCTAGCCCCAAGACAGGAGACTAGACCTTAGTTATCAAATAAACATTTTTTGCAGGAAACCTTTCTTTATCTCTTTTAGTGACAAGAGCTTCTTATTCTCTTGGACGATCTTCTTATCAAGAAGAGATAAGAATGACGCAATCTTCAACTGCTCTTTGTAATCAGGTAACCAAACTATTAGTTTTTTTAAGCTCTCACTATACAAATGAACAACTGATGCTCCTTGAGCTAACTTCGCTAGCTCTTTTCTCTTTATTGAATTGATTTGATAGCTTAAGAACGGACCACTCACACCTTCATTTGGCTTGAACACATTCAGGTCTCCACCAAGTAGAACATTATCAACCAATAATGCACTAGCTTGGGCGATATCAATAGCAGATTCACCTGAGGACGGTATAAGCACATCGTTAACATTTCCGTAGACCGTACCATTGTCTGATACTTCCGTTTTGCTGTGTACTTCCTCTATTATAGAAGTATATCGTGTATACAGCTCCCCATATAATATACATGATTCTCCTGTTTCACTTAAATCGGATTTAGATAATGAACCGCCTTTTCTAAACAGTCCCATTTCCCCAAGCGATTTCTCATCCCACTCGGGAAAATCTTGTCCGTTCTCATCCTTAAAACGAATCTCCTGAGAGAAGATTTTCTTCGTCACACCCTTTTTGAACTGTTCCAGTTGTTTGACCTTTTCCTGCTGCTTAACTTTCTTTTGGTCGAATAGAGAGAAAAAGGTAGCTATTTTATGTTGTTCTTCGAGAGAGGGCATATACAGACTGACACTATTCAGTATTGTTTGGCTTACGTTATACCTAGTACTTCCACCAGCCTTAGACGATACTTGATCTCTAGCAGATGATGTGTCCAACAGTAATTTCAGAAAGTATGGATCGTATTCACCGACTTTTTTACCCCGTATTACAAAACCACCGAATAACGCATATTCATTTTCATCAAGGTACGTACTACTTTTCCCAACATCTTCACGTGTTTCTGAACTTCTGAGAAAAAGCATATCCCCGTACTCTACTTTTGATACTTCCTCTTGCTTTTCACTTACACTTACAGAGCCAATAATATCATCGTATAAAATGTACTCATTATTAAGGATGTCCAGTACATTTATAAATTTTCGTCCATGACCATAGCTATCTTTTGTTGCATTTATTCCATTGTTAAAGGTCAGCAACGTACTTAACGGGGTTTCGCGCCAATCACTATCGAAATTAAACCTTAATGCGGGCATACTCATCCATCACACCCCCAGCTCCTTGAAATACTTAGCCAACTCTTTATCAATTTTTACGATCTCATCATCGATCTCTTTCAACCGTACTTGCACTGATTCAATATCAACTGACTCATCTTCTTCGAAGGTATCAACATAACGAGGGATGTTCAGGTTATAATCGTTCTCCTTAATTTCTCCTAAGCTAGCCGCATATGAATACTTCTCAATAGTTTGGCGACTCTTATATGTTTCTACGATCTTCTCGACATCCTCGTCACGTAAACGGTTTTGATTCTTACCTTTTTCAAAATTGTTGGAAGCATTAATGAATAAGATATTATCATCAGCCTCACGACACTTCTTGAATACCAAAATACAAGTCGGTATTGATGTACCAAAGAATATTTTTTCTGGCAGACCGATCACCGCATCCAAGTAGTTTCTTTCTTCTTCGATCAAGTATTTGCGGATAACCCCTTCTGCCGCCCCTCTAAATAATACCCCGTGAGGGAGAACTACTGCCATAGTGCCATTATCATCAAGTTGGTGTATCATGTGTTGGACAAAGGCAAAGTCAGCTTTGGATGCAGGAGCTAACCTCCCGTATGCACTGAAGCGTTCATCCTGCAAGTACTTATCATCTGAACTCCATTTAGCCGAGTATGGCGGATTGGCGACTATGGCTTCAAATCGTTCTTCCAAATGCCTTGGCTCTTCCAGTGTATCCGCATTTTGAATATCAAAATTTTGATAAGAGATGTCGTGCAATAGCATGTTCATTCGAGCCAAGTTGTAGGTGGTAGAAACCTTTTCCTGAGCATAATACTTTCTGACATTAGCCTCCTTACCCACTCGAAGTGCAAGGGAAGCGGAGCCACAAGTCGGATCATATACATTCTTCAAGTCCTTCTTGCCAATTGTGACGATTTTAGCCAGGATCTTAGATACTTGTTGCGGAGTATAGAACTCTCCAGCCTTTTTACCCGCAGAAGCTGCGAACTGACCAATTAGATACTCATATGCATCACCTAGAACATCGATTTCTACATTGTCATGCAAGAATGGAATATCATTAATATTGACCATGATCTTCGCGATTAACTTGGAACGAGATTTTACATCACGACCTAACTTCGATGATGCTAGATCCATGTCATCGAATAGATGTTGGAATTCGTCTTCACTAACTGCGCCGAGAGTCGATTCGGTAACCGTGTTGACTGCCCTTTGGAGCATCTCAATATCGAATTTTCCTGAATCGCCTTTTCCGATTTCTTTAATCATGTTCGAGAATAAGTATTCCGGCTCGATCACGTAACCAATTTGCTGAATTAATTCATCCTTAAGTCCAGCTTGCAGTTCCTTGTCCTCCCATGCCTTGGTATAAGATATCTTATCTTCCTCAAGCAATTTGTTTACACGAGTTTCTGTTTTTTCAGATAAGAAACGGTAAAAGATCAAACCGAGTATGTAGTTTTTGAATTCATAGGCTTCCATCTGACCGCGCAGATCATTTGCCATGTCCCATAGCTTCTTGTGCAGATCAGCTTGTTGCTGACGCTGTAATTCAGTTGTAGTCATCTGCTTTCCTCCTCGAGATACCTAATGACAATTTGAGTGGCATAAAGTCGTTCAAGTATGGTTCTCTCTTGAACAAGCCGATTTTTTCGGTGTAATAATCTGTGGACACTACTAACCTTCTCTTGTTCATTCATAGGTGGCAAAATGATCTCCAATGTCCTGAGCATCTGGATCGATAATGCTGAAATTGAAGTGCCTTGGGTAGAGACCCTTAATTGCTTCTTAGAGTCAGGATGCTCATTGATAAACCATTCCAAGTAGTCAGGATGCAGAAGCTCATTAGGCTCGATGATAGCGAAGTTTGAGGGGATCAGTTTACCTACATGCTCCTGCTTCAAAGCAACTGCACGTTGTCCAGTTAAACTGAGCAAAACCAATCCTTCCCTCGCAATCGGCAATAACCCCATTCGATCTTTTGATACAAATACATCCTGAGAATGTTCTGATACGATGATCGGGTCTGAATTTAACCACTCATTCATCTCCTTCATCGTATAAAGAGGAAGCTTCACCGCATCAGAGGATGGAGATGTCTGAATACGATTTAGAAAAGCTCCCTGAGTTACCAAAGCACATTGTTCTAATTGCAATCCAACCCTCCCCTAACTGCTATTTATTAAAATAGCATATATTAATAACTCCATAATAATGAAAAATAGCAGAGAAGTCAATGACTTTTCTGCTATTTCTATAAATAGCTCACGAAAACCGTTTTGTGTGTTCCGTAATGAACTCAATTATTCGTTGAATTAGCGATCTCTTCTGGAGAAACGGGAGTTTGATGACATCACTGATTACTTGTTGATTAACGAAGCCACTGTATTCGTATTCCTCAACAAAGCTTTGAACGTCTTCAACAGTTAAACCAACTTCTCCAGCGAAGGATTGGATTTCCCTTCCACGCTCTTCTTGTTCAAATGTATTATAGGAATCATCTACGGAATCGGCACTGCTTAATGTTGGAACGACCTTATCCAAGAATTCTTTTAGGAGTCGAGCCTTGAGACGCAATTCTTCGTTATCTGCACGATCAATCTCATCTTGAATATGTTTAACCGACTTATTACGTTCATCTTCATTGTTGAAGTCGATATTCTTAATCAGGTTCATAATGTAGCTAACGTTAATCCTATCCGTGTGCATCAATTCGATGGAGAAGTCTACGTCTGCTAAAATTGAGGTCTTACCCCCACCTCCGCCACGCTTAACTTCATCATAAATACGAAGATACTTGCTCTTGTAGTCCTGATACGTTTGTTCCTGGATACCTAACTGATCCTCAGTAAATTCATGCTCGGTGAAAGTTTCAAGCCTAGTTAGATACTTGGTGAGGTCTCGGAATGCTACTACAAACTTCTGCTTATCCTCTTCACGCTCTAGATTATCTACAGCTACCGGAGTTGAAGCCATAGCTTGTACCTTAACGAGGGCAGCCTTAAACAAATCTAAATACTCATCATAGGATTTCATTAAAACATCATCTACGGTATCTGTCTTAGAGAACAACTTGATAGCTTCATCGGTGTCCTCTTTCAAGTTGCGGTAACAAACTATGTTACCATAAGGCTTGGTAGCTTTCTCGGTACGATTCGTTCGGGAGAAAGCTTGAATCAGATTATGGTACTTCAAGAAGCGATCCATGTAGAGTATGTTAAGTGGCTTGCTATCGAAACCTGTCAAAAAGATGTTCACTACAAGCAGAATATCAATTTGAGCAGTCTTTACACGCCTTGAGACATCAGCGAAATAACTTGAATACAGGTCGGTGGTAAAATTGGTGCCAAACATCTTATTGTAATCAACCATCATACGTTCTAGACTGTCCCTAGAATGTTCGTCCCGACCTTCACTATCTTCATTCTGACCATAAGTGAATATACCCGCAATCTTAAAGTTATGGGACATAGATTTGAACATGTCGTAATACTTAACTAGCATTGGAATGCCGTCTACAGTAAAGATCCCAGTATAGCCTTTGCTGCGAGACTTACGTTCATGATGCGCAAGAACATTCTCAGTAATCAACTTAATACGTTCATCATGCATCCAGACCTCATCTGTAATAATGCCCTTTACTTTAGTCTTATCTGCTTCATTCACCGTTACATCAACAGTCTTATTGTACTCGACTGAGAATCCAAGTACGTTCTCATCATGGATGGCGTCTTTAATCAAGTAAGTGTGCAAACACTTTTCAAAAATATCTGCCGTTACTCGACCATCTTGACTCTTGTTCACTTCGAACAACGGCGTCCCAGTGAAGCCAAAGTATTGAGCCTCCTTGAAATGGTTATCAACTAACCGTTTCATCTTACCGAACTGGCTACGATGACATTCGTCAATTATAAAGATGACCCGTTCTTGTTGATATGGTTTCATAATCTTTTCGTAACGGGGATTTTTTATGGCATTCGCCATCTTCTGAATAGTAGTAACGATTAACGGTTTGCTTAAGTCGGAAATTTGCGTAACCAATTTACTCGTATCATCGGTCATATCAACTGAATCAGGCTCAAACTTATTAAACTCAGCAAGTGTTTGGCTATCCAAATCTTTACGGTCAACAAGGAAAAATACCTTTTTGATATGCGGTTCATTGGATAGGATCTGGCTAGACTTATACGAAGTCAATGTCTTTCCACTACCTGTGGTGTGCCAGATATAACCATTATTCTTCGTCTCCAAAGCACGTTTAACCAATGCTTCAACTGCAAACACCTGATATGGTCGCATGACCATCAGACGCTTTTCGGATTCATTCAGAACCATGTATCGAGCGATCATCTTCGACATTTGGCACTTCTCTAAAAAATTTGATGCGAAATCGCTAAGGTTGGTGATACGACTGTTCTCTGCATCTGACCAAAAGAACGTATGAGAATACAATATTTCGCCATCTGAGTTAGCGAAATATTTTGTATCCATTCCGTTACTAACGATGAAAATCTGCAAATAACGATACAACCCAGTAAATGAGTGTTTTCGATAACGCTGAATTTGATTGAAGGCTTCCTTAAAGTCTAAACCCCGCCTCTTCAACTCGACTTGAATAACAGGTAAGCCATTTATAAATAGCGTCACATCGTAACGATTTTTATACTTCCCTTCGACGTTAGTCTGATTGGTTACCTGGAAATTGTTTTTACACCACTCTCGGGTGTTCATTAATTCCAAGTAAACCTCAGTTCCATCGTCACGCTGAAATACTTGTTTATCCCTTAGAATTTTTGCTGAATCAAAGATGCTCTTACCGTCAATTTGAGTCAGAAAACGACTGAATTCAGATTCCGTTAACGGTTGCCCATTTAGTTTCTTGTGATTGAACCTGTTTAATTGCTTCATAAAGTTAGCAAGCATGGCATCGTAATCGTTTATGGTAACTTGCTCGTAACCCTGACGAACAAGTTGCTCGATCAAATTCTTTTCAAGCTGCGCTTCCGACTGATAGGACAATAGCGAAAACCTCCTCTGAATCTTATACCCCATTCATACACAGGTAATTTACAATATTCTACAAGCAATTGTGCATATCCTGCTTAATACCTATAATCGATGTAGGGTCATTATCTTCTACCAAAAGAAAATCCCCATTCGACATGAATGAGGACTTTATCAGTAATTATGTGTCAATTCCACTAAAATCTCTGTTCGAAACCTCTATCAATCTTCCCAAACACTGTCCATTAACTTCTTGATGTGTTTTGACCTGTTCTGCGTTTCCGAAGGATTCTTGACCCAAAGACCATTCTCCATCTCGACGACATCCCCGACTTGGACATCTTCTGCTACTGAAGATTTCAGAATATCCTGGGTTTTACCATCAATCTCAATCACGACAAAGTCAACTTCAAATCGGTCAACAATACCTTTCACAAAAAATCACTCCAATCATTTCGGTGTAAATGATACTTGAGCTTTGCTAGATTTATCTCCATAATTGACTGAGATGTCTCCGTCTACAGTAAAGCCTTTGGCTGCTCTACCGATCTTAAAGGATAAAGTCGAAACCCCATCTGCATTGGTTTTCCCTTCATATACAGTGTCGGTTGATTTGTAATGCAATATCAATTTGACCTCCGCACCATTGACCGTCTTACCACTACCATCTTGCACCTTTACCGTTACTGCGACTGTCGAATTTTGCTTAGGTGAAGCATCATCGATACTTGCGGATACTTTAAGGTCCCCTGTTGAAGTATCCGGATTCTGTGGTATTTGTGGTATGGGAACAACTTCTTTAGTGTGATCTTCAACCCCCGCTGTATTCTTCCAAGGATTTTGAGCAACCGATATTTCTTTGCCGTTCGATGTAAAAACAACATTGCCTTGCGAATCATTACGGAAGATCTTGATCCCCTTATCCAAAAGACGATTTAATACTTCATCTGTAGGATGTCCATAGCTGTTACCTTCTCCGGACTGGATAATCGCATAAGTCGGATTAACCTTGTCCAAGAACTCCTGACTTGTTGATGTGTTCGAACCATGATGCCCGATAAGCAATACATCAGATTTCAGGTCAACCCCAGATCCGATCATATCGTCCTCGCTCTTAGATTCTGCATCACCTGTAAAGAGAAATGAAGTTTGTCCATGAGTCATATGGATTACTGCACTCATCTCGTTAGCATCATCGTATGTACTTACGGGGGCAATCATCTTCACGTCTATTCCTGGCTCCCAATCTAAAGTTAGACCAGCTTTGGCTGTTGTTACCTTCAAGCCTTTCATTTGAACGGCGAGTAACACCGATTCGAAGGTTTGAGTATTCGATTGTACCTTTGGCATGTAGATTTTGCCGATATCGAAGTTGTCGATTACTTTGTCCAGTCCGCCGGTATGATCGGCATCAGGGTGAGTGCCAATCAAAATATCTACTTTTGTTATGTCCAGATTTTTCAGATAACCTACGACTGTTTCCTCCATATTGTTCTTCCCAGCGTCAATCAGCATCGTTTTTCCAGTCGGACCAATAAGTAGTTGTGATCCGCCCTGACCAACATCGATATAATGGACTTCAAGTTCGCCTATGGGCTGAGTTTTTTCGGAAGCATGCTGATTTTCAGTATTTGAAGTGTCAGAGCTTGACCCTGAGTTAGTTGAACTTGGATTAACGCCCGCTTTTGGGGAGTCGCTGTTATTTTCAGTAGATGGAGCAGATTGCTGCCCCATCTCATCTCCTTTGTCAATTGGTGATGTGACGTTTTGCGGTGCCGCAGCGCATCCTGCCAGAATCAGTATAAAGATCACTAAAAATAAAACTGATATTTTTCCTCTCAAATGTGCCAAACCTATGCCTCCTAAAACCTAACGACTGAATTTCTCTTGATAGATTTCGAATGTTCGTCTGTAGAAGTCTTGGTTCTCATAGTAAGGAAATGAGCCTTTCCAATTTCCGTTCTCGTCATAAACATTGATGACCCCATCCTCCAAAGAAAACTTATAACCCATGATATCTCTCGATCTATTCTCCATCTGATTGACCCGCTCCTTGTAATGTCTTTACATGCCCTGGTTTTTGTTAAACCCTAGTTTAATATCATTTTCCAATTGCCTCGAAAATGATCGACCCCATAAGAAACGATCTTTGTCCCTGAGCGAAAGACCATCTGGTGCCGCAGCCTCTACCATTTGTTTATAGGCTTGGTAGTTGATCCAGATGCTCTCAAAGTTAAGCAGGTTTTTTAAGCTATAAAAGTCCTTTAGCTCATCACACACCCGAAAGTCATATACTGTGAAATCATCTGGATATAAGACGGTCAAGATTGCCGTAGCCATCGGGAGTTGAAATCCCCAATCTTTCATTATAAGGCGCAATTTCTCTTTAGGATGGACAGCTTCACTGATATCGGTTATGAGTGACTTTACAGCATCCTCAAGGTTGGAAAAGTTCCCTTGCTTCAACAATCGCTTTGCGATCTTGGTTTTGGCTCGATTCGCTTTCCAGATGACTATGCAAAAGAAATCGTATGCGTTTAAGAAACCCTGCTCTGTAAACCGATTACGTACGGTTTCAAATATGTATGTTTCCTGATTATACTGTACTAGGTAATCCATGATTTCACTCCAATTGCTAAATCTCTTCTAAGCAAGCTATCCCATCCAGAGCAACTTAATCATATTACTCAAATTATTCGCCTTTACGAATCGCAAACCATTACATATTCTCTATGAACAACAATAGCTTGAGGAAATTTCACTTTCTCAAGCACCACTGTCACCGTTCGTTCTCAAGTTGCATATAAAGCGTTCCTACGATCTCGGATACGAATGCCTTCTTCGTCTCTATAACATCTGACTTTTTCAGTAAGTAAGCATATACCTCATCGAAATACGATTGGCTCCTCCCCGATGACGTTGTCTTCAATACGAGAAGTACGTTGTCGATCTTACTTGTTGCCTTAGTCAGATTGACCAGCTCGTCAATTCGAGATTTGTTACGGACGTTCATGATGCCGATGACATTTGCAGGAATACACTCACGATCACAGAAAAGCTTGTCTAAGGTTTCCACATCTTTCTTAAACAGGTTCTCCCGCTCCATATGTAAAATCAAATCGTGCCAATACTCTCCGTCATAATTGTCCCACCATGATAAATCCATCGGTCGGCTTGTTCCGTCACAAGTGTCCTCAGTAAAAGGGTGATACCCCAACATGGAGCCAAGTCTTGAGAAATACTCAATCTCCGTCATAGTGAAGGAATGCTTACCATGATGAACTGTAAGGTTGAAGGTATGGTAGTTACGGACGTAACCGTCAAATAGCTTCATGAGATCTAGCTTCATTTTGCCACTTCCTACTTATATTTCTCTCGATTAAATTCGACAATAATGCAGCGTTTTCCTTTTCTTTACGCTTTTTTAATGAAAGCAACACCTAACCTTCAACCATAAATAAGATGAAGGTAGGTGCTGAATTTATTCAAGCCATCAATTATCTTAAACTATTACTGTTCTAAACGAGTCCTTCTATTTGTACTCTTTTTATTGACGACTAAATCAACAAACTTCTCGTATCCTGGCTTTATTCGCCATAGACCATCGGGTCCAATTTCATCAATTCCTACCGCTCCTGCTCTAACTGATCCTTTACTGAACTTTATAGTTGGAGTAGGCAGTTTTATTATCTTATTTCCATCCTTTTCCTCAATCACTTTAAGTGTAATGTTTCCATCCTCATCAACATCAATTGCATTTTTCACTTTCATTTCTAGATGAACACCATATTGATCGTCATCAAAACGAAAATAACCAGCATATTCGTCTTCTAGCATAAGAAACATGAGCTCGTAAAGTGAAAGGTCAAATTCCACCCCAGCTTTAACTTCCCTGTATTTCAAATCGTTTTCGATGTCAATTCCAGTATCTTTATTTATCGTAACATCAATTTCTGGAACGACTATATCTATTTCAGATCGAAGAGTTATACCTACTGGCTTAGGACTTCCGTAAATTCCACTGTTATATACTCTTTGTTTGTTCTCAATTGTTGTCCTTGTAGTTCTTTTAGAATCTAAACCAAGCAATCTCACAAAGTGTAATGTTTCCGACTTGCTGCTTAGTTTATCATAATCAGCTCTCGGCATATTTTTGATAATTGATTTACCAAGATCTCGTAAAGCCTTACTCTGTGAAGACATTGGGTAAGAATCATTACCTTCACTTTGTATCTTCAATCTTTTCTTAGAAACATTATTTTTCCCAATTTCTTTAGATGAGTCTATTGATTTATCACTATTGTGAATATACTTTTTTAAGACCATTTCTCTCTCCTCTCGATATAATAGACAGGTTGCTTCATCTTGATAAAATTATTGAAGTGCTCTAACTTTCAAGATCATATTCTTTATTAAAATCATTTGATGAACACGAAATATACCTTGTCCATCCTCAACGGTCTACCGTCTTCGTAAATTTCAACCTTCTCCTTTAAATCAGGCGATAAATTCTTAATTAAGTGCTGAGTGGCGAGTAAAGTATGATCGCCAAAATCATAGATCACCAAAAACTTAAAAGCTGCCGCGGGATCAATCGACTTCACTTTCGATTTACCTTCAAGCAGACCAATGATATCCTTAACAATACCGTTTCTCTGAGCAGAACCGAATTTGAATCCATTGTTGATCGGTTTGTTACACTTAATCTCGGCAATGATGTTTACCTCTCCGGTCACAATAAGATCGTAGCCATTGTCATTTGGTCTGCTTCCGAGAACCTGATCCAAGTAGATCTGATAATTCTGTTTCACATAAGGGAAGTGATCGCTTACCCAGTCGATGAAGCGGATAGTCGTTTTATATGTAATGATGTTATGAATGTCTTTCAAAGTAGTCTTAATGTCCTCGAAATCCCCCACTGATAATCTTGAATAGTAATCTTCATTGGTACCGGTTATTTTGTCGGAGATAAACCGATTGAACCTTTCTTTCAGCTCTGATTCCCTGTTATATGGTTGATTCATACTTCGTCCTCCGTTCTATCCAAGCTATATCCTTTTAGGTCTTTAAGACATAAAAATACTCCTGCTGCCGAATTCCATGCTCTCAAAATTCGACAAAAGGAGTGGTCATTCCTTCCATATATGAAATTTCGAATTTCCTGTTGTTCAGAAAAACGTATCACCCTCTGGGCAAACAAATATCGCATGCAAATATCGCAACAGGCTGTCGATACCCCTAACGAACAACCTTTGAAATCTGAATGACAAATCGTCCGTAACGGGCGATGAATCTGATCAGATTGTAGCATTCATGAGTCTCTCCAAAGAACTTGCCACCGATCTCAATGTTGCCAGTTGCCCTGCAAACTTCAGCCCTCAGCAACTAAATTAATTCACTTAAGGCATTATCAAAATTTACCATGACCGCAATTTCCTTATCCAATTGAATAATATTTCACCTGAGCTAGAAACCTTCGGACTTTTATAAAAAGCTTCTGAAATTGCTAAGCAACTTTAGAGTTTTATAAAATATCTGGACTTTGCTATTATTGATGCCCCCGATGCCCTTACCCCAAGCGCTTAACCAAACTAACAATTACCTCATAGAAATATTGACAAGCTACTTCTTCCATGAGGAAATCCTTCTCGTTGGTTCTATGGCCTCTTTCGCTGTAGTACACAAACCATCGGTTATTTTTACGTTCGAGACAAAACCGCTCGTTAGGGAGTCCTCCTTCCAGACTGTAACTGTCCTCTGGGAAATTCCCTTCCTTTAAGCGGAGCCGAAGCTCTTCTCTGTTCATTTAGTATCACTTCCTTAACTTCAAACCGTTTTCCAGATGATTTCAACAATATTCTAAAAAATCCTTCTTTGTTCAAAGAATTTCATTGGTATGAGTGGTTGAGTAGGCAAGTACATTCCCGCTAACGTTATAGCTTATTTAGAATGACCAAATGCTGACGGTTTTGCCTGTCCGATGATTGACGAATATCATGTCTGTCTCTATTTTTGACGAGATGATATCTCCATTGTAAGGCTGACAAACACTATTTCACTGATTGTCCATTAGAATTAACGAATTCCGAAGTGGTTTCAGCACTCATCTTTGCAGGCTTGCTGCCATATCTAAAAGCTGAGTTTCCTTCAAGCTTTTCAAGCAGTACCTTTCGTGTAATTTTATACTCATCTCCCACCATACCAAGCCTTATTAAGAATAGTCTGAATGTAAATTTATCGTTGTCTGTATCCTTGGCTTTAGCTGAAGTATACTTTAAAGTCTTAGCATTCTGATTCAATAGTGCGATAAGTAGAGTATACGCTTGTATCTTTTCCGAACTTGCTTCATCTTCTAAAAACTTAAAGATAATGGTGCTGCTATCAAAATCGAAAGTAATACCTGGGCAATATTTTGATCCGGTTCCGTTTATTGCTGCCTTGAAATTCTCCAAAGTGTCCACTTTAGCTTCATTTATACCCCTACAAAAATCATCCTCAATAATATTTCCCGCAATACCGAGTGATTTTCTTATAAGGGCTTGTTTACTGTAGATCATATTAACCAGATTTTTTAAGGTAATACCATTATGACCTTCCATCGAAACTGATACTTCAAATGCTAGGCTTTGTGTTGTGGTCGGGTCGATTGGTTCTTCAGCGATCATCCCATTTAATAAACTCCCGAGTTCTATTTCTTTACCTCCCAAGGTAATAATCTTTCCTGCTCTATCTACAGTATAAGACACTTCTGCTGTTTCAATCTGATAAGCAAAACTCGGTGCCCCCATGTATTTTGACTTTACTCCAAAATGATCCTCCAAAACTTTGACGATTTCTTTTCTTTCCATGTTAAAGACCTCCATTTATTGATTTTGTGTATGTATTCATCACTCAAAAAGCTCAATAAATCAGGTTAAATGTAGGTAGTACAATAAATAATCCTTCTTTAACTTAGGAAAAGTGATCGAGTCCCCAAAGGATCTGCAGAATTGGACGAGAATTTTATCTGTTATTGATTTACCGATAATGTATGATCAGCTAAGTAACTCATTACTCAACAAAAATAAAGATGGTGCCTGTTAAAGACACCATCTCCTGTCCGAGAAAGAACTTTTTACTCTTCATCTTTATAATCGATCTTCGTGTCGATGCCTACCGTATTGGTGGTGCCATCCCATGTGATACCGATATTGAATACCTTAGCCATATCACGAAGTTTGAAATAATTATTACCACCAATAGTGTAGGCTTTTAGCTGAATTTCTTTACCTTCAAAGTATATTTTCGAGCTTGAAGGAGTTGCCGTCTTAGATGTTGGTTGGGCGTATACCTCAAGTTCTCCGCCTACAGTCGTGTATGCTTCACCGGATTCAAGGTTGATAGCGTTTTTCGCGCCATCCCAGCCAACTTCAAATTGTTTCTCCGACCCGCTTACCACTGCTGCGAGATCTCTTAGTTTGAAGTAGTTGTTATTTTCGATATTGTAGGCTTCAAATGCAACCGCTTTGCCATTGACCATTACTTTTGATGCTGTCGGTTTAGCAATCGTTGATTCAGGCTTGGTCTCGACTGGCGATTGCTGTTCAGGTGGAAGTGGGTTAGCAATAAAGCCCCAATAACCATTAACTTTAACAGCTGCTAGACCTTCACTGAATGACTCAGCAAGCCCAAAATTCATTTCTATAACCAATTTACCTGACTTGTCAACAAACCCACTCTTTCCTTGATAGGCAACTTTCAACAGCCCTTCCGAGAAGTTTAGAAAAGTCACATTTTTAATATTTTTATTTCCGACCAGCAAATCTTTTTCGGCGAATAATACCTTGTCTTCTTTATTGATAAAATAAGTTTCCGAGCCCTTCTGAACATTTGCCACTCCATTACTGAAAGGAAAAGCAAAGTCCCATTCTGCCTTTATCACTCTTTTTCCCGTCATATCAATAAAGCCAAATTTCCCATTTTCCCCAAAACGGGCAAAACCATCATTGAAGTCAGTCACTTCCTCGTATTGAGGTTTAATAATTTCTTTTCCGGTCGTATCTATATATCCATACTTGTCGTTTTTAACCACATATGCTAACCCCTCACTAAAAGGACGAACGCGATCATAATTGACCTCTATTACCACTTTCCCAGTCTTATCAATAAATACTGGCTTTCCTATTTCGTTGACAACCAAAGCTAACCCGCTATTAAACTGATTATCTTTTGCTGTTATGCCTTTCCTATATAGATAGTCGAAATCGATGACCACGCTACCAGACTTGTCTATATAACCCAACTTACCATCTTTCACAACAGGTGCCAATCCTTCATTAAATCCAAATGCTGCATCATATTGAGGTTTTACGACTTCAATACCGTCATTGTTTATAAAACCGTATTTGCCATCCAGATAAACAGGAGACATTCCTTCATTAAATATGTAAAGTCCATATTCATAACCTCTAACATTAATATCGTATTTTGGCTCTAAGATTATTTTTCCGGTTTTATCGATAAACCCCCATTTCCCGTTGATTTCAACAGCCGCAAGACCTTCACTGAAACTTTCAACATTTTTGTACTTTGGTTCAATAATGAATACTGGATCGATAACCTTATTAAATTCCGGTTCCTGTTCTGACTTACTCTTATCTGGATAGCTCCCCTCAATTTCTTTTATCGTTTCATTAATATCAGGCGGCATGGGAATTGGTATGAGAATTTGTTTTGGCGCTGGAGCAGTAGGAGCAGTATCAGATCCCTCGCCAGTTATTTGAACGACAAATTCAATAACTGTATCTGGCGAAGATTCACTGCCGAAACGCACGTTTACCCCATAATAGCCTGCTTTACTTAGAGTAGCAGTAGTATCTGTTACTTTGAATTCCTCATGTTCACTGCCAAGACTAAAGGATTTGCCATTGAGTTTGGCGTTTGGTCGATAACTGATACTTGGTTGTGGATCATTACCGTTTATGGTGATTGTTACCGACTGGTTTGAAACGAAAATAATGTTACCCACTCCGGCGCCCTCATCGATAAATTCTTTTTCATCAATAACATTCGATACGAAGACAGATCCACCATTTTTAGTGTCAATGCGTACTCCTCCTTCTGCCATTGTCGTGATTGATGCAAAAAGCGATACAATCAAGGATAAAACCAACATCATTGAAATCTTCTTCACGTTGTCGTGTCTCCATTCTCTTTTCATAATTATGTAGCTCTTGAAACATGCATCTGAATCATTATCTTAAACCAAATTCTCACTCACATAAAGTAACCCTTCAGATGCTATTGATAAGTATAATACATGAACTATACTTCGCCAACTATATTTAGTTATTAAAAGTTCGCGTATTCCATAACATAAAGGAAACAAGTGCAAGGGGTTGTTTCCTTCTGTGAAATTAAAAGAAGCCCGAGAAAAGAAGGGTCTTAGCCAAGAGAGTGTCAGTCGAGCTGTTAATATATCCTTGAAGCATTATCAGAACATTGAGCATGGTATCACCGCACCAACGGTGAACATTGCTTTACATATCTGTGAAGTTCTTAAGGTTGACCCCCGCAAGATCGATGAGTGGAAGGATAGGCGACCATCTGTCTAGGTTGTTAGACCTATCTCTTTCTATGTTTGATAGTGTTGACTATGATCATAATTATCAACTGAAGAAGAATATTCTAAAGTAACAATGAAAGGGGGAATGTTAATGCTGTTTCAAGTAACTCCGAATCGGTTTCGCCCTCCTAAAGAACCAACTAACCATGTTTATTTAATTACAGACCATTGGGATGATTGGTTCACATATCAAACGATGTACTCACTTGCCTACGTAGATAATAAAGGTGAAAATCACTTTATCGGTAGTGTCAAAATCGGTGAAGTCAGCTTGGCGAAAGGTAGACCTAACATCCCTGAATCGTTCGAGATGCTCGATGAGCGTTTCTTCTCTTTGGGTCAAGACGTTACATACTATGAAAAATTAAACGAACTTGGTGATGATATTCGTTATGAGATTTTGAAAGGTCTTAACGACATCGCACTTCTACCTGACATTTACGATCAGGTTTATAGTGAAAACGTTATGTACAGATCCCTTCTCCGAGATGTGACAAGTGCATCTGTAAAAGGACAATATAGAAGGCTTGCATACGGCGATTCAAGTCTATCTCATTATAAGTTTAAATATTTCCCTGCTAAATTAAAAAGCAGCTTATCCGAAGCGGTTGAATTCAGCTTCGAAGTAACCCCTGAATGCAACCCACCTAGCAATATTCATATCTTAATTGGTAGAAACGGTGTGGGGAAAACCCATTTGCTGAATAATATGATACATTCCCTACTAGACGAGCATGTCAATCCTGATGAAGTAGGTTACTTCGAATCAGATGCTGAGGAAAAACGAGAGGAATTCTTTGCAAACCTAGTATCAGTAACGTTCAGTGCGTTCGATACTGCCGAACCACCCGCTGAACAAACTGATGCTTCAAAAGGAATGAGATATTTCTGTGTCGGTCTAAAGCAACCCCGATCCCAAAAGGAAGGCACGATGCTTCCTAAAAGTACCGATCAACTGCTCGAGGAATTTGTGGAAAGTGCTAAATCATGTTGTATCGGTGCCAAGAGTGTCCGTTGGATTCGTGCAATCAATATGCTAGAATCAGACCCTATGTTTAAGGCTGCGGAAGTCGCTGAGCTTGCCGAAATAAAATCTGACAAGAAATTCCACGAGAAAGCTGCATACCTATTCGATAAACTCAGTTCGGGTCATAAGATCATACTCCTTACGATTACCAGACTTGTTGAGACAGTTGAGGAACGTACATTGGTGCTCTTGGATGAACCTGAAGGACACTTGCATCCGCCGTTATTATCAGCATTTACAAGGGCATTATCTGACCTTTTGATCCGAAGGAATGGAGTAGCCCTTATCGCAACCCATTCTCCTGTCGTTTTACAGGAAGTACCGAAAAGCTGTGTCTCCATACTAAGAAGAAGCGGAAGCCAAATGGCTGTTGATCGACCCCAACTCGAAACATTTGGGGAGAACATCGGAGCCTTAACAAGGGAAGTTTTTGGACTAGAAGTCACTTATTCTGGCTTTCATAAGATGTTACTTGATGCTGTTGAGGAATACGATGATTACGATTCTGTCGTGGAACATTTTAATGGGGAGTTGGGAATGGAAGCTAAAGCCATAATCCGAGCTCTTCTCGCCACCAAGAATTGAAAGGAATAGTCGTTGATGCGCAAATTACCTAAACCTACAGATTTACCTGAGAAGGTTTTTGAAAAATGCATAAGTAATGTTGCCGACCCCGACTTAAAACGTCGGCTATTAACATGCAAACAAGAGGTAATATCAGACTCTCAAGCTTTCGAACTGCATGCGATGAATACTACTCTCCACTTAATAACGGAGAAATCCATTGTTGGGGATAATGTAGATAAAAAAGAGATGGAGAAAGTCTATACTTCGAGGATGGTACCGAAGAAGTCGCCTGGCAGGGATTATTATGATAAGCTTATGACCTTACCCAAAAATGGAATCTGCCCATTGTGCGGTCATCGTGTCGTGCAAACGCTCGATCACCATCTACCGAAAGCACATCATCCATCGCTTGTCGTTACACCAATAAATCTGATTCCTGCTTGTTCAGATTGTAATAAGAGCAAACTCAATTCTCGACCGGCTTCGCCTGATGAAGAGCCCCTTCATCCATACTTTGATGACATTGAGGACGATCGATGGCTGTACGCTGATGTGATACATGGTAATCCGGTATCATTACGTTATTATGTGGATACTCCAAGACATTGGGATTCTACCAAGGCTGCTCGGGTTCGAAATCATTTTGATTCCCTAAAGCTATCTAGACTTTACAGTATTCAAGCTGCCACTGAACTTGCTGATATTAAACATCATCTGAGCAAGCTTTATCATTCGGCTGGACTGGATGCTGTTCGTAATCAGTTGTTGGATAGTGCAGAGAGTTGTGAGCAACAGTATATTAACTACTGGAAAACCGCTATGTATCATGCGCTTGCTCAAGATCCTTGGTATCATAATACGGGGGTCATTCAATAAAATGTAAGGTGGTGCCTATTCAGACACCATCTCCTGGCTTTACTTAAGTATTTGAATAAGATTTACCGCTTCATCTGGATGACTCATAGGTAGCTCTATACTCATACTATATACCCCTTCCAGCACAAATATTGGAAACTCAATACTGCCTATAAGACTTTATCTCAAGCAATTTTTCATCTCATATTTTCACTTATAATTTCCAGACAATATCCAGCAAAAAGATATAAATATCGATTAATAGAAAAGATGGTGCCTATTTTGACACCAACTCGTCCCCCAATTCTTGCTTAAGTAACAAGTATACTCTGTTGTTGATGTTCATATCCTTGATCAACTGCGTTACATATGTATACCATTTATGAATGTCATCGCCAGTTCTATTTCCTACCTTGTCTCCCCACTTTACTGAAGGTCTATCCTCACTGTAGTTAAGCTCAAATACGATATAGGGGTTGCTCTGCGAAGGGTATTTTTGTCCACGAGATATACCTATATTTATGAGTTTAAGCTTGTCTTCCAGTGGAAGCCATTCTAACAGGTTCCTATATTCAGAGATAATCATCGGCTTTTCACTTTCCTGGCATACCCCACTTTTACGGTAAACCAGTTCGTTACCGGAGCCAAATATTTTGAGATCCTGAATTTCAATATCATGTGACAGGTTAGGATTGATTGTCTCATCTTTATCAATACGGAAAGAAGCATTCCCGAAACATTTGTCCTCAATAAAACGGTTCTTTATCCTCTCAATGTTAAATCGCAAGTGGGATTCCGATTTGAAGATTAAGTTGTCCATACCCGAAATTACAGATTGACTTAAAGTCTTTCGCTTTTCATCACTAAAATGATATTGTATCCATACTGGAAGTAAGTCCGCATTGTTTGTAGTAAATTCAATAACAATGGACTCACTCTCACCCTCAAGCTTTAATTTATGCAAGTATCTTGCTAAATCGTAAGCAACTGGCTCATTATACTCTGTGGTGTGTACCGGTTTTGTAAAAAGCCTGAAATACGAAAGGCTTGTGTTAATCAACTTTATCTCCATCTGTCCCCGTCTCCCATTTACAACATTTTTAAGGATTTCTTAATTTTATCGGTAAATATTGGGTTGTACTTGAGATATGCAAAAAATAAAAGCAGTAAACTATCAGATCAACTCCGACGGTTTACTGCTATCCCTTCGATTACTTTTCTTTACGAATGCCTTTGAATTTGCCTCCAGATGTCTTCTGATCCATGATGCGACCAGTGTCTGGGTCACGTTTCGCCCAATTCCCGTTTGGAGTTTGGAATTGTGTCCTTTCCTTAACCGCACCTTTACGAAAACCGCTTCCTGTGTTCTTGGCCAACTTAATTACCTCCCATGATTTTGATTTATTAATTACGACTCCCCTGCCACAGAGCCATTGTTAAACTTTGCTTCTAACCTACTTGTCAGCCTTCTCGTTTTTCTTTTTATCGAGATAAGCTTGGTGCTGTTCTTCGGAAACTTCAAAACAGATTGCTTTCAAACCTAACTGTGCTGCGGTTACAACTGTGCCGTCCTTACGGCGAATCGATTTTCGACAAATAAGCAATTTCATCAGTCCCTTGTTATCATATTTTCCTTGTAAGGAACCAACCCTAGTGGTAAAATAAAAACCAGCTCAAGTTTTTACGGCAGGCACTAGGGTTTGGCCTAGTGCTACACGCCCGTAGGTTCCCGACAAGGGAATTTGCGGGCTACTTTTTTGTCCAACATCCTCTCCATACCCCCTATCCGAACAATTTACGCCACATTGACTTGAAGAAATTAATGTTGTGCTTTTTGACCTCTTCCGTTCGCTGCGCCTCAGTTCCAACCTTTTTTAGCAAGCCTGGCTCCGTTACGGCAACAATGAAAGTATCACCGATCTTTACATGCTTGTACTTATTTAGGTCGATAATCTGGCTTTGCGGTACATATGTATTTCCTTGGGCAAGAACGACCATCTCATCCTCAGTCCACTCGATCCTTGCTTGACCTCCATCAATGGAAACCACTTTCGCTTTATACTCGACGGTCACTTTGTCTCCAAAGAATGAATTATACGCCGATTTCCCCAAGGGGATTACCAACATCACAACAATCAACAAGAATGCCACCAGCGGAATAGCGAACCTGTAGATCAATCTTGGTGCCAACTCCATGTCCTTCACCTCCCTTCCCCTTGATTTCAAATCATAAATTGAAACCGAATTTATATATAAAGACTGAAATCATCGATTTCAATCCATAATTTGAAGTCCCTTGTTATTAAAAGGGGAATATCCCCCTAAAATAAACTACTATATACAAACTGTCTCCCGCCTTCTTCGAGCTGCTCTTCTTGTCTCTTCAATAGCCTTTGCTCGTTTAACTTCGTAAGCTGAGTGCTGACTAGATTGAGTTTTTTATCAAGCATGTCCGCTGCAAACCTTGCGGTTATTTGCTTGTGCTTGTATGTAAACTCCAGAAGTTCTTTAGATGCTTCTCCAAGATCACCCATGATCTCAAGCGATACCCCATGTTTAGCGACAATAACGACATCTTCATCACGAAGGGTCTTTTTAAGGTTATACAAGTGATCCTCTTCTTCGCTCAAGTTAATGAGGAACAAGTACTTATCCTGGGTCTTGTACTCTTGTCGAATCCATTTTAGCGGCTTGACGATAACTTCATCAATTCCAGAACCATTCATACCTTCTACTTGCTCCATATCGTAAACAAAAACAGTTCCCTTCGGAGCATCTACTATTTGTTGCATTACCATCTGGTTCAGCGGAATCATTATTCGTCTACCGATTAGGCTTACCTTCTCTTGACCATCAGTTAGTAAGTTAATCTTAAACATTCTGATCCACCATTTTCTATATAGGTTTAGGGTTCGATTTCAATTCACCAATTGAAAACAAATCCTTTCTTAAATTTAGTGTATATCATCCAATCTGTCAAGCATTTCTAAAGATATATGATAATGTAGTAGTATGTTCCATAAAAATACTTACCCCTGTCAAGCAACTCAATCTTATCATCATATATTCTATATGCGCTGTCGTGCGTTCTTACATAGAATTCGGCACCTGACGACCTGTCGAAGGTGGTGCGTTTAACTTTCATCAACCCCTTACCACGATCCTGCTCTGGCAAGCTAGTAGCCCTTGTAAAGATAGCCTGTCTTACTATTTCATCATTCGATGCCGTTATATGACCACAAAGTGACTCAACAATACCTTGTCCATTATCACATATGGCGATTTCGACCCGCTCTTTATATTTACCTTTAGCTTGGTAATACTGGACGCAGGAGTAGCAATCTGTTCCCGTATGTTCAACCGCATTTTGTCCAAGCTCGGTGACTATACCGGCAATGTCCGTAATGCGATTCTTATGAAGTCCCTTCGCTCTCAATATATTCTTGACAGACTTATCGAGATCGAAAATATCCTCATCTTTCTTAGACACACGCAATTCATCAAGCTCTTCTTCTTTCTTATTCCGGCGTCGCTTATAGTATGGTTCCATGTCATTGCTCGACTCAAATGAATCCTTTACATCTGTTGGACAATGTTTCAGGAAGTTCATTCGTTCCTTATAACCTATGAGGTCAAACCTATCTGTCGTTTCATCATACACTGGTGACTCAGTTTTTAAGAAGTATAGACCATCAAGATAATTTAGTGATGATAGGAGAACTGTTATCCCAGCAGGTGATACCCATTTTAGCTTACTCAGATCAATATTGAGAATTTCGTAATCGTTAACCGCTTTATCGATCTCTGCACATTGATTTAACCACTCATGGATATCATAGATAGAATTCAATCTTGCGGTTGATTGGAGCAAATTCCGTTTCTCCTAACCTATTGATTTACATGACTCTTCCATTTTAACCCCGACTTCATGGCAGGTCAAAAGTAGCATGGAAAAGTCAATCTTCCTTTTATCTGCTATGCTAAATACACATTTTCATTATGCCATAACAAAAACTGTGAAGACGGTCTTTCATTTTGCTGATCAGGTATCTCTGAAAGCTTCTTGCCATGAAACGCATAATACTCTTTTCCGTTCCCGTAATCTTCTTTAATCCTCTTACTTACTTCAATCTGTAGGTCTTCGTTAATCGTGATATAACCCCGATCAAATAACGTATGCATGTCTTTTCTCAGTAATAAACCATTGCTTGTGCTGTGTGGACCATTCTGAGAATACGGCATGATATGCGCTGCCTCTAAAACAGGCAAAGTTTTTTCACCAGTAATTGCACATCGACGATGGTACGCTTCCGTTACCATTACCTTGAATGTCCCTTGACCAATTCGCGGATATAATATTTGTCCTGAGCCGAATCTATTCGCTTCATTATCTCCTGCGATAATATTAGGGCTATCAAACGAATAGCTGCTAAATCTTTCTTGGACTTTCTCAAACAGTTCCCGCCCGATTACCGTCTGGGTGTCATACGTTTTGCCCTGAACAATGTTTGGCTTCCAGTCCTCAGGAACAGGAATCCAATCCTGCTTCTCAAAGAAAAAGGGCATCGATAGAATAATACATCCAATGGTCGGATCTGGCTCTGATCGAAAATCACTCTTTCTATACTTATAGATCGCATTGCGAAAATCCAAATAATCACTCGTCCCATTTTTACTACCAAAGGCTTCCCAAGCCAAGGATACTGGCAGAAAAGAGTGTCTTACGAAGAAACCTCCACCGACTATATAGTTATCAGGACTATGTAATTTGAAAAGAAATAACTCATTCGTCTTAATAGCCTTAAAGGTCTGTTTACCACCTGGCTGCCAAAAATTCAATTCATCTGGCTGTACATTTGCCAAATAACGAAACCAGTTATGATCCGTCACGCCAATATAGATCTTCACCCCTCATCACTCCCCACCTCCCGATTATGATTAATTTGCAAGCACTTCAGGTACAACACTAAATTTGTTGCCGTTACCTTGAACCTGAAAATACCTGTCCCAGACAAATAGCTTCCAGTGTTCACCTTCATTCGGATTCGTTAACATAAGGCTCGGAAGCATCAGTTTACGGAGTTCCTTGAAATCTATGTAATAAACTCTGTTGCCTTCCAAACGAACAGCTAGCACAGAAATGTCCGCTTCGTCCAGTAGCTCAACCTGTTTAATTGTGAGATCAAACCAGCCTTTTCCGTTTGCATGGATCTTGGATGATGGTGTGCAGATCACGATTCGCTTTCCGCCGCTTAACCCTTCAAGCATGATTTGCTTTCTGGTGATCGTCGAAAAAGAACAACCGTACTTCCTAGTCAGCGTGTCTACAATGATTCTTTTATCAGGAACAGACATTTTAATACCCCCATATGCCATTGTTTTCTACATTCTACCATATGGTTCTGCAGTCTGTACTTGAGAAATCACCGGCTAACAACCACTCTTAACCCGCAGCTGCTAAACGAGGTTGCATTACCTATTTCTGTCCCCAGGCACGAAATCGTTTCGACACCATCTGACGAAATTGGAGGAATGGGTTAAGTACGTCTTGGCTGTGGTGTCCTTTAGAATACCGGATCTTAACTTTTCCGTTACCTCTTTCTCATAGGCTTCATACAATAGCTCTAACTGCTTAATGAACTCTTGAGATGCTTTCATTTTTTCCAACCCCTCATCCGTAAGTTTAAGCCTATTATACATAATTGGTAGCATTTGCATAAGTAATCGGACTGTTGTGACTGATCTATTGTGAACAGGTGTTGTGTGTCTCGGTGAATATAATTAAATCGCCCCTAAGGAGAAACCCCTTAAGAGCGGATTGAAGGGTGAATACGAGATGTGTTCTTTTGATCGTCCTTTGACCGGTGAGCCAGGACTCGACCGCCGAAATGCGTTCCTTCTATTATATATAGTAGAAACACATTTCAAGGCGATGACCCCTGAGCGGATTGAAGGGCTTGTAAGCAATCAAAAGGCGTAGAGCGACAAGGCTACAAATAAAAATCGATTTGTGCGGCTCGTAGGTGAAAATTTACGAACGAACCCGAATGAGCAGACAAACTATCAGGTACGGAAAACTTAAGTGCAGATTTTACTTCTCTATTGCTGTAAAAACGAATCTCACCATAATTACAAACACAACGCCGCATGCTTCAAACAAGTAGCCTCATATCTCATTCCATACCGATAAGCTATCCACTTACCTGTCGCGATCCGGCTGACGCTGCCGATGACCTTCCCATCCTTCACAATGTCATAATGTCCAGGCTCATGCTTGATATATTTAATTTTTGGTTTCATCTCCATCAGCCTCCTATAATATCCGTGTCGAGATTCAATAGCTTTGAAAATTCTTCAAACACTGAAATCCCTAAGACCATCTGAACATATTTCACATGCTGTGGATGCTGCAGTATCTTAATAAATGGGCGAAATACCTTTCCGGTCATTAAGACCTCATAGCCCATTAACTGCACCTCCAGATCCATGTCATACAGAGGGAAAAGGAATTGCTTGCCTTTTTGCTTACCTCTTAATAATTCAATTACTCCAAGTTGGCACTTCTTCGCCTTACGGAAGTCAATTTGTCCATCAAGGGTGACTGCGATGTTTGTTTCCAACAAGTCTGGATGAGCGATATAATCCCCCTCCACTCGGAGTGATTCTGGCACTTCATCTTGAGACAAATACTCGTTGCCTTCATAATCGAAGATCGTCTCCGAAACAACTTTGTAATCGATGCCATACTCAAAATCATCAAGATTCAAGATCCCAAACTTGCTGTTACTCACTCGAAAAAACTTTCTCACGACTCTCTCCATTGTTTATCCCTCCATTTTTGGTCATAAAAAAAAGAATCGATAGGTCGACCATCGATTCTCGCTACAAAAAATATTCCGCATGAAATGAATTCCTACACACGCTCAACCGACTTTCTTGTTACTCCGTTCATACTATACTAGATACGAAAGTGGATTTTGCACACGCTTCGAATGATTTTTTTTATTCTATACAAATAAGCAGAGATGGTGTCGGTAAAGGACACCATCTCTGCTTCATCTAAGTCAATTGGATCAAATTTATCGCTCCGATGGGGTACTCACTTACTTCTCCGGCGACTTCACTGAGGTCAACCACCAGTTTATATAAATCAATTTTCCAGAACCTGAACTGTCTGCGGGTCAGTGGATGAGTTGGTAGAGTGGGTCAAGCAGGTTTAGGTATGAAGGGAAATGCTGATCGAAATGCGGAACCCCTCGAAGGGCGTTGATGAGCAACCCCTTTATAAGACCAAGATGGCGACTTATACTTTTTGTCTCCATTTTGCAAATCGTTCGTGATTCACGAAGCCTTCTCGATATTTCTCACTGATTGCAACAGCCTGAACAAACTGACTGAAGCTTTGTTCGTTCTGACTAACGTATTCACTTTTTCCCGCCGCTCGATACCATAAGTCAAATATAACGCAAGCTAGATCCCCGATCTCCCAAATGAGCGTTCTCTGCATAAATGAATCCTGCTTATCAAAGAAATTATAGTACTCCTCATTTCTTAGTGAGATGAACATGTTCCCATGAGCGTAGAAATTATTGATCATGTCCTTGGTCTGCTTTAGTCGCTTAGAGTGGTCTGGAAATTCAACATCAATATATTTGAATGAACGCTGCAATGTTTTCACGATTGGCTTTGCTCCGTTTTCATCATGACCTAGAAATTCATCAATATCCGGTTCGATCAATGCGTATGTAGTTAAGCAAGCTTTCTCAATAGCTTGACGCTTCATCAGCTTCGATTGTGTTTCATGGTTTCTCAGTGATGAGAGTAAGCACAGAATCAAATCGTTTCTTACCTGGCTGCTCAGAAAATAGAAGCTCAATGCTCTTTCGTCATCAGAAATGACGACATCAGTCAGGAGCGTGATTAAATCTTCGACATTGGCGATAATATCTTCATTATTTTGCAAAGACTCCTGTAATATTTGAGCTTCATATTGAGCTAAGGATTTAAGCATGATACCCCTCCCTCTACAAACGGAGAATAATTACTCAGATCGTTCAATTTGTCGGAATTCCCTGAGCATCTTATTCAATGCCTTACCGGTTCTCAAACGAATACCGACCTGCTCCTGTTGACGTTTGGTGTTGGTCTCAATCCAAGGATACTCGTCTTCTAAAGAGTTTAATTTTGCAATGAAGTCATCTTTATGAAGGTGGACGTACTCCAGAAATGCATCCTTCTCTAGCGAATCCTCAAACAACAGAACAACCTCGAAGAAGCGCATTCGAGCAATCCCTGCTTCGTGATTATCTTCATCGCATAGGAACTCGTTTAGCTTAAAGGCTGGGCTATCCTTAATGAAATACTTCAGCGCATAATCAGCGTGAATCCTATACACTCCAAAATATAGGAACTCCCATTCGGGAGTTGGTGTGAGATAACGTCCACTATCGAGAAGCACTAACTGCTTACCATATAGCTGTGTCCCGAAGTACTTGATGTTCAACATTTGATACATGGTTGACGAATTGCTCATTGCATATGAATAGAATTCAGGTGTAAGTTCAGGTCCTTCATCATCATACTCAATCGTAAGGGTGAACTCCGGATTAAAGATGTTGTAGTAAGTATCTTCATCTCGCTTCCATTCATCCTTGTTCTCAAGACGCTTCATGATCTGGTCAAATGGGGAACGGGTTAGTAAGAATCGCTTCTTCCAGAGGTACTCGATATTGTTGATATCTGCACTTTTATCGATATCGGTATTGTTGTCGCCAACTCGTGTGTAGATGTGGTTAGCTCGGACTTTTCTTCCCTGGTCAGAGTAATCTTCTATCAGAAAATATGGAGTGTCGGTGCTGTTCTTGATGATCAAAACATCGATTTCGTGGTTGGAGATGTATAAAGTTCGCATTTCTACTCGCGGTCTGATGCCGGATACAAATTTCTTACTCTTTAAGAAGTCGATAATCTGCTGCTGATTTCTTCGGGTTTCGTCATTCTCAACCCCTACAACATTAAAGGTACCATCAGCAATACCGAAAATGATGTATGCATCCCTGTCCACTCGGTTGTTTGCCATGCAAATGATATCGTGTAACAGGTTGACTTTATTGGAATGGTACTTCTCCTTGAAGTCCCAGTAATCGTCTTCTCGTTTGGATAAGATCAGTGCTTTTATTTCGTCTTCTAAATCGATACCCCGCAAGGATTATCACCCTCCTGAACTTCATGCTCCCCTGAATATAACAAAAGCCGGACACATGCCGGCTAACTCTTGCTCTTCAAATACTCCTCGACTTTTATACCATAGTTAAGAGTATCCGAAAGGAAATCCATCTTTAGCCCAAGATAATCTCTTGGAATGACGAATCGAATTATTTCCTCGAAATAATCTTTGAAGAACCAATGAAACTTAATAAGCAATTCAGTCCATTCTGTTAGGTCAAATTCTTCCCTAGTAAATTGCTTTAAATCCACATTATTAAAGCCAAACGGTAGGTTGCTGTAGTTAATTCCTAGCCCTGGCACATAGAGTGACCCCTTATGTTTATAATAATTATACTTTTTCCTCACTTGTTGCGTTAAACTATCATTGAACATTGCATTCACAAAATCCCTAATCTTATGTTCTTTCGCCAACACCAGCTGATAATTTAGTGTTACGAAATTGCACTCATTTATATACCTCTCATATTGCTTTTTGTCATAGATCAAGTCCAGACCATAATCACTCAAGTAAAGCCATACAACTTGCCATGATAAATCAATGCAGATGTTATATGAACTTAGAGCATTGTACATTAGTATTGACCTAAAATAGAGCTTACTCAGTTCATCTTCACGTGGAACCAATTGACCAAATTCTTCACAATCACAGTAAATAAAACTCGCTCTTCCAGTACAAAATGTACGATGAACATCAGTTATCTTAGCTGCGGACGCCGTTACATTTGTTGGATACGCATTATAATGCTGAATGTCAGGTTCATATTTGTCCCATTTTGGAATATCACCGATTTTTTCAATAATTACCATCCAATACCCCCACATAAATCAGCTACAGATACGACTTCCATCCTCAAAACTTGGCATGAGATTTTCTAGGAGTGATCTTGAATACATTTTCATGTGAGAAGCCAAAATCATAGTCACCCATTGAGTTCTTGCGAATGCCATTGAGTACCTTCAAGTCGCTATCATTTCTGTCTACATCACCGTAAAAGGAATATCCAGTATTATCGAGTAGTCCTCTCTCCCTGACAGGTAAAGAAATGACTTTACTTGCGGGAATCCCTTTGAGCACATGCTTGTCAATAATACTTAAGGTGGCAACTTTACCATCATTCGCAGTCTCTTGAGCAAGAAACCAATGTACATGCTTATTAAACGGCAATGCAAGTAACCAAAGATCCGTTCCAATTTTCATCATGTCAGGAGCAGGAAAACAAGCATATTTCTCTTTCTTAAGAACATTATCGAACTCATTTACAATATCGTTATGTCCTAACGAACTGATATAAATAAATTCAGGATACAACGCGATCACTCCTTAAGCATACAAGCTTATTACTTAATATTACCATATATATGTCTCATGTGGAGTGGGATGAGTGGGTACACTGGGTCAAGCGGGTGAAGGGATGGGTGTCATCGGAGGAATGAGCCTAGTTGCTCATGTTGTCGGATTAAGATGACTAACCGAAATCGATGTTCCTTCTCTGTTTTCTGACTCTGGTCATTTTTAGCATTCGTTGTCTTGTATATGTATTTTATCTTCGTAATTGGGTGTTGAAATTGATTTTAACTGAGTTAAAATAACGGATTTTATAACGGAAAAGTGGCGACATTAACTGCACATAGCGAAAACAAAATATTGAACCAAATAATTTTAGTCGCCCCCCGCCTCCCAAAGGAACTGATCGCATTCCGATTATTCGAACAAAAACCAGAAATATAACTGCAAGCCAATCCCACGGTATTAATAGTCATCCAGCAGATTTATAAGTGTTATTTTCCGATTAATCTTGAAGAAGAAGCAATCTACTATTTTCGCTTCATCTGATAATTAATGATATACTGATTTTTGGAAATATTTCGGAGGGAGAAGGAGATTTGTTCTATCTTTATTGGTTAGAAATGTCTCTCGAAGCAAAGATCGCATACTCGGTAGTCGGTGTTGTCGACATTATCTTATGATGCATGTTGGAGTTTAAATATCGGAGGGATTTGAAAAGCGGAAGGGGCATGATCATTGCCGAATCATACCCCGCTCAAAACAAAGGCTTATGATCGATGGATTGGGGCAACATTTCTCAATAAAGAACCAAGTGCCATCGGAGCAGTGAAATTCGGTGTTGAGACACTCGCCAAATCAAATTCTCGTCTACGTTCGATCAGATATAATTTTGTCTTGATAGCGTCTTGCTTTATTCTTGGTGTAACAGGATAGATCGGCTTTCCGATTCCATTGGTCATTGTGTATACCCAAAGGAGTCGCTCCACTTCATTAAAGACCGTCAGTATATCTATCTGTAGACCGACTTGATGGAAGCAATACTCGAATACCTTTTTGAAGTCAGACCTTTTCCTTATGCAATTATGCAGTAACACGATGAAATAGCCATTCTCTTCTCGGTAAAATTGATTTGTCCAATGTTTGTCTAACAGGTTGACTTCTGGAAGAAACTCGCTATAATGCCCAACAATCGTATTGACGTGCATCTTGTTCTGTTTGTCAAAAACCAATGCAATCAGAAGATTATCTGGTCTTACTACTGTAGACATACCCATCATGTTAACACAACTCCTCTATATTTAGTCTACGAACGATTCTTCATATTTATAGATCGGACAAGTTCTGCAAGCATATTCCTGTAATGGTGAGTTCGGCTTTACAACCACTACACAGCAAACTCGTCCGCATAATCGGGTCAATTCGATCAATTCTGCTACATACCCGTTCTCTTTAAAGTTTTTCATATCTTGAACTGACCTTATGCTTTTAAGCTGCCTCTTCATTTCGGTCAGGTCATATGGATTGTATAGACCATTATTAACTCCGGTCTTCAATAAAGACTCGACCTTCTCAAGAATCGCTAAATACTCATCTCTTGAATCAATTGCTTGTGAGAACTCCATAACATCTACTCCTCCATTCAGATTACCGGCTCTCATTTACCGACACTGTATATACATTAATGAAATCAAAATCAGGATCTTGAATATGAGAGCCGATACCCCCGCAATGGAGAACTACTCGATACCTGGCAACATTCTTAATCAACTTGTCCCACTCTGATAATGAATCATCTCTTTCAATGTAAGAATCGATGATGACGATATCGTGGAGATCAGCAAATTCGTGAATCTTGTGGAGCTGCTCGGCGATTATTTGTTCAGCATCTTCTTGGCTCATGTTTACTACTGACAGATATACCGCCGCGCATATCACTTCACCATTTTCACGAAGCTGTTCTAAACTAAACATCGTCATCACTTCCTTCAACTAGAGACTGATTCTGTTATCCAAGTTCCTTGGAAGGCATCAGCTAGTGGTTTGAATCTCTCGAACTTTTCATCTGAATCAATACCACCTGCTACGAATTGGATACCCAAGTCTTTGTATGGTTGCACCAGTTTAATGAGAGCATGCAGTTTTACATCATCAGTACAATAGTCGATTAATTCCCACGCTAACTTAATGTACTTTGGTCGAAGATCCATCAAGAACGGTATAGACAAGAAGCTTTGACCAAATTGAATCAGGGCAAATTCAACCCCTCTTGCGGAGAGTTGATCGTAATGATCCATAACTCTTCCATACCAATTGAACCAAAGCTCTGGTTGATTTACCGTAAGAATCAGTTCATAGCCTTTAGGCTTTGGCAAAGAGTTAGGAAGCGGATCATTTACTCCTGAAATTGTGGGGAGGATCAATGGAACATTTCCTTTGTAGGACTTGATTGCCAGCTTCTTAAAGTAAAGATCAATAGCCGCATCCAGCTCACGCAGTTCGTGAGCGTTGAATTGTAAAGTAGACTGATTCGGATTGTTTCCCTCCAACACCAATATCGCATCGTTAGCAATAACCTTTAGATTTCGGTCAACTATCGGAATGAACTTTTCATGGATACCCATCTTCGACATATTAAACTTGTCCATTTAGAATCCTCCGTCTCCTTAGTTCCCGCTTAATCGTACTTTCACTGATTGTGGTGATAGCGACAACGTCTTTCATGGTATGGTTCTGAAGCATGCTGATCGCATTATCCATTTGGCGCTTAGTAAACTTAGGGGGACGACCTTCTCGGAAGCCGGTTTTCTGCTTGGCAATCGCTTTGCCTTCGGCGGTTCGCTCAATGATCATATTTCGCTCGAACTCTGCAAAGGCGAAGAAGATCGTGCGAATTAAAATGCTAGTCGGTGTGTTATCCAAAATCCCCATATTAAGAATGTGAATACGAACACCACGATCAATTAAGCTTTTTACGATCTTCTCACCTTCGACCGTTGAACGAGCAAATCGATCCAACTTGGTTACGACCAAAGTATCACCAGCCTTCAAAGCCTGAAATAACTTGGTGAACTGAGGACGATCCATTTTCGAGCCTGTAAAATTATCGACAAATATAAAAGATTGGGCGACCCCCTCGGCAAGCAACAGATTCACTTGATGCTCCAAACTATTCCCATGCTTAGACTGACCAACGGTACTTACTCGGGCATACCCGTATTTCGGCATGATTCAGACCACCACCTATCATTTTTCGGATTCACTTATGACACCGAGTTTTGACACCGCCTAAACCCGCATTCTACCGTCCTGAAATCGGACGGAATCGAGCGGGGCAAAACTTAAGAGTTATGACCCGAAAGACGAGTCATTTTGAAGCAACTGAGCTGAAGAAGGAAATTTGTTCTTTTAAGCCCATTCAGCAGGGTTACTTTACGAGCTGCAGTAAAGGAATACGGATCGCTTCTTCTTTAATAGAAGAAAGACGTTTTTGAAGCCTTACCCCTGATGGGGAGGAATCAGGGGGTTGGGCTACCTAGCGGCGATGCCGTATCCGTACTTCTATATATTTAATGTAGAAATTACTGCCGGATTTCAAAATGCTCTTCGGATTTCGGAACAACTAAATTTCTAGGTTACAAAAAGAAGGACAGTATAAAACTCGACAGGCGAGTACTATACTGTCCGTTTTATCATCATGTTGAGCAGGATCAAGGAGCGGAAACCAATTCCGATAAGACAATCTTAAGATAATAAATCGAAGTACGTTTTCTAAACATAGGCATATGCTGGTTTTATAAACCTTTGGAGGGAATGATCAAAATGTATTATATTCCCAAAATTCACTCGTATCCTTTGTACTCATATCCAATGTACTCGCATCCTTATTACGCCAATTTTTACACACCAATGTATCATCCTGGTTATATGTCAAGAAATCATCAAGAATATTATCCACTAGTTCAAAATTTAGGTTTACATGCTTATACTGGTCAAAAAGAATATGCTGCACGATTTAGTTCTTTGACTGAGAAAGTATTAAAGGATTATGGATCAAAACCATTTGTAGTTAATATTGAGAAGGTTACTAAGCAAAACAATACTTACCGAACCGCCTTATGGACGGGAAAAAATCTTCAAGTGACCGTGATGAGTATCAATGTTGGAGAGGACATCGGTTTAGAAGTTCATCCGACAACTGATCAATTCATACGTATTGAAGAAGGACAAGGACTTGTTCAAATGGGGGATAGCAAAGATAAATTAGATTTTGAAGAAAAAGCATATGATGACTATGCAATTATGATACCTGCTGGAAAATGGCACAATGTTACCAATACGGGTAATAAACCACTTAAAATTTACGTTATTTATGCGCCGCCAGAGCATCCATATGGTACAGTTCATGAAACTAAAGCAATTGCAATGACTTCTGAAGAAAACCATTAGGTTAGTCGTGATTGCTACAAAACAGACATACTTTTACTTTAATAATGTAAATCAGTACCAAGTGGCTCTGCCGCACCGAATATTCAAATCAAAGAACAAGCCCTGAACAATTACATTCGGGACTTGTTCTTTTAACCGTAATGATGGGGAATTATCTGGACACGTAACCGGCAGAGAAACTATCTTCTACAGTAAGAGTGATAACAGTCGTCCAAATTGCAACTGGTCGAGTGGGTTAAGTGGGTAAGCGGTCATAAACAGCATCGTCAACTTCTGATCGTTTCATAGGCTTGAACTTTTCGAAACTTGGGAATGTTACCGCCAACCACATAAACACCGTCTGACCTAAATTTATAGCTATAAGCTGCATCAATCCCAAATTGATTCCATAATGCATTTGCACCTGACTTTTTACAAAGCTCAACCTGTTCAAAGGTCAATGACATTATTCCTCCATTAATATCGGGGAACGGTGTCCCGGTTCGACTTGCTATTACTCGATCACGCTCGGTACGCAAATTTATCAGTTCAAGACAGACTTGTTCGATGCTTTTGGATTTTGAGAAGATACTTTTCAGATCAACCCCAAGACCTGCAGGGTATCCATCATGCCTTATCCAGAAGCCCTTGCCCTTTACTCTTGAATCGATTACTATCGCTCGAGTACTCATATCGCAGAATACCTCTCTTTCTTTCTCTAGTTCAGTGAATAAACCAATCAAGTCAACCTCTATCCGTTTCAGTTTCCCTTACCTTACGAGATCTAGGAATGTCACCGCCGATCACATAAACACCATCATGCTTCAATCTGTAAATGTATGCTGAATCAATTCCGAATCGACTCCATAAAGCCCTACTCCCCGAGTGCTTACAAGCATTAACTTGCTCGGGTGTCAGTGGAAAGAAGTCCCCGTCCATTTCAGGAACAGATCCGTATTTCTTCAGATAATGCTCAATACGGAAATTGATCAGTTCTGCATAAACTTGTTCCATGGTTTTGTTCGCTGAGAAGACCTTATTTAATTCGACCCCGAGTCCTGCAGGGTATCCATCATGCCTTACCCAAAAGCCCCTACCATCAACTCTTGTATCGATCACTACTGCTCTTGTACCCATACCGGTTATCACCTCACTTTTTTTTTTGACTTGGAATTATCGTTCTACCTATAATAATTAATCTCTTGAATTGGATGCTGAAATTTTCCATAATCAGATCATCAGAAAAATAAGTGCAATAATGATAGCCGATTTACAAAGGCAGATTTTTTCCTTCTATTGTAATGGGAACAGGAAACCTTTTGGATAGCGTCACCCCTGAAAAGACCAAACGCCTTGTAATCGATTAAATTGCGATACCGAAACCGCCAGTACTAAATAAACGATTTCAGAGCCGCATTTTAAGAAATAATTCCGTGTTAACGGAAAAGGGCAATATAAGCACTCGGATTTAGAGTGTTATACTGCCCTTTATAAGCCATGCTTCGGAAACAAGAAAAAGACAGTACAAAACTCGGGATTCGAGTGCCCGTACTGCCGTTTCATGACATATATGTTTCGCTACCTAGTCCTGCTCCGTAAATTCATTAAGGCTCTTATTTACTAAACCCTTTTCACCACTTAAGAAAGTGTATTTCGTATATTCATCAACTAAGTCAGGTGGTGTATTTTCTACTATGATGATTTGATGATCAGCACTCAGTTCAATTAATACTTTATATATTTCTTCGTATACTTCGGGGTCATTTATAAGGTCTTTCTCTGAGACTTCGGTTGGTTCATTATTATCTTCTTCGGGTCCATCGCTTTTTAGAGTCCCCAAATATTTACTTAGAGAATCTAACATCAGAATGCCTGGGTGACCTGAAGCATAACCCTCTTTTTTGCTTGCAAGGATTGCTGCTAAATATGAAAGCTGCATGCATTGCAACAATCCACCACTCTCGTGATCATAAACACTTGATCCCGAATAAAAAGGTATATACTTCTCTGAATCAATATAAGTTTCATTATTTGGATCGTACTTAAATCTCCGCATATACTCTTTATATTGTTCATCAAGAAACAAAAATACTTTCTTCTTATAGGTCTCGCTAACATTCAATTCTTCTAGTGCTTTTTCTAAACGCTTAACCTCTTCCTCAAGTTCACTTATCAACTTTTCCTTTTCAACAATCTTACGATGTATTCTTAAACATTCTCTTACAATTTCATGCTCTCTTGTAAGCCGGTTTACAATGCTATTAATACTGTCTAGCTGAGACAGAAAAGGAACATTTGTTTCTTTTGTGAACTCCGATATTGCATTATTTAATATTGCCTGCTTTTTTGCTAACCTGGCTACTTTAGTATTTAACTCATCAATAAGCTTATTATCACTATTAATCATATTCGTAACCAGCTTTATTTTACTGGATATCTCATTCTTTATTTTGTTTAGCGTATTTACCGAACTGAGATTTTGTTTACTCTCATCATGAGTATCATGCGGAACAGCCGAGTTACAAAGAGGGCATTCAATTTTTTGATCTGGAATAACCAACTTATAATTAATCTCCAATGTCGCATCGATTTCTGTTCTTTCTGCTTCATATTCTTGTCTCAGTAATCTCTTGGAATTTACAGATATAACATGCTCATTTTTCTGGGTCTCGTATTCAAACATTTGGTTTGCAATCTCTGTTAATTCTCTTTTCAAGGAGATATACATTTCGTTTTCATAGTTCTTATTATTCTTACTGTCCCGAATTATGGATACTTTCTCCTGTTTTCTTCTATCTATTTCATTCTTAAATTCATTTGATTTACCCCACAGCACCAGATAATCCTCTGCATCTTTATCCTTTAAATACGATTTCAAGCCAGTTATTTCTCTATTGGTATCCTCGATTTGATTTTTAGCCTTTACCAATTGTTCTTTCAAGTCATCCTTGTCAGAATCCATTAAACTAAAGAGTAACTTAAAGGCATGTGGGTTTTTATAGCGTTTAAAGGTTGTTTTATTGGATAAAAAATCGTGCGTTCCTAACTCATGCTGATGTATGTATACATACCTGAAAATATCTCGAAAAGATATTGTTTCTAACTCCTGCTTATTGCTATGCTTCTGATGCTTTATCAATTTGTATTCGTTAATGTTCAATTTTCTCATCAGTAAATTCATGAGTTCATCTTGTTCAACCGTTTTCGGAGTATACTCATCGATCTCCTCGAATGAGCAGAAATAAATACTAAATTTACTTTGTTTTTCTTTCAATAAACGGTTTATGACAAACGTTTCTTCGTTCGAAGATATTTCAAGAAAAACCTGATTACATTCCTCGTTTAGCTCTTTTTGTACTTTCAAATCAATCTTCTTGCTTTTACCTAAGCAATAGTCAATTAAACTTAGAACAAGTGATTTCCCTGAAGTTTTATCTCCACTTATTATTGTTAAGCCTTCATTAAACATAATTGTTCTTCTATAAGATACTCCCTGGAGAATCAATTTATTGAATTTCATACGATTCAACTGCTCCCCCCTTTAAAATCTTTAAATTTGCAGTCGAATATTCAATAGTCGAAAGGACATTTTTATATTCATTCACAAGGTTTGTAAAATAGTCAGAATCCAATTTTTCTACAAATGATAATCCCGTTGATGATAATCGAATACCTATATCTCCTGTTTTAACCCCAAGATTTCCCTTTACATCAATGAAGGCAAGTTGTGAAAGCTGCAGAACTATCTGGTTAATCTTAAGTTGGAATCTGAAATACAAATTTATTGACAATTTATCACTGTTTCCTTCTGAATCGAATAACTTTATTAAATCAAAGTTCACAAGACTATAATAAAATACAATTTCTGATACCTTTTTGTACTTCGTCTTACTTTGTAATGAGAAGGTATATAGAAGCAACAGAGTTTTCACAATATCCAACTTCGTGTTGTCGAATAGGAGTTGAACTGAGCTCGGGACGGATTCTCTTATCAAAATCTTGAGATTACCCAAATCTTTTCTCCCCCCACCAAACATTTTTACTTTCGTCTTCTGCCAAAAGGTGTATTAATCCCCTATTCTCATTCTCATCAGATTTATTCTCTTTGAATAATTCTGCATATCTACCGAAGTCAATCTCCTCTAAACTTTTGTGCATAACTTTTACCAGTTCATGACTATCTCCAAATTTTTTATAAGTGTCAACGTATCTTTCTTTGTACTTCCCAAACACTCTATAAAAAATTGCATCGATCACATTTATGTCCATTCCGCTTTTCTTTAATTGACGTATATACTTCTCTGCTGCAATATAAAATATCGAAGCTAACTCAATTGTCTCCGCCTCAACATTTTCAAGTTGTAATTTTCTATAAAATAGATTATCGGTTACATTTTGATTCATATCCGACATCCCAGCTCCTACAATTATCGGTTTATCAGTTTCTACGCCATTGTTAGGAGAGCCATCTGAGTTCGGATCAATTGGCTTTGCAATATAATTTAATACTTTTCTTATTTCTTCGGTATGAGAAGAACCTTCAGTATAATAAGGAATAGTAATCAGCCCAAAATCTTCTCTTAACTTTTTAATTTTATAATCAGCCGGATTATCTAAGAGAATATAGTGAGTTCCCTTAAAATATTCCTTATGGTCTTGAATCAGACGCTGTATAAACTGATCATCAAATGAAAACCCCATGAATAATAGTTTTCTGCTACCAGTAACCAAACTTAAGATACTCTCATACTTTTTGTCGTCATACAATTTTTTATAACTTTGTTCACTGATTACAATTGTACCTGAGTTACTTGTAAATCCATGAAGATGACACACTCTTTTTTCATCAAAAAGCTCTTGGGTTGTGAACTCAATATCTTTAAGCAGGATAGGTCTATGTTCACAATCCAAATGGTCATCTAAAAAATTTTCATAGTTTGTAGTTAGGTGTAGCTTGAAGTTCATTTTCCCCAGATCTGAATAATTATGTAGATTACCATCAGTAAGCTTAATTTGTCGTGCTTTAATCAACAGTACGATCTCATTTTGTATATCATCATCAATAAGTGAAGCAAATTTCTTTATCTGGTCAATAGCTCCCCAATAATCTCGATTTTCAAGATGCCAATTAACTGTAGCCATCAGGAATTCTATTTTCCCGGTAGCATATTTATCAGCTATTGCCTTAATTAAATCCCCCCATGTTGGTACCTTGAAAGGAACTGATAAACCTGATCCAATGAACGGAACTACTTTATCTTTATGATAATCTTTTCTAAGATTTTCTAAATTAACATTCATAATATCTCCTCTTTCCAAGCTATCCTCGGCATTGAATATGCCTTCGAATTCTACCGCCCAAACAAACGGAGGAAATTTTTCCCTGTCCCCAATTATTTATCTATTTCGACAAGATTATATAAACTCCTGCATTACACTGTAACTTGCCCAACTACAAAAGAAAGTCAGTACAATCTCGGGAATCGAGTTCTGTACTGCCTTTCTTTACCCCTTCTTACAATTTCATTTCCGTGTTGCGATTGTAAAATATTCAGTCTGATCGATACTTCTGAACTGACTCAATTAATTGGTCAATAGCTTGGTTACTAAGAAACGCCTGAAAAGAAATTACACTTTCGGACGAACCTAGTGTTATCAATACCCCATCCTGCCTGATATCAAATTTAAGCTCAGAACCTAGATGTTGAATCTGTTGCTCTTCCTGTTGCTTAATTTCTTCAAGTAATTCAGGAAATCTCTCATAGTGCTCCCGAAGTGCTTCTCTATGATCCATATCAATATAACTTTCGTCAAGGATAAGCTCTACTCGACCGGGAATGAACTCCCCGCGCATCCAAGCATCCAGTATGGTCTGATGAAATGATATATCTCTGTAGTGCTTGGTGTAAGGAATCTTATTTTCCTTGACCAATTTACGGAGCATGTACCTCGAAAAACCGAGATATTCTGCTGCCTCTTTTGAAGTCATGTGACCGTTATACCATTTCTTTGCTTCTTCCTCACCCCAAATTACATACCCAATCATCTCAAGTCCCTCTGCTGAGCTCTGTTAAATTCTCGGTCAATTTCATCAAGAGCAAGAATTAGTGCATGGTAACGTCTTTGGGCATACATTCTGCGTTTTTCTAAATCCTCCGGTCTGTCTTTGTAATAAACACTCTTCGTGGCACTCTCATCGTATACTTCATCCAAATGCTTCTTTATATCCGCTTCCTGGACTTCCAGAACGGTTTGAATGAACCGGATTGTTTCTCCAGTCAAATGCATCTCAAACCGCGTTCCTATCACTGCATCGTCCGAATCATTTCTTTCTGAAGGCAGTGGAGTAAATAACGGTCCTCTTGGTGTTACACTTGCTGCGCCCATCCATTCACGCAACACGTCTTCATGGAAGATAATTCTACTTCCGACCTTAATATGTGGAATTTGATTCATTCTCGCCATTTCATAAATCTTAGCGTTCGATATGCCAATCATTTCTGATACTTCTTTGACGTTAAGAGTAACCTTCCGTTTACTCATCATATCAACCCCAATGCATCCCAATTTCTTACTGTTTTCGACACCTTTGTTCTTACTCCTGCCGACACACTGTCCTAGAAACAAGGATTTAATCGACATAAAAATAAAATGACAGTTAAAACTCCACAGGCGAGTTCTTTACTGTCTTTTTCTAAACTCATATTATTCGCTTTGTTCAGCTAGTCAGGTAATTTTTCTAGTAAGTTTTTCGCATTGTATCGTATATCAGCGCACCCCTCTAGAATACTTCTTGCAATCTTCTTTAGCTCCAAATCTTCCAAGTTAACACATAGTTGATAAGCGATTTGAGCAAAGATATCGTAGTTGCCCCAGCCCCCATACCCTGTTGCTTCCGAATAATTATTTGAAATGGACTGAAGTATTTTGATTTGATAACCACTCTCAAATCTCAATATAATCTGCCAGAATGATGACAGTTTATGCTCGACTATAAATTTACTGATTCTATCAGTCTCCACAAGATCAATAATAAATTCATGCACCTGAACATCGTAATGACTGTTCAGTATTTTGTTAATCGCAATCTGTTTGTTTTCTGCCTGATCTTGATTCCTTAAAACACTTTCTACTTCATTAAGAATAAGCTGGGCTGATTCATATCGGAGCTCTTTATTTCTTGAAATACAACGCTCCACAACCGTCTTAAAAATATGATTGGAGTCAGACGCATTATGTGTGAAAACATAATCAATTATCTTACCTATGGAATAAATATCACTTTTTTGATCGAGCTTTGTAAAATCAGACATTGCAAGAGGATCAACAAATAGATGATTGTTCTTTTCTGTGATTGATGACTTCATACTCCGTTCGATAGACAGATCTTTACTTAACCCGAAGTCGGCTATTACAAAATCGTTGCCAACCTTCAGAATATTCCCTAAGTGCAGATCTCTATGTATAATTGATTCTTCATGGGCAAATGCCATTCCTTTCAAGATGTCCATAATAATTTTTAATCTATCTTCAAAAGACAGATCCAATTCATCTTCCAAATGTCTATAAAGATTTTTCTCGCATTGTTCCATAAGATATGAGTGATTTTCAGGATCAAAATCAAACACATTTAATATCGCTGGACAACCTTGTAGCTTCTGCATATTTTCAAACTCATATTTCATACGTGTTTTTAACTTTTCGTCATTTTGAAAGGCAGACTTTAATTCCTTTCTTAGAACCCCTTCTCTTACACGCACAATGTTACAGTATGATCCGGAGTCAAAAATATCATCTGGCATTACAGTGATATATCCAACTTCATGAATAACAACTTTTACGTTGTCTCTCTTTAATACTTTTGTAACTATTTCGATCATATGATTGCTTTGATCCTTATTAACAGTAGAATGTTTAAGGATGTTCAGTATATTTTGTAGAACTTGCAGGCACTTACCAATTGGTAAATTACCATACTGTTCCGACAGATATTTGTCATCTACAAACCCAAAACCCCCATTGTGGTCAAAAAAGTCAGCAATATCTAAATAATCAACACTCAAGACGGAATTATCAAAATACCAATCTAGAACAAGACCGTAATAATTCCAATTTGTTTCTGTTGTTTTACCTTCCCATAAATGCTTGTCAAAATAGTTCAATATTTTTATATAATTTTGCTCAGAAAGCATAGCTCTAACCACCTTACATTAATGTAATTTTGAACTTATACGAAAACGCGTTGTATAAAACCATATAAGTTGATAGTTCTTCGAGCCTTTCAACATACGCAAAGTCATCGTTGTCGTTGTTTTACCCCACGATTATGCTAACTCGGAATCTGCTGATCGGTTTGTTTATCTAAAAGCTTTGTTTCTCGATACTCCTGGGCTTCTGCTGCCATAGTAAATTCAATAATTGCGTTATGGTTTTGATGTACAACTTTCTTAATTTCTCTTAGTGTAACCTTAAAGAACTCTTTACGTTCGTTCACTTTATTTACCCTATGATTACTAAATGTTCTGTGGAGAGAAGCTTCAAGTTCTGGAGCATTATCTGAAAATATTACTGCATGAACATCATATCGAAATGGAACTGATGCCCCGCCAAGTTCCCTGACCCGCTCCATAGGATCTAACCTTCTGGTCATACCGATCTTATATACATTTTCTCCGAAAGAACCGATGTTGGATATCACATAGACATAACCTGCTTTTGTATTCTTAATCCTGTAGTCAACATCTTCCTTCTGACGCTGTATTTCTTCCAATCTAGCTTTTATCTCATTTGTTCTCTGTTCGCTAAACTGAGAAGAATGTTTCATAGCATTCTCTAGATGCTGCTCTTCTTTTCTTAAAATCTTCAACTGTTCTTCCAGTTCCTGTTGAGCTTTACGTTCCTCTCTTATCTGTTCATTAATTCGTCTCTGCTCTTCTCGTTCTTCTTGTTTTCTTTGGTCATATTCATATGCTAAGAATAGTTCTTCCAGTTTTAGAGCTAAGAATTCTTCAGCTAACTCAATGTAATTATGCCGGTATAGCTCACTTATATAATGAAATGAAGAACGTATTTTCTTCTCGGAAACTTCAATATTATTAAATTTGACCTTGCTTATAACAGAGTCACATTCATTATTAAAAGATCGGATTGCCAATCTTACATGCTTATTGATTATTGAGTCATCAATCTCATCGTAGTATCGGTTTGAAATTACCGCTCTCTTTTCCTTCACCAATTTTTTCTGCTCATCTCTGACTTTCTCCAAAAAGTGCTTATATTCATCGGAATTCTCCAGATCATATCTTGTCTCATAAAACCCAAATGACTGGTACAACAATTCATCATCCAAAGTAATAATCTGTGATTTTAATATTGAAATACTTTGCTTAGCTCGTTTAATTTCCTGTTCTAACCTTTTGGCATCATTCTCCCTTTCCACAACCAACTGTTCCAAAGTACTTAATGATTTCTCTCTCGAAACTAACTCGTCTTCTCTGGCTTTGGTCATGAAAATCAATTTCTGATGATGTGCTATCTCTAAGTCCTCTAGTTCCTTTTGTTTCCCTTCCACTTTTAACTTATATTCTTGCTCCTTTGTTTCAAGCTCTCTCTCCCGAGAAGTTAATTCATCTTCCCAAGCCCTTTCCAGTTCAGTTAACCGCTGTTGGCGCTCTGTCTCAAGTTCATCAATTTCTCTTTGCATCTCAAGAATAATTTGTTTAAGCTCATTTTCCCTAGATTCCACTGTAAGTTTCCACAACGAATTATCGCGTTCTCTTTCTTTAGTCTGTAGAATTAACCTCTGTAGATGTAACCGTTCTAGTTCATCTATTTCTCTTTGTTTATTTAACAACTTTAGCTCGAATTCTTTCTCCCTTGTTTCCACCTGATGTTTCCATAACTCATCAAGCTGATTTCTTTCTTTGAATTGTTGAATTAACCTCAGCTGATGAGCTAAATTAAGCATAGTTAATTCTCTGTGCTTCTCAGCTAGCTTAAGTTCAAGTTCATATTCTCTTGATTGCTGAGAAGCTTCCTTTAAATTCAGTTCTTCTTCTTTGGCTTTAAATTTTAAGATCAAACTCTCTCGATGCGCTCGCTCTAGTTCATTTAACTTCCCTTGCAACTCGACTAGTTTGAAATCAAGTTCTTCTTCTTTTGATTGCAACCTAGTTTCCCGTGAACTCAACTCATCTTCCCTGGATTTAGTCAACAACATCAATTTTTGCTGATGAGTCTTCTCCCGATCTTCCAAAAGTCTTTCCTTACTTAAGGCTTCATCTTCTTGTTGCTTAGCTAGTCCTTCTTTATATTGCATTGATAATAAGTAAATACCTAGAATCAATGGAATAACCAAAAACCAACACGCAAATAAAATTGCTATAAACCACGTTGATATGTACCATTTGTTGTTATCCATTCAGCACCACCTTTATCTATCAAGAACCCCTCATAACAACTCCTGAAAAACGGTCTAAGCTACTCAATTCAGTTTGATTTCTACCGTATTGACGTCCTTGACCCAGAAAACATAAATGCCTAACTTCTTCAACGTATATTCGATCTCACTGATGATCTTACGATGACCACCATTGTCAGGCAATGCTATTGCTACGCCAATATCTCTGGAGTCTTTATGCTCGGAGATTATTCTTGAAACAGCCAGTAACGCTTTGCCTATATGGTTCTTTATCTGATTTTGGTTGAAAGGCTTGCCGTATCTACTTGATAACTTTGAAGCACTCGTTTCACCCTTGGCTTCGATGAACAGTGTATAGTTATCCTTATACGCAATGATATCGATACCCTTCTCTGAAGTATGAAGTGCTTGTCTGATTTCAAAGTCCATTTCCTTGAGTTTGAAGCAGACTGCGGATACTACATCATTTTCTGTTAGCATTGAGACCTCCAAAGATCACTTCTTAAAGTAAATATTCACCATATCAACAACCAATCCCTTCCAACAAATCGACCTTCTTCTACAATATTCAAGGACAATGCTAAATCTGCTGTCCTAAGATACCCCTGACAGATTCCGAATCATTCACCTTGACCTTCTGGCTACTTTTTACGATTTTAATACTTGGCTACCAGCAAATACTCACGCATAAATTAATAACTCCGGCTTTCTTTAAAAAAATGTCTAGTTCAGAACAAAAAGAAAGAAGGGTCGATCATGACCCCTCTACAACAATCCAACTTATTAAAATAGATACTATCTTGATTCTAACGCTTGCTTAAAATCATATATCGAGTTGCATGGAAAGACTTCGTTCCCTTGCCTGTCGACGAAACCATACTGCCTGTTTTGACGAACCCTATATATGTTTTCTCCCCACCAATCTACTCTGTCGTACTTAAACGGAATTACTTCTCGACCTGTCTTATCAATTACACCGTACTTTCCATTGAAGCATACCTTGGCAAAACCATCATCAGAAAAATTGCTGATTATATCGTATTGAAAAGGAACTACTTCGTTACCTTGTCGATCAACATAGCCGAACTTACCGTTAAGCTTCATTCCAAGCAACCCTCCACTGAATCTTGGAATGTATTCTAAAAGCGATCCATCATTTTTGATAAAAACATCATACTTCAGAGGTATTATCACGTTTCCCGTCTTATCAATAAATCCGTACTTACCTTCAAGGCTTACATATGCTAAGCCGTCCTCAAAGTTTTCTGCGTTATCATACTTAAAAGTGATGACTTCCTTTCCTTTTGTGTCTATATAACCGTATGGACCGGACTTCCCATCTAAACTCGCTAACATTAACCCCTCTTTTAAGCGACCAAGAAACGTATAGATTACTGGTACTACTTCGTTGCCATTGAGATCAATTAGACCCCATCTCTCATCTCCTCTGTATTCGCCAGCTACTTCCACTCTGGCTACTCCACCTTCATACTCGCCTACATATGAGTATTTTCCCCACCACAAGTCATTGCCATTATTGGTTGATTGAACTACCATATGATCATCCTCAATTCTTTGATTTTATAAACCCGATCTGCGAAGCAACTCATCTTCGAAAGCCGAGAACGAAACTTTGTAGCTGAGCTGCTGTTCCAGTACAGCCCATTGTCGTTTCAAGTTGGCTTTCTTTTTGGCGATAGCTGACTTACTCAACTCTCCGTCACAGGATAAGTTCTCCGGTGATAGAGCATTGTAGAGGTGGCTAAATTGATTGAAGAATTGATTGTCTAGCATGGAGTATTGCTTGTTGGGTAAAGACTTAAGACCTTGATTGGTTGCTGCCATTTGTAACACCACCTTTATTTTTGAGATACTAATATTCCTCATCTCTTAGATAAACTCATGAAATTAATATCATCTCGGTCAGGATAAGCAAGCAACACCATAAAGCTTTAGAATCGATACCCCTCTCAGCTGAAATTCGCCGGTTACCATTGAGGATACCGATAAATACTCGATGCCTTGCATAACTCAGGTTTTATACGGACATGTCAGGAATTTTATAAAAGTTAGTTCGGTACGGCTAAGAAGGTTGCGACTTTTATAAATTGGATTCTATTTTTATAAACCACTCGATACTCGGTATAAAATGATGTTCGATATCTTATAACTGTTTCAACCCAAAAAGAAAGAGAGGTCGGAACCTCTCCTTAGTGGATACTTGTATTATGCGTCATGGCAAGAACTGAATCACTTTTCGAACATATTTTTCAGATCTTCTACAAGAAGTGCTCTTACAGTCTCATCTTCCCGAATATCTTCAAGTGCATAATCATCAACAATCGTTTTAGTGATTGCACGAACTATTGCAGAAAAGCGAACTGGTTCGTCTTCTTCTAACCTCGGATAGAATTTACGGGTTTCTTCTTTAGCCAGCTCTTCAACTCTTGATTCGGTCACATTGTTCTCCCCTTACTTCATCAGGCGGTAATAATTTACAGTATAGCCCACCAAAACAAGGTTAGCCAGCCAGCTTTCATTGATGGAGCGAGTTCCTTCATTAACATATGTTGTTTAATTGGCTTCTCTGTTGAGTGGAGAGACTGGGTTTTGCGGGTCATTGTGGTTAGTTCCCAACAAAACTACAGAGCTACTGCCCTTCGATACCCCTCGTGGGGCGACAAGACAGAGAAATTTCCTGGAGATTTACCGATTACTGATGGTTGATATGGGAATATACTCATCAATAATATTGTAGCTCCAATTTTCTTCATTTGCTCCGACAAATTAAAAGAGAGGTCATTTTGACCTCTCTACATATTCTACTCCATGCGAGAATTATTGCTGTGTAGTTAATGTTGCATAGCCATATGGTAATGAATTCGTTACGTCAAAGTCTTTAACTGTATGGTTGCTGATGATAAACACATTGTTATTCAACTTGTTTAACCCAGAGACCAAATCGATTGTAGTTGCTGAAGTTGCTGAAAGTGATATGAGTGTAGGGTAGCTTATACCCTCGTCTATGGTCCAAATGTTTGTGAAGTCCCATCCGACAAATGAAGCTCCCTGTTTCATTTGTGCATCGGTTAGTCGAGTCCCTTTACCAGTGTCGGTTTGACCTGTTGATTCAGCGTAGTATGAATTTACGATAGTGCCTCCACCGTTTATCCCAGCGAATCCTCCAGGTATCCCCAAAGCAAGAATTTCACCAGTAGCGTATGATTCCTCAATGGTACTAGCATTACTACCGATAAATCCACCCACGGCATCATTTCCCGTGACACTTCCAATTGCATAAGAATTTGATATTGAACCATCATTGAAACCAACAAACCCGCCGACTTCATTCGAACCTTCTACATTACTATTCGAAAAGGAACGCTCAATGGTTCCTGCATTGAAACCTACTAGACCTCCAGTAACGAACCCCGTATTATTGGCTTTAACATAACCTGTCGTATAGGAATCTCGGATCGAACCGAAATTAAACCCCACAAGTCCACCGACATTGTTTAGTCCTTCCACATAAATATCAAGAAGTACAAGCTCAGTAATTGAAGCACTTGTATTAACATTTCCAAAGAATCCTATAAGATCTTCTGTTGGTCTGTTGATAGTTAAATTCGTAATTGTATGACCGTTACCGTTAAATGACCCTAAAAACCGTGCATCAAAGTTACCAATGGGCTCCCAGTTCGGATAACCTGATAAATCAATATCTGCACCTAACTTGTAATGTGCTGAAAGGTCGTTACGGACTTGATTTAAGCCGATGGCTGTGTAAATGATGTAGGGGTCTTCGGGTGTGCCAGTGCCGCTTATGTTTGGGGGAGCTGCGAGTACGCTTTGCGGGATGAGTAACAGTAACATGACTGCGATCAACATTAACTTTTTCATTGGCTATTCTCTCCTCTGAATAGGACTGTATTAACAGCTTGGGTTGATTGGGTAGAGTGGACAACGGTATCAAAGCAAATGCTACTTCCCGAGGATACCCCTGACAAGATCCGATACGTCTTGGTACGTGGCGACCGTAATGTCTTTGATTACCGTATAGGTCTGCAATGGAATCTCGGTTACTGGCATGCTCGGATCGATGCGATAGACATACCATACTGAAGCTATTGTCGTTAGGACAATTGCGATCAGTAAAAACTTGATCACATCTCCAAGGAAACTAAAGAGACTAAACAAGCCCTGCTTAAATAATTTGAACAAACCGTTTACTGGAGCCACGATGAAGGTCTGCGTTGTATAATTCACTGCTTTACCGGCTCGGTCGGCTGCGGTTACCTTGTCGACATCGACAATCGTTTCCTTTACGGGAGTCGATTGGTCTTTGTAAGCTTCTTCAAGAACCTCGATGTTCAATGCAAGTGGAGCTGCCTCTACATCGACTTCAATGACGAGCGATCCTTGATGTTCTACTTTCGGAATTGGTATGTCGGCATTGATTCGGCGGGTGTTCATTGCCGATATCATGTCAGCAACTATCTTACCGCTTTTCTCCTTGTACTTATCGATGTCGGATTGGATAGGCTCTGGATCGGTTTCTTCATCAGTGAAAATGTTTAAATCGGATTTCGGCTGCTCTTCAAGCTCTGCCGCGGGGACAGTTTGAGCTGATTCAGCAATTGCATCGGTGGGAGTGACTTCTTCTTGTGACTCATGTTCTGGTTCCATTTGTTCAACATGTGGCTCGATTAAAGCTTCGGTCTTGTTCGGGGCGAAATTGTGGGTTGGGTCGATGTTGAATCCGATGCCAGCGTTGATTTCATGGTCATCGGTCGAGAAGAATGCGAAATGTAGATCCTGATCTTGCGAACTCGTATCACTTAGTGGAGTTAGCGTTTCTTTCTTTGTCTTGTTTAGGTTACTTACTCCGCTCAATGTAGCTTTCATTATCATCACCTTCCTCTTGTACTGTAAGCGTCAAATAACTCGGTGGATAGAAAAAAGAGCAAAACTCGTGTAAACAGAGCTTTGCTCTATTGGCAGGCTTCTTGGACTTCTGGGCTCCAGGG
>LNAP01001263.1_pt1 | contig 59598 bp, 54 predicted proteins | sample 602601 | NCBI WGS metagenome assembly LNAP01 (sample SAMN02440304, study PRJNA202911) | soil metagenome | biome: Subtropical and temperate rainforests or woodlands; isolation source: soil samples (1 kg each in a 20% v/v slurry with milli Q water) were... ...
ATAACATCCCGGGCGATTCCTTCCCGTACGACGTGCCGCTGGACGCCGACCTCGTGGTCGATACCCAGTCGCTGTCGCTGGAAGAAAGCGTCAAGCAGGTGCTGGATCTGCTGCGTAAACGCGGCGCGATCTAAGCGTTAGCCGCTAATAAAAAACCCGCCGATGAGTGATCATCGGCGGGTTTTTTTGTGTCCTTGAGATCGCCTTCGTGGGCAAGCCTCGCTCCTACGGATTTGCGGCGCGCCCCACGTCGCGATCACCCTCAATCCTGTAGGAGCGAGGCTTGCCCGCGAAGAGACCGGTACAGCCAACCAATTACTTTCCAGGATACTCGCGATGCATCTGCTCACGCAGCGCATCCTTGTCTTCCCACAACTGATTGATCCACCCCTGAAACTGCAACCGATACTCGCTATCCACACTGGTCTGGCAACCGCAAATTCTGACATGCATATGAATTGCCATCATCATTAGTACTATCGGATTTGGACTACAAAAATATCGGAAATGGGGAAGTTCAATTAGTTTGTAAATGAGAATAGTGTTGTTCTCAGGGGCAATGATCTCGATTCTCAGTCCTATATAAGACGTGTGCGCGTGCATTTGAGTCGCTAGTGTTGGTTAGGGAGTTGTGGTGTGCGATATAAAGTGTTTGATATTCCCGGTGGTTATATACTTGGTGTTTTTGAAATTGTTTTTTTAATAATTGTTCTGATGTATTTGTCTGTTGTTTCCTTCTATCACCTTGGCATGGTGATAGATATTCCCTTGGTGCCAAAAAGAGTAGTTCTGGAAAGTGCTTTTATATATAAAGATGTTTCGGTTGTTTCAAAAACCACGTCGAAGTTGTATCTCAGAGTTGGGCCTGCTGGTGAGGAATATGATCATGTTATCGAAGCCTCTACTCGGAATATTCAGTACTTGGGTTTGAATAAGTCACGAAAGCTATGGGTCGCTGTTGAGTCGGATCGGAGTAAGAGATTTGTTTGGGGGGTGTATGATGATGGGCTAGGGTTGTTGATAAGTCGGAAAGATATACTGGAGTGGGCGCAATATAGCAATTCTGTAAATTATTTTATGATTGTTACATGGGGTGTTGGTTTTCTGTATTTGCTATTTGTGCTTTTTAAGAATGGTGTTTGGAATAGGCTTTTAGCGAAAAGGATAGCGCGTGAAAATCGATCGGATTGATAACAAAATATTTGTAATTGACGAGTTCTTAACCCAAAGTGAAGAGGAGAGCATAAACCTTCAGCTTAAAGGCGCGGTCTGGAGATACAACTGGCCAAATTATGAGGAGCTTCCTTTTATTAGACCTTGCTGGCATGTTTTTATTGCCGGTAAAGGCCGCCCTGATCGGCAGTCTTGCGTAGAGGAACTGGGCAGTAACGAATCATGGCGTTTTCTGGTTGGGTTTTGGGAGAGGTTGTCAAAATTACATGACTTCAACATTACCTTGTTGGGCGTTTATGCAAATGGGCAGACGTTTGGTCAAGACACGATTATTCACCGGGATAACAAAACGCACCCCGGGCTGACGGTAATCGTTTTCTGTAATGAACATTGGCCGACCTCTTGGGGAGGGGAGCTTGTTTTCTATGATGATGAGAAAGAGAACACCATCAAGTCTGTGCTTCCTAAATCACGACGGGTGGTGATTTTCGATGGGCGCATTCCCCATGCTGCGAGATCTCCTTCGGTTAAGTGTGATCAGGTAAGAATGACGCTTGCCTTTAAAACTGTTATCAAGGAGTAAGTTATGGCAGGGAAAGCCGTATTATTTGTAAGTGTTGTTAATGATGGTGTAACTGTCGGCTCGGGCGCGACTGCGGTGGCAGATCAGTTTCTGGTTAACGGGACTGGAATGGTGCTGTTGAATCAGTCGGCTCAAACTGGCGCTGTAATAGCAAGTGTGACCTCAGTGACAAAACTTGCAGGGCCTTATGTTCCGATCGTGAGCATGCCGGCGAACATTGTGGCGGGAACAATTACGTTTCTTAAGATTGGGGTAGATATCAGAGATGGGGCCGAGATCAAGGCGGGTGATGTTGTTAGTCTTGTTGGAAATGTCGCTGGTGTGATTGCTACAATGGCAATTCTAGGTGGGGCCGCCCCTGCGCTTGTTGCTGGTTTAGCCATAGTTACCATCATCTCCGGGTTGGCTTCAGTTGCTGGCTCGGAAACAATTAAAAAAATCGCGACAAACGCTGCAAACTTTTTTAAAGACAATCCAATGGACAGTTACCTTGATTACACCTGCGCCCCCGACAGGCAAATCGTTCATAGAAATACGTTAAGAGACGAGTACGTCAATCAAATGCTTGGCTGTTATTGGATACCTGAAACAGGAGAGTTACGGGCAGTTACTATGGCTGTTTCCAATGAAGCCATTGGTAATATCGATGTCGGGGAAGAGGCAGAGGCAGAGGCAGAGGTAGAGGCAGAGGTAGGGGGCGTGGCAGAAGTAGAAGTAGAAGTAACAGAGGTTGAGACTGAGGGTAGTAGTGGTGGCATTGGCAGCAGTTATTATCCCCATGCAGTGCCTGTCATACCCGCCCCCCGTCCTGACATAATCCCGGTTGTTACCATTGGTCCACTTGATTTTGGCGATGGAAGTAGGGGCTCTGACGATAATGGCGATGGGTACGGTTGTTGTTCGGGCGGAAGTGATGGTTATATTTAGTGGGCCACATTTATAAACTAGATATTGCTCATCTGTTCACAGATTGGGCGCCAGATTAAGCAGCACAATCGGTAACTACCAAAATTTCCGATGAACAACCCGCCGATGAGTGATCATTGGCGGGTTTGTGGCTCAACTCGGTCAACTGTGGGTGCTAGCCTGCTAGCGATTGCGGTGATTCAGGCAATAAATCTGCTGAATGTGAACCCGCTATCGCCAGCAGGCTGGCTCCCACAGTAGGTCAGTGTTTATCGGGGTATTTGCGATGCATCTGCTCCAGCAACGCATCCTTGTCTAACCAAAGCTGATTGATCCACCCCTGAAACTGCAAGCGATACTCCCCATCCTGGTCATAGTTCTTGCCGATAAACTGCGGCGGAATCTTCAGCTCCTGAAAATGCACCACTACATCTTTCACGTTGCCACAGAGCAAATCCCAATACCCAGGCCGCCCGCCCGGATAGTGAATGGTCACGTTGACGATCGACTCCAGCTGCTCACCCATCGCATCCAGCACAAACGCAATGCCACCGGCCTTGGGCTTGAGCAGATACTTGAACGGTGATTTCTGCTGGGCATGCTTGCCTTCGGTGAAGCGCGTGCCTTCAACGAAATTGAAAATCCCCACCGGGTTGTTGCGAAACTTCGCGCAGGTCTTGCGGGTGGTTTCCAGGTCTTTGCCTTTCTTTTCAGGGTGCTTTTCCAGGTAAGCCTTGGAGTAGCGTTTCATGAACGGAAAGCCCAGCGTCCACCACGCCAGACCAATCACCGGCACCCAGATCAGCTCTTGCTTGAGAAAAAACTTCAGCGGCTGGATGCGACGGTTGAGCACGTACTGCAGCACCATGATGTCGACCCAGCTCTGATGGTTGCTGGTGATCAGGTACGAGTGCTGATAGTCCAGACCTTCGAGGCCACTAAGGTGCCAGCGCGTACGGCAGACCAGGTTCATCCAGGCTTTGTTGTTACTGATCCAGGCTTCATGGGTATGGCTCATCAACCAGAGCGTGAAACGCTGGGTGAGGGCAAAGGGCAAGATTTTGAAGATCGCCACGCAGAACAGAAACGAGCAGAGCAAAATCGTATTCAACGCCAGCAACAACGATGCAATCACGCCGCGCACGGCGGCAGGCAGGAAATCCAGCATTTAAAGATCCAGAGGTCGGTTGGCAGCTTGAATCGCGGTCAACGCGATGGTGTACACGATGTCATCGACTTGCGCGCCGCGCGGCAGGTCGTTCACCGGTTTGCGCAGGCCTTGCAGCATCGGCCCGAGGCTGACGCAATCGGCGCTGCGCTGCACGGCTTTGTGCGTGGTGTTGCCGGTGTTCAGATCGGGGAACACGAACACCGTGGCACGCCCGGCCACCTGACTGTTCGGCGCCAGTTGCCGGGCGACGGTTTCGTTGGCCGCGGCGTCGTATTGCAACGGGCCGTCGATCAGCAGCGAGTGCTGTTGTTCATGGGCGAGCAATGTCGCTTCACGCACTTTCTCGACTTCCTCACCGCTGGCGGATTCACCGCTGGAGTAACTGATCATTGCCACGCGCGGGGTGATGCCAAACGCGGCAGCCGAGTCGGCGCTTTGCAGGGCAATCTCGGCCAGCTCGCTGGCGCTCGGATGCGGGTTCATCACGCAGTCGCCATAGACCAGCACCTCTTCGGGAAACAGCATGAAGAACACCGACGACACCAGGGTGCAGCCCGGCGCGGTCTTGATCAGCTGCAGGGCAGGGCGAATGGTGTTGGCGGTGGAGTGGATGACGCCGGACACGAGGCCGTCGACTTCATCCAGCGCGAGCATCATCGTGCCGATCACCACGGTGTCTTCCAGTTGTTGCTCGGCCATCGGCGCATTGAGGCTTTTGCTTTTGCGCAGGGCAACCATTGGTTCGACATAGCGTTCGCGAATCAGGTCCGGGTCGAGAATTTCCAGCCCTGGCGGCAGCTCGATATCGTGCGCTCGAGCGACGGCTTCGACATCTTCCGGTTTCGCCAGCAGCACGCAACGGGCAATGCCGCGCGCCTGACAGATCGCGGCCGCTTGCACGGTCAGCGGTTCGCTGCCTTCGGGCAACACGATGCGTTTGTTGGCGGCCTGGGCGCGCTGGATCAACTGGTAGCGGAACACTGCAGGCGACAGGCGCATCTCCCTTGGCGTGCCGCAACGCTGGTGCAGCCAGTTGGCATCCAGGTGGCTGGCGACGAAGTCGGTGATGATCTCCGCACGCTCGCGGTCGTCGATCGGGATTTCCTTGTTCAGACCGTTCAACAGGTTGGCGGTCTCGTAGGAACCGGTGCTCACCGACAACACCGGCAAACCGGCCTGCAACGCGCCACGGCACAGGTCCATGATGCGCGGGTCGGGCAGGGTGTCGCTGGTCAGCAGCAGGCCGGCCAGCGGCACGCCGTTCATGGCCGCGAGGCTGACGGCGAGGATGATGTCGTCGCGATCGCCTGGCGTTACCACGAGTACGCCGGGCTTGAGCAGCTCCACGGTGTTGCGCATGGTGCGGGCGCAGATGATGATCTTGGTCATGCGCCGGGTTTCATAATCGCCGGCATTGAGAATTTGCGCGCCCATCAGGTCGGCGACGTCGCGGGTACGCGGGGCGTTCAGTTCCGGCTGGAACGGGATGCAGCCAAGCAGACGGAAATCACCGCTGCGCAGCAAGGGCGAATGCTCCTTCAGGCGCGAGGCGAAGGCGTCCATGCTTTCGTCGGTCTTGACCTTGTTGAGGATCACGCCGAGGACTTTCGGGTCTTTCGGACCGCCGAACAATTGCGCCTGCAATTCCACGCGGCCGGAGAGTTCGGTCAGCACTTCGTTTTCCGGCGCCGAGACCAGGATCACGTCGGCATCCAGGCTCTTGGCCAAATGCAGATTGACCCGCGCGGCGTAACTGGCGCTGCGGGTCGGGACCATGCCTTCGACGATCAACACGTCTTTGCCGATGGCGGCTTGCTGATAGAGCGTGATGATTTCTTCGAGCAGTTCATCGAGCTGACCGTCGCCGAGCATGCGCTCGACGTGGGCCAGGCCCAATGGCTGAGGCGGTTTCAAACCGTGGGTGCGCGCCACCAGTTCGGTGGAGCGTTCAGGCCCGGTGTCACCCGGATGGGGCTGGGCGATCGGTTTGAAAAAGCCGACTTTGAGGCCGGCGCGCTCAAGCGTACGTACCAGCCCGAGGCTGATGGAGGTCAGACCCACACCAAAATCGGTGGGCGCGATAAAAAAAGTTTGCATGCGGATTCTCTGGAGGAGCATGACAAAGGTGATCATCTATAGCTGACGATCTACCGAATTTCAGTCGCCAAGGTTATCGCTAACCGAGCCCTGTGCGCACCAACCACATTCAAAGGGCTGGCCTATTTTTTCAATACGTTGCGCAGGGTCCAGGACCCATGCGCGCGATTGCCAGGGTGGCTGGTGGCGCAGGTGCTGGGTATGGCCACAAGACAGTTCGACCACCCAATGCCCGTCCTCGTCCTGATGAAAACCGGTGACCGTCGAGCCTTTCGCTGCGATCCGTCTGTCCGGGTTGTGTTCGCTTTCGGACGATTGCTTCGCTAAACTTGGCCTTTCTAAATTCTTATGCAAAAGGTCTCGCCCCATGCTGATCGCCGCCAATAAGGCTGTCTCCATCGACTATACCCTGACCAACGACGCTGGTGAGGTCATCGACAGGCCGCTGGTCTACCTGCAAGGTGCAGGCAACATCATCCCGGGCCTGGAAAAGGCTCTGGAAGGCAAAGCAGTCGGCGACGAGCTGACCGTAGCCGTTGAACCTGAAGATGCTTACGGCGAATACGCTGCCGAACTGGTCAGCACCCTGAGCCGCAGCATGTTCGAAGGCGTCGACGAACTGGAAGTGGGCATGCAGTTCCATGCTTCCGCTCCGGACGGCCAGATGCAGATCGTCACCATTCGTGATCTGGACGGCGACGATGTCACCGTCGACGGCAACCACCCGTTGGCCGGTCAGCGCCTGAATTTCCAGGTCAAGATCATCGACATCCGTGACGCCAGCCAGGAAGAAATCGCTCATGGTCACGTCCATGGCGAAGGTGGCCATCACCACTGATTTTCTGCGCTAAGCTTTCGAGAGCTGGAGAGGCGCCCGAGGGCGCCTTTTTAGTCCGCGGCTGTCCTTGATGGCACCGCCAAGTGGCTGTTTTGAGAAAAACACTGGAATTTGGAGTTCGTCATGAGTGCTTTTCACGACCTTAAACTGACAGCCCTGGATGGTCAGGAGCTACCTTTGGCGCCCTTCAAGGGGCGTGTCGTGCTGGTGGTCAACGTTGCCTCCAAATGTGGTTTGACCCCACAGTACGCGGCGCTGGAAAACCTCTACCAGCAATACAAGGAAAAGGGCTTCAGTGTGCTGGGCCTGCCGTGCAACCAGTTTGCCGGGCAGGAGCCGGGTACCGAGCAGGAGATCCAGGCATTCTGCAGCCTCAACTATGGCGTGACCTTTCCGTTGTCCAGCAAGCTGGAAGTCAACGGTCATGAGCGTCATCAGTTGTATCGTCTGCTGGCGGGCGAAGGCGCGGAATTCCCGGGCGACATCACCTGGAACTTCGAGAAATTCCTGCTGGGCAAGGATGGTCGTGTGCTGGCGCGATTCTCGCCGCGTACGGCGCCGGATGATCATGCTGTCATCCAGGCGATCGAAAAAGCGCTGGGCTGACATCCCCTCTGTAGGAGCGAGGCTTGCCCGCGAAAGCGTCATCTCATTCAACATTGATATCGACTGACATGACGCCTTCGCGGGCAAGCCTCGCTCCTACAATGCTTCCTATCTTTTAGACCTTAATCACCGCAATCAATAGTGCTGTGCATCGCTTGCCGCTCCGCATATTATCGCCGTCATAAAGTATATGTCCCGTGGAGCGTCCCATGCCTGTCAAAGCCCTGTTCAAGCCTTTTCACCTAGGCGCTCTCGAGTTGCCGACCCGCGTCGTCATGGCGCCGATGACCCGCTCGTTTTCGCCGGGCGGCGTGCCCAATTCCAAAGTGATCGAGTACTACCGTCGTCGCGCCGCTGCCGGGGTTGGGCTGATCATCACCGAAGGTACCACTGTTGGTCACAAGGCCTCCAACGGCTATCCGAACGTGCCGCACTTCTACGGTGAAGCGGCATTGGCCGGCTGGAAGAAAGTCGTCGATGCGGTGCATGCCGAGGGCGGGAAAATCGTTCCGCAACTGTGGCATGTGGGTAGCGTGCGCCGCATCGGCACCGAGCCGGAGGCCAGCGTGCCGGGTTACGGCCCGTCGGAAAAATTGAAGGACGGTCAGGTCGTGGTTCACGGCATGACCAAGGAAGATATCCAGGACGTGATTGCCGCATTCGCCCAAGCCGCCAAGGATGCTCAGAGCATCGGCATGGACGGCGTGGAAATCCACGGTGCCCACGGTTATCTGGTGGACCAGTTCTTCTGGGAAGGCAGCAATCAGCGCACTGACGAATACGGTGGCAGCCTGGCGAACCGTTCGCGCTTTGCCATCGAACTGATTCAGGCGGTGCGTGCAGCGGTTGGTGAGGGTTTCCCGATCATCTTCCGTTTCTCCCAGTGGAAGCAGCAGGACTACACCGCACGTTTGGTGCAAACCCCGCAAGCCCTGGGCGAATTCCTCCAGCCATTGTCCGACGCTGGCGTGGACATTTTCCACTGCTCGACGCGACGTTTCTGGGAGCCGGAGTTCGACGGTTCCGAGCTGAACCTGGCCGGCTGGACCCGCAAGCTCACTGGCAAGCCAACCATCACCGTCGGCAGCGTCGGCCTGGATGGCGAGTTCCTGCAATTCATGGTCAACACCGACAAGATCGCCCAACCGGCCAGCCTGGAAAAACTGCTGGAGCGTTTGAATAACGATGAATTCGATCTGGTGGCCGTGGGGCGTGCGTTGCTGGTGGATCCGGACTGGGCACAGAAAGTGCGCGACGGTCGTGAGCAGGACATTCTGCCGTTCAGCCGTGAGGCGTTGATGACGCTGGTTTAAGCGGCGACAGGACTGACGCCTTCGCGAGCAAGCCCGCTCCCACATTCGACCGAGTTCTCTCAGGGGAATGCGATCAAAGGTGGGAGCGGGCTTGCTCGCGAAGGCTGACTCAATGTCATCAAAGATTCAGGGTAATGTCTGTGCATCAGGAACCACCTGCTCCCCAACACAAGCCCCCCGCAACTGTCCTTCAAACTGCTCGATAATCGCCGCCCAACCCTGACGACTCGCATGCTGGCGCGCATTAAGGCGCACGCAGCGCAAGGTTTCGCGCTCCTCCAGCAACCAGCGTGCTGCATCGCAGAACGCCTCTTCATCCCCGGGCATGGCCAGTACGCCGTTGTAACCATGGCGAATATGCTGGGCCGCCGCAGCCTGATCGTACGCCACCACCCCCAGCCCCGAGGCCAATGCCTCAAGCACCACATTGCCGAAGGTTTCGGTCAGGCTTGGAAACAGAAACACATCCCCCGACGCATAATGACTGGCCAAAGCTTCGCCACGTTGTGAACCGCAGAAGATCGCTTCGGGCAATTCCTTCTCCAGCATCGATCGTTGCGGCCCATCACCAACCACAATCAGTTTCATTTTTCGCTGTGGATAAGTCATTTTCAGCGTGTCGAAACACCGCTTGAGCAAGCCAAGATTCTTCTCTGGCGCCAGGCGTCCTACGTGGATCAAGGCAATATCTTCCTCGGCCAGTCCCCATTGCTCGCGCAGCGATTTCAGCCGTTTGGCCGGATGAAACAACTGGCTGTCGACGCCTCGAGAGAGCAGCGCCAGGCGCTCGAAACGGCGGCGTTCCAGCTCCAGTCGCTGGCTGGCGCTGGGCACCAGGGTCAGGGTCGAGCGATTGTGAAACCAGCGCAGGTAGTGAGTCAGCAAGCGGGTCAGCAGCCCGAAGCCGTATTGGCTGGAGTACTGTTGAAAATTGGTATGAAAGCCACTGACCACCGAAATCCCCAAACGCCGTGCCGCGCGCAATGCGGATAACCCCAGCGGTCCTTCAGTGGCGATGTACAACACGTCCGGACGATGGCGTTTCCAGCGCCGCAGCAACTTGTGCATCGACGACTGACCCCACTGCAGGCCGGGATAACCCGGCAGCGGCCAGCCTCGACACAACAGCAACTCATCGTTGCTGCCCATGAGGGGGTCGCCACCCTGACGTGGCCGAACCAACTCGACCTGATGCCCGCGCGCGCGCAAACCATCGAACAAGCGGCCAAGGGTATTGGCAACGCCGTTGATTTCCGGAGGGAAGGTTTCGGTGATCAGGGTGATATGCAGAGTTGTCGTCATGACCTCAGTGTCGGCTGAGGCCATGTCGTCATTGTGACGGTGGGATGATGGATTTGTGACGCGATCAGCGGCGTTCTGCCACCAGATTTTCCGCGCCACGCTCACGTACCCAGAACAGCGTTGCGCCGGCTACTGCCGCCGGCATCATCAGAATGTTGACCACCGGAATCAGCAACACCAGATACACGCTCCCGCCGAAACCGAGGCTCTGCCAGCGTTTCTGCCGCAGCCAGGCGAGCATTTCGTTCCAGCCCAGTTTGTGGTTGTCCGCCGGGTAATCGATGTACTGGATCGCCATCATCCACACCCCGAACAGCAGCCACAGCGGCGCGGCGATGATGTTGACCACCGGGATCAACGACAGGATGAACAGCCCGATGGCCCTGGGCAGGAAGTAGCCGAGTTTGCGCATTTCCCGGGACAGGGTGCGCGGGATCATGGCGATCAGTTCGCCCCAGCTGAAGGCCGGGAAGTCGTCGGTGCCGCGCACCACCACTTCGACTTTCTCCGCGAGGAAGCCATTGAACGGCGCGGCGATGATGTTGGCGAGCATGGTGAAGGTGAAAAACACCATCAATACCACCAACACGACAAAAATCGGCCAGAGGATGTAGCTCAGAAAGCTCAGCCAATCGGGCAGGGACGGCATCAGCGTATCGACCCACATACTGAACTGATGGCCAGCCAGATAGATCAATCCGACGAACAGCACCAGGTTGATCGCCAGCGGCAACAACACGAACAAGCGCAGGCTTGGGCTCAGGACCAGCTTGAGGCCCTCGCGCAGGTATTGCGGGCCAGACAGAACGGGGGCGGGCATAACGTGCTCCGAGCAAAGGGTAAACGCGCCGACCTTACCGGCTTTGCCTGACAGGCGAAAGCGCGGTAGTGGCATCGACATTAACTGTAACAAAGGCGTCTATGTATTCACCTCGATGGGATAGAGACCGCCTATGAGCTGGATTGTTAAACCGTATTTCCTTAATCTTCGCCCCCTCGATACGCTGCACCCATTCTTTTTACAGGACTGTCGAGCCCAAGCCTTCCCCAAGTGCTTTCAACGGTCCTTTTTTATTCCCGCCGGCAATCCGGCGTTCCGCGCCCAGTGTTTCGGGCCCGGTCAACAGGAGCAGGTCATGTCTGAAGTTCGTCATTCGCGAGTGATTATTCTCGGTTCCGGCCCTGCCGGTTACAGCGCTGCGGTCTACGCAGCCCGTGCCAACCTCAAGCCACTGCTGATCACTGGCATGCAGGCTGGCGGTCAACTGACCACCACCACCGAAGTCGACAACTGGCCGGGCGACGTCCACGGCCTGACCGGCCCGGCGCTGATGGAGCGGATGAAAGAGCACGCCGAGCGCTTTGAAACCGAGATCGTGTTCGATCACATCAATGCCGTGGACTTCGCCGCCAAGCCGTACACCCTGATTGGCGACAGCGCGACCTACACCTGCGACGCACTCATCATCGCCACCGGCGCCAGCGCCCGCTACCTGGGCCTGCCGTCGGAAGAAACGTTCATGGGCAAAGGCGTTTCGGCCTGTGCGACCTGCGACGGTTTCTTCTATCGCAACAAGCCCGTGGCTGTGGTCGGTGGCGGTAATACGGCTGTGGAAGAAGCCCTGTACCTGGCCAACATCGCCAGCACCGTCACCTTGATCCACCGTCGCGAAACGTTCCGCGCCGAGAAGATCCTGATCGACAAGCTCAATGCCCGGGTTGCCGAAGGCAAGATTGTCCTGAAGCTGAACTCGACCCTGGACGAAGTGCTGGGCGACAACATGGGCGTGACCGGTGCTCGCCTGAAGAACAACGACGGCAGCTTCGACGAGCTGAAAGTCGACGGCGTGTTCATCGCCATCGGCCACACCCCGAACACTTCATTGTTCGAAGGTCAGCTGACGTTGAAAGACGGCTACCTGGTTGTGCAGGGCGGCCGTGACGGCAACGCCACTGCGACCAACCTCGAAGGCATCTTCGCCGCCGGTGACGTGGCTGACCACGTTTACCGTCAGGCCATCACCTCGGCCGGCGCCGGTTGCATGGCGGCACTGGATGCCGAGCGCTACCTCGACGATCTGCAGAACGCTTGATTCTGATTCTGTAGAAAGCAAAAAACCGGCTTCGGCCGGTTTTTTTGTGTACACGATTTAATGCCTGATCACATTTCCGGTGTGGGAGCGGGCTTGCTCGCGAATGCGATGTGTCAGGCAATATGAATGTCGACTGACATGCCGCATTCGCGAGCAAGCCCGCTCCCACATGGACTGTGTGGACTTTGGGATCAGGACAATTTCGCGAGGCACGCCTCAAGAATATCCAGCCCTTCCTCCAGCACTGCCGCCTCTGTAGTTAAAGGCGCGAGCAGCCGAATGATGTGCCGCGATTTGCCGCTGGGCATCAGCAGCAAGCCCGAATCGCGCGCGAGGGCCAGCAGCTGTGTGAGTTGCGCCGAGGCAGGTGTGCCGTCGGCATTGATCAACTCGATGCCGCGCATGGCACCGACGCCGGTCAAACGACCCAGATACGGTGACAGTTCGCGGGCTCGCCAGGATTGATAGCGGCTGACAATCGCTTCTTCCTGTTGCGCACCCCAGGCGTGCAATTGCGCGTCAGTCATTTCGTCCAGGGTCGCCAATGCGGCGGCGCAAGCGATGGGGTTGCCCGAATAGGTGCCGCCCAATCCGCCTTTGGGCAAGTTATCGAGTAGCGACTTGCGCCCGACAACCGCACCCAGCGGCACGCCGCCGGCAATGCTTTTGCCCAGCAGGATCAGGTCCGGTTCAATACCCAGTCGCGAGAACGCAAACCGCTGGCCGGTACGGCCGAAGCCGGACTGGATTTCATCGGCGATCAGCAGGATGCCTTTGTCATCACAGAAACGTCGCAGCGCTTGGGCAAATTCCACATCCATCGCCAGGAAACCCGCTTCGCCCTGTACCGGTTCGACGATAAAACAGGCCACGTCATCAACGTCGATCTCGACGCTGAACAGCCGCTCCATGGCCTTCAGGGCCTCGGCACAGGTCACGCCATTGTCTTGGCTGGGGAAGGGCAGGTGGAACACGGGCCCCGGTAGCACACCGACTTTCTGCTTGTACGGCGCGACTTTGCCGTTGAGGTTGAGGGTGGCGAGTGTGCGACCGTGGAAGGCGCCGTCGAAGGCGATGACGGCCGTGCGACCGGTGGCGCCGCGGACGATCTTCAGGGCGTTTTCCGCCGCTTCTGCACCGCTGTTGGTGAGCATGCCGCTGACCGGGTAATCCACCGGGATAAACGCCGTCAGGCGATCCATCAGTTCGAGGTAAGGCACATGCGGGGCGGCGTTGAACGCGTAGTGGGTCAGCCGGGTGGCTTGTTCGCGAATGGCCTCGACGATGCGCGGATGGCAATGGCCGAGATTCAGCACGCCGATACCACCGACAAAGTCGATGTAGCGTTTGCCATCGGTGCCCCAGACCTCGGCGTTTTTGCCGTGGCTGAGCGTGACGGGATGAACGATGTTGATTGACTGACTGATGTTTTCGCTGCTCATGGATGCCGGACTCAGAAGAAGGGATGCTTCTTTTTATCTAAGCCGCGAGCAGCGGTGCCCGGCAAACGAAATAAAGTCGCCGGGTCAATATTAAAAGTCGGGATGTGCCGCTAATACCTGTAGGAGTACGGCTTGCCGGCGATGGCGTCCTTGGGATCGCCTTCGCGGGCAAGCCTCGCTCCTACAAAAAGCGTTCAGCGGCGGGTCAGCGGCTGCTGCGAGAACTTCACACCGGCCAAGCCATGGGCGATCAACGCGCGGATATTGCCATGGTCGCTGCCTTCAGGCGTGGCCACTACCGAGCGGTAATGCTCGCCAAATGCCAACAGTGCTTCCTCATCGTTCAGACCTTCCAGCAATGCCAGACCCAGGGTCTTGCACGAACCTTCGTTCTGCCCGGCGGCGTTTTCCACACCACCGTTATTGAACGACTGGGGCTGATAGTCGTAACCGGCGGCGATGAACGCCAAGGTATCGGCGAAAGCGTGTTCGCCGCTCTTTAGGCTGGCGCGCAGGGTGTTCAGATCACTCATTGGGTTTTCCTTTGGCGAACGCCGCTTGCTGGTCGGCGCTGGCTTCTTTCTGGTATTGGGCTTTCCACTCGGCGTACGGCATGCCGTAAACCACTTCGCGGGCTTCGTCGAGGCTGACGTCGATCTGGCGTTCGTCGGCAGCGGCCTTGTACCACTTGGACAGGCAGTTGCGGCAGAAACCCGAGAGGTTCATCAGGTCGATGTTCTGCACGTCCTTGCGGCTGTCCAGGTGGGCAACCAGCCGGCGAAAGGCGGCGGCTTCAAGTTCCAGGCGTTGTTGATCGTTCATGATGGGCTCTGTGCAATCAAATCGTGGCGCGGATGATAAAAGCCTGGCGACCGATGCGCCAGACGCGGTCAGCGGCTCGCGGCCAGGGTAATCGATACCGACTCGGCAAAGCGCAGGGCATGGGGCTTGTCGACTTCGACTTCGGCGTACAGCACTGACTCGTTGACCATGATCAGGTCCAGCAATTCCTGGGTCAGGCGTTCGAGCAGGGCAAAGCGATTGCCCTCCACGTGGGCGATGATCGCCTTGGTGATGGTGCGGTAATTCAACGCGTGATCGATATCGTTGTCACGCACTGCATCCTGAGCGGCGTACAGGATGGTCAGGTTGATCAGCACATCCTGCTTGTTGAGGATTTCGTCCTCGTTGATCCCGATGAAAGTTCGCAAACACAGGTCCTTGACCCGGATGCGTGCCATTCCTGGTTGAAGTTGTGGCATTGCTACTTGCTCCGTCCAATCAATTGCAGGAACTCCTGGCGGGTATTACTCGACTCGCGGAAGGCGCCGAGCATCACCGAGGTGTTCATGGTCGAATTCTGTTTTTCGACGCCGCGCATCATCATGCACATGTGCTGGGCTTCGATGACCACCGCGACACCGGCGGCGTCGGTCACTTGCTGCACGGCGTCGGCGATTTGCCGGGTGAGGTTTTCCTGGATTTGCAGTCGGCGGGCGAACATATCCACAAGCCGCGCAATCTTTGACAGGCCCAGCACCTTGCCCGTTGGAATATAAGCCACATGAGCCTTGCCGATGAAGGGCAGCATGTGATGTTCGCAGAGCGAGTACAGCTCGATGTTGTCGACGATGATCATTTCATCGTTGTCTGAGGCAAACAGCGCGCCGTTGACGATCTCGTCGACACTTTGCTCGTAACCATGACACAGGTATTGCATCGCCTTGGCGGCGCGCACCGGGGTGTCTTGCAGCCCTTCGCGGTCGGGGTTTTCACCGAGGCCGATCAGGATCTCGCGATAGCTCTGGGACAAGGAGTTGTGTGGCGGGAATAACGTCATGGGACATCCTCGCGGGAGCGGCTTATTTGACGTGCCGTCCGCCGTTGACGGTCAGGGTCGTGCCGGTGACATAAGGGTTGTCGAGCAAATAACGCAGGCTCTGGTAGATCACTTCGCTGCCGGGCTCGATGCCCAGTGCCGATTTGGCCAGAACCCTGGCGCGGTACGCCGCGTCGTCGTCGGGATTGAACAGTAGCAGGGCTGGCGCGATACCGTTGACCTTGATGCTGGGCGCGTATTTCGCGGCAAAGGACAGGGTCAGGCTGTCGAGCCCGGCTTTGCTGGCGCAGTAGCCGATATGCTTGCTGCTGCCCCTGCGGGTCACATCATCGCTGATGTGCACGATGTCGGCGGGACTTGAACGCCGTAGCAGGTCGGCACAGTGCAGGTTGATCAGGTAGGGCGCCAGCATGTGCACGCTGAACATGCGGGTGAAAGCCGCGGCTTCGGTGCCCGGGGTTTCGGCCAGCCATTCGGAAGCGTTATGGACAACCGCTCGCAAACTGTCGGTGTGGTTTTTCAGTTCGCCGATGAACGCAAGGATGCCGGCCTCGCTGGAAAAGTCCGCAAACACCGCGGTCGCCCCCAGATCACGCAGGGTTTGCACACCAGAGCGTTCGCTGCGATAGCTGAAAATGACCGGATGGCCGTCTTCGAGCAAACGCTGCGCACAGTGCAGGCCAACACGCTGGCCGGCACCGGTGATGAGGATTGGGGCTGCGGTAGAGGTCATGAACGGCTCGCGTCGCGGTAAGAGCAAAACTATACCAGCGACGGGAGGCGTACACCTATTGTGGGAGCGGGCTTGCTCGCGAAGGCGGACTGACAGTCAGCAATAATGTCGACTGTTACACCGCTTTCGCGAGCAAGCCCGCTCCCACAAGGGGGATCAGCGATGCTGGGTTGAGGGTTCGGCGGGCAACGGACGTGCCGATGGGGTTTGCAGCCACCCGGCCAGCAGACGCGTCGACAGCGGAATGAAGAAATACACCATCAATGGCGTCAGGCACAGGGTGCTGACAAACACGCGGGTCAGCAAACCCGTTTCAGCCAGCAGCGGCCCCAATACAAAGTTGAACAACAGGGACACCGGAAAGAACGCCAGCCAGATGGCCACGGCCTGTTTCCAGCGTGGCGGACGTTGGCCGACCGCACCGAACCAGCCATCGATGCCACGGACCCGATGTTCCGAAGGGTTGGCAAACAGATCACTGCCGCGCCCCAGCCAGGCAGTGCGCGATGCGGAATGCTCCCAGGCGTGCATGGTCTGCTCGTCGGCGAAGCGGAAGATAATCTGGAACTCGTCATCATTGGGCGGCGGAGCCAGTACGCCAGAGCCCAGGTAACCGGGGAAATCGGTGGCCAGTTGTTCGCCTTCGCGCAACCAGGCCATCAGGTCCTGGTAACGCCCATCGGCGACGCGGCGCGCAACCATCAGGGTGACGGGTGAGGTAGACATTTTGTATCTCCGTAGGGAAAACGCGTCGCTCCGGATAAGAGCTTCGCCAGACACAGCGCCGGGGTGGTGGGCTGCGTCTTGGGACAAGCAAGGATTATTCCTGATTCTGTCTGAGACGTCTGTTCCAATTAGTTCAACAATGTGTTGATCACCGCTGAGGCAGGAGCGTTAGAATGAGTCTCAATATTACATGGACGTAGATCTTGATGGCTGTGTTGACAGACCTTGCATCTGGCTTGCCCCCCAGCACCTCCCTGATTCGAGAAGAGCTGTTTCCGATTCGTGAGGTCGCGCGCCTGACAGGGGTCAACCCAGTCACGCTACGGGCATGGGAGCGGCGGTACGGTTTGATACAACCCTCACGCACCGAAAGCGGGCACCGTTTGTATTCGATGACTGATATCGAGCGTGTTCGCAGCATCCTCGGCTGGATCGAACGCGGCGTCACAGTCAGCAAGGTCGGCAAAATACTGGCCAAGACCGAACCGCTCAAAGTACTGGCGCAGGTCATTCCCAACGAACTCGTTCAAGCCAACTATGACCAATGGCAGCAGCAGGTCAAGGCGGCGGTGAGTGCTTTCGACGAAGTTCAACTGGAGCACGTCTACGGTCAGATTTTTTCCAGTTACTCGCTGACGGTGGTGTTTCAGGACATTCTGATTCCGGTCTGGAAGCTATTGCTACAACGCCATGAAGCGTTCGGTCAGATCAGCGAGTGGCTTTTTCTGGATGCTTTTCTACGATCTCGAGTGTTGCAACGCCTGTTGCTGGTGCGAGTCATGCAACCGCGACGAGTCATTGTCTGCGCCTTGGCCGATCAATGCCGTGAACTCGACGTGTTGGTCACGGCGCTGTATCTGAGCAGCGTCGATTCGGCTATTCAGTTGTTGGCGATCGGTCAGCCCTTCGAAGAGTTGGTTTTGGTCTGCGAGAAGATCAGGCCCAAGGTACTGATATTGGTGTCCAACCACGCGCCGGTGGGGGAACTGCCTAGACGTTTGAAACGCTTGGCCATGAGCCTGGATTGTCAGGTGTTGCTGGCCGGAGAGGCATCGGACCTGGCGCAGGAGAGCCTGGCTGGATCGTCGATCGGTTGTCTGGGAAACGAGGGAGTGTTAATGCGCCAGCGTCTGAAACAGTTCCTGGCGGGAAATCTGGATACCTGAGCGAAGATAGACAGAAAGATCAGATATGCAGGGCCGGATGGGTCAGGCGATGTTGCTGAAGAATGTACTGACGCAGACGTTCGGTTTCGTCCTTGTCACTCTGGCTCAATTCGTAGGCGTAGAAACCCTGCTCGGTTTCACGCTCGAAGGTACCGCGCAACGCAATCCGCTCATAACCTGACGGGCTGAACCACAACGCGAAATGCTTTGGCGCCTTGGTCTTGTTGCGAACCTCCAGCAAAACCCCTTTGAACGATATTTCGTGCACCCACATTGTGCCGGGTTGGCCCTTGGCATTTTCCAGTGCCACGGGCTCTTCGAGCGCCAGGCGCCATGGCCGAATCATCGGCCCGTCTTCATAGATGCTGGGGACGCCGAGGCGTAGATGCATGGCGTGAAACTCATCTTCCACCAAGTGCAGCGGGAAGGTCATTTGCTGATTTTCGAAATTGGCCTGGATGGTGACTTGCTCATGAGCAGCCAGTCGTGTGAGCAAGTCACGAATCTGCGAACCACCGTTGACGAGCAGACTCGACGTCGCATCCCGCACATTGAGCTGCGGGTTGTGTTGCATGTTCTGGATAAAATCCAGCTCATCCTGGGTCAGGAGTGCGTCGCGCTGCATGATTTTGCTCGAAAGTAATAATTACAAAGTCATCGGTGATTGTAGTAAATGACCACTAATTCGCAGATTGGTTTGAGCCGTTCGTCGTTTTGAGTGCGGCAATTTCTGCCTGTGCCTCGGCCAATTGCGCTTCCAGCTGCGCGACTCGCTGCTGCGCCTTGACCTGAACCGTGACGTCTTTCTGCACCCCGACAAAATAGGTTTGCCCGTCGTGCGGGTTTTGTACCGTGGAAAGCGACAGTTCGTTCCAGAACGGGGTGCCGTCCTTGCGGTAATTCCTGAGGATTTCCCGGCAAGAGCCGCCACTGCCCAACGCCTGCCGAATCAAGGCGAGGGCTGGCTGATCCCGGTCCCCTGCCTGCAAAAAACGGCAATCCTGATAGAGGATTTCTTCGCTGGAATAACCGGTCAGGCGCTCGAATGCCGGGTTTACGTAAATCAGGATGTTGTCCTGTTCGCCTTCCTTTTCGGCAATCACGATGCCGTCGTTGGAGGCGTCGATCACCATTTGCAGCAATGAGGCGTTGATCATCGCAGAGTCCTTTGCGTATTGATTGATACGCTGCATTCTAAAAGATCAATGAGGGCGGTGCTGTTAATATCTCCTACTTTTATTTAGATTCAGGATCAGATTGATGAAAGTCGCCATCCTTTCCGGCTCGGTGTACGGCACGGCTGAAGAAGTCGCCCGTCACGCTGCAAGCATTTTGAACGCCGCCGGTTTTGAAACATTGCACAACCCGCGTGCGACCCTCGCCGATGTTCAAGCTTTTGGCCCCGAAGCGTTTTTGGCGGTGACCTCGACCACCGGCATGGGCGAGTTGCCGGACAATCTGCAACCGCTGTATTTCGCCATCCGCGATCAGCTGCCGGCGGCCTGGCGTGGTTTGCCGGGCGCGGTGCTCGGTTTGGGCGACTCCAGTTATGGCGATACGTTCTGCGGCGGCGGCGAACAAATGCGTGAATTGTTCGGTGAACTGGGCGTGCGTGAAGTCCTGCCGATGCTGCGCCTGGACGCCAGCGAAACCGTGACGCCGGAAACCGACGCCGAGCCTTGGCTGGCGGAGCTGGTCAGCGCACTGCGAGGCTGACGTGTGCGGGGGCTTTGACATGGATCCAGACTCACCCGCGCACTGACTCGCTCGGCCATCAAGCTGGCTGCCAATGCAACTACACGAAGTCCGGGGGCTGACTAGACTGCTGTAACGCAGCAAAAAACAATAAAAACCCAGAAAAATAAAAAAGAGAATCCTTGCCGTGAGCGTAGCCCCCGTCCAATCGCCACACAGCATCAAAGACAAAGTCAGTGCCGCCGAATGGCAGACCCGCGTCGATCTGGCCGCCTGTTATCGTCTGGTCGCCTTGCACGGCTGGGACGATCTGATTTTCACGCATATTTCCGCCAAGGTGCCGGGCACTGAAGACTTTCTGATCAACCCCTTCGGGCTGATGTTCCATGAAATGACTGCGTCGAGCCTGGTCAAGGTCGATCAGGCCGGCAACAAGCTGATGGACAGCCCTTACGAGATCAACCCGGCGGGTTACACCATCCACAGCGCCGTGCATGAAGTCCGTCATGACGTCGTGTGTGTACTGCACACCCACACCGCGGCGGGGGTGGCGGTATCGGCGCAGAAGCAGGGCATCTTGCCGATCAGTCAGCAGTCTTTGTTCGTCCTTTCCAGCCTGGCCTGTCACGCCTACGAAGGCGTTGCGCTGAACCATGAAGAGAAGGCGCGACTGCAAGCCGACCTCGGAGAAAGCAATTTCCTGATGCTGCACAACCACGGTCTGCTGACTTGTGGCGGCACCATCGCCGACACGTTCCTGATGATGTTTACTTTTCAGCGCGCCTGCGAAATTCAGGTGCTGGCGCAGAACGGTGGTGCGGAGCTGATCGCCATCGAACCGCAGATTCTGGCGGGTGCCAAGGCGATGATCGCCGGTGTCACCAAAAGTGCTCAAGGGATGGGCGGCGCGCTGGCCTGGCCGGCGCTGCTGCGCAAACTCGATAAACAAGACCCCGGTTATAAACTCTAAATGGCCCTCGCCGAGATTCCTTTATGTGTCTGGCGCAAACGCGGCCAGACGTTCGTATTCCGCGGTCAGCCCCTGCGCTATTGGGCCGCGGGGCAAGGCGAACCGCTGTTGTTGATCCATGGCTTCCCGACCGCCAGCTGGGACTGGCATTACCTGTGGCAGCCACTGGCGCAGCGCTATCGGGTGATTGCCTGCGACATGCTCGGTTTCGGCGATTCGGCCAAACCGGTGAACGACGACTATAGCCTGCTGGCACAGGCCGATTTGCAACAGGCCTTACTGGCGCATCTGAACGTTGACCAACCCGTTCACATTTTGGCACACGATTATGGCGACAGCGTGGCCCAGGAGCTGTTGGCCCGGCACTATGAAACGCGCGCTGATATCGCCAGTTGTGTGTTCCTCAATGGCGGGCTGTTTCCCGAAACCCATCACCCGGTGTTGATGCAAAAACTCCTGCTCAGCCCTTTGGGCTGGATGATCGGGCGAGCCTTTACCCGAGACGCGTTGGTGAAGAGTTTCCAGCAGGTATTCGGTCCGCAGACCCGGCCCACGGAAAGTGAACTGGATGACTTCTGGAGCCTGGTCGATAGCAATCGCGGGCAACGGATCATGCACAAATTGATCAGTTATATCCCGCAGCGCCGTGTCCAGCGTGAGCGTTGGGTCAGTGCCATGCAGCGTGGCGAGGTGCCGTTGCGGGTCATCGATGGCGAGGTCGATCCGGTTTCTGGCGCGCACATGGTGGCGCGCTATCGGCAACTGATTCCCGACCCGGACACCATTCTGCTACCTGAAATCGGCCATTACCCGCAGATCGAAGCGCCGGCGCAGGTGCTCAAGCACTATCTGGAGTTTCGCGACCGGCTGGTTTCACCGCCGCGTAAAGTGGCGTGTTCCTGACTATCCCGCTGCCTTATTGCGCACCATTCAGCCGCCCCCGTGTTCATTGTGACCGGCAGCCCCGTGGCTGACACTCGCACTCATTGTCCCCTGGCCTGCTGGAGTTCCCCATGAATGAGTCTGTGCGCTTCGAAGATAAAGTGGTGATCGTCACCGGTGCGGGCGGTGGTTTGGGGCGGGCGCACGCGCTGCTGTTCGCAAAGCAGGGCGCCAAAGTGCTGGTCAATGATCTCGGCGGTTCGGCTCAGGGCGAAGGCGCCAATGCATCGGCTGCCGATCGTGTGGTCGCAGAAATTCGCGAAGCGGGCGGCACCGCCGAAGCCAACCACGATTCCGTCACCGACGGTGACAAAATCGTGCAACACGCCCTCGACACATTCGGCCGTGTCGATGTTGTGGTGAACAACGCCGGCATCCTGCGAGACAAGACCTTTCACAAAATGGACGACAGCGACTGGGACCTGGTTTACCGCGTCCACGTCGAAGGCGCCTACAAGGTCACCCGCGCCGCCTGGCCACACATGCGCGAGCAAAACTATGGCCGCGTGATCTTCACCGCGTCGACTTCGGGCATCTACGGCAACTTCGGTCAGTCCAACTATGGCATGGCCAAACTCGGCCTCTATGGCCTGACCCGCACACTGGCCATCGAAGGCCGCAAGAACAACATCCTGGTCAACGCCATCGCCCCGACTGGCGGCACCCGCATGACCGAAGGCCTGATCCCGCCACACGTGTTCGAGCAACTCAAACCGGAACTGGTCAGCCCGCTGGTGGTGTATCTGGCCAGCGAACATTGCCAGGAAACTTCGGGGCTATTCGAAGTGGGTGGCGGCTGGATGGGCAAGGTACGCTGGGAGCGCAGCCTTGGGGCCGGGTTTGATCCGCGGGTGGGTTTTTCGCCGGAAGATGTCGCGGCGCATTGGCAGCAGATTTGTGATTTTGAGGGGGCAGCGCATCCGAAGGACAATATTGAAGCGTTGAAGGAAATGATGGAGAACTTGCAGAAGTATTCCATCTGATTGCGCGACATCTGGCGGGGCTTGCCTGAGCTCTGCCATCTCCTCTCGATGACTCCCTGCCTGAAAACCTTTCGCCCATAAAAAAGGCCGCTGCAAACGCAGCGGCCAAAGCAAGACGTGGATCAAGGAGCAATAAATCAACGTCAGTGAACAGGGGGCGATGAGTCGAAAAAATACGCTTCAAATCATCTGGACTCTGTCGCCAACGGGGTGGGTCTGTCATCCCCGTCGCTTCGTGCTTTCAGGCCGTTTGCCGTGAAAGCCCGGCAAGAATAAGGGCTTGAGCACAAAGGAAAAATAGCGATTCCAGACATGCACTGTTGCAGTCTCAGCAACAGTCTCTGGCGACCCCCGGTAGCAGCCCTCGGCATCTGCTACATGCCCGATTCAACCCACGTCCATGCGCTGCACTGATAGTCCTCCATCCAGCCCATCCATACCTCGCGCAAACCCCCATCCCATGCGGGCATTCATCCTTTGGAGGGACAGCGCGAATACCTCCTTGGTGCGCTTATCGCTCCCGGCGCGCGGCAGTAGGGTGGGGCCTTCTGTCACTCACCGGGGAAGACGCATGACAAAAACAACAATGCGCGCCATCTTCAAACCGCAAGCGCTGGCCGCTGCGGTGGCCTTGGGCTGCTGTGCCCAGGCGCAGGCTGTTTCATTCAACATCGGCGAAATCGAGGGGCAGTTCGATTCCTCGTTGTCGGTCGGCGCGAGCTGGGGCATGCGCGATGCCGACAAGTCGCTGGTGGGCACCGTCAACGGCGGTACCGGCCAGTCTTCGACCGGTGATGACGGGCGCCTGAACTTCAAGAAAGGCGAGACCTTCTCCAAGATCTTCAAAGGTATCCACGACCTCGAATTGAAGTACGGCGACACAGGCGTGTTCGTCCGTGGCAAGTACTGGTACGACTTCGAGCTGAAGGACGAAGACCGCGAGTTCAAACAGATCAGCGACAGCGGTCGCAAAGAAGGCGCCAAGTCTTCGGGCGCACAGATCCTCGATGCATTCGTCTATCACAACTATTCCATCGCCGATCTGCCGGGCACCGTGCGCGCCGGCAAGCAGGTGGTCAGCTGGGGTGAAAGTACCTTCATCGGCAACTCGATCAACAGCATCAACCCGGTCGACGTTTCCGCATTCCGTCGTCCTGGCGCGGAGATCAAGGAAGGTTTGATTCCGGTGAACATGCTGTTCGCTTCCCAAGGCCTGACCGATCAGCTCACAGTGGAAGGTTTCTACCAACTGGAGTGGGATCAGACCGTTCTCGACAACTGCGGCACTTTCTTCGGCGTCGACGTGGCGGCGGACGGCTGCAACAACGGTTACACCGTCGGCAGCCCGGCGATTGCCCCGCTGGCGCCGCTGGCGTCAGCCTTTGGCCAGCCTATCCAGGTCACCCGTGAGGGCGTCATCGTGCCCCGTGGCGGCGACCGCGATGCCCGGGATTCAGGGCAGTGGGGCACCGCCTTGCGCTGGCTCGGTGACGACACCGAATACGGCCTCTACTTCATGAACTATCACAGTCGCACACCGACCGTCGGCACCACCACCGCCGGGCTGTCGACACTGGCCAGCCTGCCGGGCATGGTCACTACCGCCAACCGTCTGGCCCCGGGCAGCGGTTCGGGCCTGGCGCAAAGCGTGATGCTCGGGCGCGGCCAGTATTACCTTGAATACCCGGAAGACATTCGTCTGTACGGCGCAAGCTTCTCCACCACTTTGCCCACCGGGACTGCCTGGACCGGCGAAATCAGCTATCGGCCCAACGCTCCGGTGCAGGTCAATACCAACGACTTGACACTGGCATTGCTTAACCCGATCGCCGGCGGCGCCGCATCGCCTGTAGCGACCCGGCCAGGTGCCGACAACACCGGTTACCGCCGCAAGGAAGTGACCCAGGTCCAAAGCACCCTGACGCATTTCTTCGACCAAGTGCTGGGCGCCCAACGACTGACCCTGGTCGGTGAAGCCGCGGTGGTACGGGTTGGTGGTCTGGAGTCGCGGAGCAAGCTGCGTTATGGCCGCGATTCGGTTTACGGCCAGTACGGTTTCGGCGGCGATACCGACGGCTTCGTCACCTCAACTTCCTGGGGTTATCGCGCCCGGGCGATCCTTGATTACGCCAACGTGATTGGCGGGATCAACCTCAAACCCAACCTGTCCTGGTCCCATGACGTCGCCGGTTATGGCCCCAACGGGCTGTTCAACGAAGGCGCCAAGGCGGTCAGCGTCGGTGTCGATGCCGATTACCGCAACACCTATACCGCGAGCCTCAGTTACACCGACTTCTTCGGCGGTGACTACAACGTCCTGGAAGACCGTGACTTCCTGGCGCTGAGCTTCGGTGTGAACTTCTGATCTGGCTGAGAAGGATGATGTTAATGCGCAAGATGATTCTGCAATGCGGCGCCCTGGCCCTGAGCCTGCTGGCCGCCAACGTGATGGCGGCGGTCTCGCCGGAAGAAGCCAACAAACTCGGGACTACGCTCACGCCGCTGGGCGCCGAGAAGGCCGGCAACGCCGACGGCTCGATTCCGGCGTGGACCGGTGGCATCCCGAAAAACGCCGGCGCTGTCGACAGCAAAGGCTTCCTGGCTGACCCGTTCGCCAGTGAAAAACCGCTGTTCACCATCACCGCCGCGACTGTTGATAAGTACAAGGACAAGCTTTCGGATGGTCAGGTGGCGATGTTCAAGCGCTACCCGGAAACCTACAAGATCCCGGTCTACGCGACCCATCGCACCGTGGGCCTGCCGGCGGAAATCTACGAGTCGGCCAAGCGCAGCGCGCTGAATGTGAACAGCATCAACGACGGTAACGGCCTGGCCAATTTCACCGGCAATCGCTATTACGCATTCCCGATTCCGAAGAACGGCGTCGAGGTGCTGTGGAACCACATCACCCGTTATCACGGCGGCAACCTGCGACGCATCATCACTCAGGTGACCCCGCAGACCAATGGCAGCTACACGCCGATCCGCTTCGAGGAAGAGATCGCCGTACCGCAATTGATGAAGGACCTGGACCCGGAAAAAGGCGCCAACGTGCTGACGTTCTTCAAGCAGTCGGTGACCGCGCCGGCACGCTTGGCGGGTAACGTGCTGCTGGTGCATGAAACTCTCGACCAAGTGAAAGAGCCGCGTCTGGCGTGGATCTACAACGCCGGTCAGCGTCGGGTACGACGCGCGCCGCAAGTGGCCTACGACGGGCCGGGCACCGCCGCCGATGGTCTGCGCACGTCGGATAACTTCGACATGTTCTCCGGTGCGCCGGATCGCTACGACTGGAAACTGATCGGCAAAAAGGAAATGTACATTCCCTACAACAGCTACAAACTCGACTCGCCGAGCCTCAAGTACGATGACGTGGTCAAGGCCGGGCACATCAATCAGGACCTGACCCGTTACGAGTTGCACCGGGTCTGGGAAGTGGTCGGCACGGTCAAGCCGAGCGAGCGGCACATCTACGCCAAGCGCCACATGTACCTCGACGAAGACAGCTGGCAAGTGGCGCTGGCGGATCACTACGACGGTCGCGGTCAACTGTGGCGAGTGGCCGAAGGTCACGCCCAGTATTACTACGATCACCAGACGCCGGCCTACACTCTGGAGGCGCTCTACGACATCATTGCCGGCCGATACATTGCCTTGGGAATGAAGAACGAAGAGAAGCACAGCTTCGAATTCGGCTTCGACGCCAAGTCTGCGGACTACACCCCGTCGGCCCTGCGCGCCGAGGGCGTTCGGTAAGGGTTTTGATACATTGGCATCACCAGAGGCGACCTGCGGGTCGCCTTTTTTATGGGCGCCAATCAGCGTCCTGAATACTTCTCAACAAGCGGGTTATAGAGGGCTAGGGTGGCCGGACAATTATAAAAAGGCACGCCGCAATGACCGCCATGACTCCGTGTCTGGACCGTTCTGGATTCCTGCCCCGCCTGTCCTCTCATCACCTGTCGCGGGCTCGTTTAAGCGAGCCGTTATTGGCTTCCACGGCCCGGGTGAAATTACTCTGCGCACCCGCCGGCAGTGGCAAGAGCGCGTTGCTCGCCGAATGCCTGTTGCAGGCGCCAACCCAGTGCCGAGTGCATTGGTTGCCATTGTCTGGCGTGGCGTGGAGCGCGGCGGATTTTCGTCAGCGTCTGGCAGAAACGCTGGGGCTGGCCTCATCGGATGAAACCGGGTTGCTGGACGATCTGGCACGATTGCAGACACCTGCCTGGCTGTTTCTCGATGACTACTGCCGTCTGCCGAACCCGGAGCTGGATCAGTTACTGGATCGCATGTTGGCGATCAGCAGCCCGATGCTGACTTGGTGGTTGGGTGCCCGCCGCCGGCCGCAATGCAACTGGCCAAGATTGCTGCTCGACGCTGAGTTGTACGAGTGCGAGAACGCTTCGCTGGCGTTCACGCAAGGTGAAGTCGAGCAGATTTTGCAGCCCTGGGTACCCGAGCAAGCCGGTAAGGTGGCGAGTCGGATTATCCAGCGCACCGGCGGCTGGTGTGCCGGTGTACGGATTGCATTGCTGCAGAAATGCGACTGGTCACGTCAGGACAACTCCCTGGGACGGGCAGCCACCTTGCTCGATTACCTGGAGCATGAGTTGTTCAGCTCGCTGACGCCTGAGTTGAGCGAGGCCTGGCGCGTGCTGGCCCACTTGCCCCGCTTCAATGCCCGATTGTGCGATCACCTGTTCGGGGCCGGGGAGGGCGCTCAATACTTGCGGACCTTGCAAGCGCTGGGCTGTTTTATCGAACCTTGGGGGGACTCCAGCGACTGGCTGCAGATTTTCACCCCGTTCACCCAGTTGTTGCGCGATGAGCAATGGCCGGCGGGACGCTCTTGGCATCGGCGTGCATGCCAGTGGTTCTGTGTTGAACAGGACTGGAAATCGGCCTTCGAACAGGCATTGCTCGCCGAGGAATACGAAGTGGCGGTCAGCCTGTTGCAGCACTTCAGTTTCGAGCACTTGTTCGAAGAGCAAATGGTCGTGCTGTTGCTGCGTTTGCATGAGCAGCAAGGCGAAGAACTGACGCTGGGGAGCCCGCAGTTGGTGGGCTTGATTACCGCTGCGCTGTTGTTCGCCGGACGCTTTGAACAAGCGACGCTATGCATTGCTCATTTGGCGCATTTCACGCCTCAACCCTCGGCGGTTCTTCAGCGTCAACTGATTGCACGCTGGCAGGCCCTGCAGGGTTGGTTACTGCATTTGCAGGGACGAATGGAGTCTTCGCATGCGCACTTTCTTGATGCATTGAGCGCCCTCGATCCCGAATGCTGGACGGCGCGCCTGATGTGTTTGTCCGGTCTGACGCAACAGGCCCTCCTAAGGGGCGAACTCGACGTGGCGCAAGCCCATAACCGCGAGGCGCTGTGCCTGGCGCGGGCGCAAGGTTCGCTGGTGTTCGAGGGCTTGATGGAACTCGATCATGCGCAATTGCTGGAGCAACGGGGGGCGGCGGTGCGGGCTGAAAGTCTGCTCGCCAATATGCATGAATTGCTTTGCCTGCAATCTGACCGAGCAGTGCCTCTACTGGGGCGAATTGCCTTGCGTCGAGGGCGCCTGGCCTTGTGTCAGGGGCTGGATGAACAGGCAGCGGATTTTTTTCAGACCGGGCTGGAGGACTGCGTTCGCAATCATGACAAACGTGCGCTGTACGGTTTTCTCGGGCAGGCACAACTGGCGGCCAATCAGGGCGACTACGCCCAAGCCTTCGTCCGCTTGCGCGACGCCGAGCGATTGATGCAGCAGCGGCAGATTCCGGACACGGTCTACCGTGGTGCTCTGTTGCAGGTCAGCAGTCAGTGCTGGTTGCAACAGGGGCGTCCCGAACTGGTCCGTGAGGCGTTGAGCCGGGTGCTCAAACATTATCGGGGGCCACAGGCCAGGCAGGCCCCTCCGGCGACACTGGAGTTGATTCCGCGGATTGAGTATTTGTTGATTCTGGCCGAGGTCAAACTGCAACGGGTGGAGGATCCCTTGGCTCGACTCGCCACCCTGCTTGAGAACACACAAGCGAACGGGATGATCAGCCTGGAAGCCGAGCTTCTGCTGGCGATGGCCGAGGCGGCCTTCATGGTGGGCGAACAGGGGAATGCCCGGCAGTTTTTCGAAAAAGGCGTAGCGAAGGCGAACCGTTGTAACTTGCAGCTGTTGTTGGCGCAGTTGAACAGGCGTTGTCCCGGTCTCTTGTCGGAACTGCACATGATCGATAAAAACGAGCCATTGCCTGACAAGGAAATTAATGAAAGTCCACTGAGCCTGAGGGAAGTGGAAGTGCTTGAGTTGATTGCGTCAGGAAATTCGAACCGACAAATAGCCGATAAGTTATTCATCTCATTGCATACCGTTAAAACACATGTCCGGCGAATTCATGGAAAGTTAGGGGTCGAACGCAGGACGCACGCAGTGGCAAGGGCAAGAATGCTGGGGTTGTGCGGTTAATTGTTTTTTAATTATGTTGTGAATCTGTTTTGATGTCTTGGGTGTTTAATGTTTTGCAAAGAGTTGTGGGTGTTATTATTGGTTTTGATTGCGTTACGTTAATTGCACTGGTTCGGGCAATGTTTCGTTGTCTGATTTTTAAGGTGCATTAATGGAATGTGTATATGAGCGTTCAGGAAATACCGTTAATACAGGAAGATCTTGGGAAGGTGGTTGAAGGTTTTACCGCGCTGGAAGAAGTGCTCAACAAAACCCCATCGTTTAAATCAATCGTGCAAGACGTTTTGTTAAAGGAACTTCAGCAAGTGTTGCCGGAGGTCTACATCAGCAGGACTTACATCAATGCCCGACGTTCAGGCATTGTGAATCAGGAGCCGACCGGTCTGTTCTTGGACGTGTTCATGGAGTGTCTGAGTCGTGGGCGCGCTCCTGTTTATGACGCGAGTCAGTATGGCGTCTATGACTGGCCCGGCTCCATGGATGAGTTGGACCGGGTCGACGGTCTGGACGTGGCTGTTCTGGGGGCGCTGATCGGCGATGTGCTGGGTACGCTGGCGCAAAAATACACACAAGTTCTGGATCGACACTGGGCGGCACCTCTGGGCAAGGATGCCCAAGGTCGTGAATCGGTCTCTCGCAGCAGTGATCTGCGGGACGTGTATGCGGCGCTTTTCTGGCAAGAGTTGAAAGCAACGGTACAAATGCAAGGGGTGAGGTCGGAAGTAGAAAAGAGCTACGAAGTTTACATCAGGGGCAATTCCCAGACGCCGGCTTACAGTATTTCTCTGGAACTGGAAAACGGACGATTTGCAACGCTGGCTTGTTGTTTCGTCATGTATTTAACTGGCCGGTCCATCGATGAACTTGTACCTGCCAATGATGACTGGGTCATCCTTTACACCCCTGCAAACGGACTGGAAACGTTCCAGACGTCGGCAATAATGCACCGCTCGCTGGAGCAGCGCCTGAGCGACCCGAACAGCCGGGCGCAGTTGCTCAAAGATATTTCACTGGAGGACGCTGAACAGGTCAGAAGTGTTCCTGATATCCGTTATTTAAAAACCCATGGCGAAATTTTCCAGGTTGTCATCGACAACCTGTTGGATAAACAACGGCGTGACGTTGCTTATGGCATTCGCCGTTTGCTGGAGCCAGATGCGGATCTGCCAGGCATCGTCCAATCCATTGAGCAGACTCAACGTCTGGATGAGTTGAACGGTTATGCCAAGAGCCGCACCGCACGTCTGCTCGCATTGATGACGATGAACGCCAGGCCCCAATGGCTAAAGGACACTTCCACCACCCATCAGAAAACATTTGCCGCTTTGGAACAGGCGTTGCTCAGAAGCCAGGTGGCATTGCATGAGGCGATGGGGGGGCTGTCCTCCTTTCAGGACTATGTGCGGCGTGTCGTTGAAGAACATATTTCCCAGGGCGATCGCAATCGAAATCGCGTTGATCCCGATAATGTTTGGGTGTCGGTAAAGCATTCGGTGCGTATGGGCGCCAGGAACATCGAACATGTCCAGCGTAAAACCCTGACACAGCTGTTCATGTATGGTGTGCATGATGTTGCAGGGCAATACACGATTCAGGTTGAAGAATTTCACGACAACACACGACTGTCAGAGTCCAATATCGAAAGGGCCATCCGGCAATTTGATCTTCGTTTGGAATACGCCAGTGAACGAAGTTATCGCCTCAGCGATCCGCAAGTTAAAGACGCCCTGCGAGAAGTATTGAGTCAACAGATTGCACTGAGTAACTTCGCCGCGCTGCTTCAAAAACACATCGGCCCGCAAGCACAGGACATCGCGCAGCGCTATCTGTTTGGCGATCCGGACGTGGAGGCATACAGCGTTGCTTTTCGCAGCTACTACCGACCATTCAAAGACATGATCGTTTACCGTGCCAGAGGTGCAATGCCTGATCTTTCGATGCATGTGCTCTATGCGCCTGGCGCACCGACGGGGCAGCAATGGTATGAGTTCCCCGATCTGACGGCGTTCAAGCGACAGTTCATTGCGTGGGGGTTCGAGCCGCGCGATCGTGACTTCCTGATCGGGCAGGCTTTCAGCACGGATCGTGAGCGGTTCGTGAAGGATTATCTTTCCTATGTCGATTCGGCGCTGGTGTTCCAGCCGTGGTGGTGGGGCGGTGTCACTTTGGTGAAATGGGCGACGGAAGACGGACCGTTGATGGGCGCCATCCATAACATCGTCGGCTGGGAAATTGCCGAAGAACAAGTGGTCACACCCGGCTGGTACAGGAAGGCCGCGGTACAGGATCGCGAACTTTTCACAAGGCTGAACACAGATTTCAAAGCCATCTACCAGGTATCAAAAGAACCACTGCATATCGAAACGCTTGCCGCCTTCTCACGAAAACTGGTCATGAAGGCGTTGAACGATTATCTGTGTCGATCCGGTCCACATCCAGAAATCGACCCGGATCGGGTGAGCGTCAAGTTGCGTGGACACGACTATATGACACTCACCAATGTGTTCGTTCAGTGGCAGATTTGGCGTGCTGATGGAACGGTGTGGTTCGGTTCCATGGATAACTCGTCGCTGGGGCGCTTGAATGAGGCCGCTGTCACCGCATTGATCAACTTAATGCCGGGCGAAAAATATGAGCAGTATCTACGGCAGGATTTTCTGGCAACGCCTTCTTATGATCTGAAGGCGAAGCTTTACTGCAAGACCGTGCAGAACGAAATGCTCAGGGCGGCATTGACACAAAAAATGCAGGGCTCTCTTTCCGGTGAACACTTCAATTGGCTCAAGGGGCTGATCGAGGATCTGGATCATGATCGTACTCAAAATACGCTTCCGTTGCAGACGGGGGGCGCGCCAGGCGAAGGCGTTTATACGCTGGCGCTCGAGGGGCGACGGTTGGAGGGGGCCTATACGTTCGGGCGCAAGGTGGCTGTCGGGTTGGAATGCCTGATCTACATTCCGAAAGCACCGGATGGCCTGGCATTTCGTCCCATTGAGTCATTGACTCAGGGCTTGAAGGAGGGCGCACTGGGCAACCATGTTGTCGGACTTGTCAGGTTGGAAGACAGAGGCGTGGTGCAACGTTATGTCGACAACTGCCGCAACGCTTCAGACGCCTTGCCGACGCCAAGGTTGCGAGACAGTTACCCTGTGACCCACTTCAAGTTCGAATACAACAGTATGGTGTCGCGGATTATCTATGACGTCGACTATCAGACGAGCACGCGTGCGGAAATTTTCTGGCGTAACGTGATAATCGGCGCAGAACTGGTGGTGGATGTCATCTCGCTGTTTATCCCTCCAGTGGCTCTGGTAGCTAGCGTCCTGCGTATCACGCGTTCGATCGTTCAGGGTGTGATTGCTTACAGCCTGGGCGATGAAGATGCCGGCAAAGCCTACCTCGCCTCGGCCTGGAGAAGCACCATCCTCGTGTATGTGGGTATCGTGGCGGGGGTTGGCACGTCGACTTCGGCGGTGGGCCTGTTGTCGCGGATCAAGGACATCTCCGAAATTGTGTCGACCGCGACCGGCGTTCCGGTGGGCGTTGGCTATGTCACTGCGGTGACGTCCACGTACCTGATTCAGGACAGTAAAACCCGAATCACAGACTGATCCTGCCGGGTCAGCCGTTACTCAGGCTGATACCCCATCCGCCAACTCACGGCCCGGGTCGCCGCCAACAACCGCTGCGCCGCCGGGCCGTTTTCATCAGCATGGAACAACGAGGCCGGGCCGACAATGGTCATCACCGCTGCTACTTGCCCGACCGCATTGAACACCGGTGCCGACAACGCATCCACGCCGGGCATCAACAAGCCGTGAACATGGTGCAAGCCGCGTTCACGGATCTTTTCGCACAATGTGGTGTAAGCCTGTTTATCGGCCAACGGATGAGCATCGACGGCGCGAACTTCGAGATCGCGCAACTCATCGCTTTCGCGATGGGGCAAATAGGCACTGAACACCAGCCCGGTCGAGGAGCTGAGCAACGGCAGCACCGAGCCCAATTGCGTGACCACCGTCACTGCCCGCACTGCCGGTTCGATGTGCACCACCGTCGCGCCCTGATTGCCCCACACCGCCAAAAAGCAGGTCTCGTTCAAATCGTCGCGCAGTTCAGCCAGGGGCAGGGCGGCGACTTTCAACACGTCCATACTGTTCAGAGCAGCCAGACCGACCCGAAGCGCCTCACGGCCCAGGCCGTAATGGTTGGTGGCGGGATTCTGCTCTGCAAAACCACTGGCGATCAGCGCCTGTAGATAGCGATGAACCTTGCTCGCCGGCATCTGCACGTGTTCAGCCAGGCGCGACAACGAGGTCGATGGCGACAGCTCGGCAAGTGCCTTGAGGATGTCGGTACCGACTTCGGCCGAGCGGACTTTCTGTTTACCGTTGCTTTCGCTGGTCATGAGGCGGTGTGATCCCGGGACGAATGGGCGTCTTTATAGCTTGACGGTCAATACCAATCAAATTACGTTATGCGTAATCGAATTACGATAAAAATAACCCTGGCGTCAGAGTGACAGGCCATTGCCAACTCCCGTTCAGGAGGCTCCATGAACCTCGATTCAACGGCGCCAGCGCTGGCTTATCAGTCAGGCTTTGGCAACGAATTCAGCAGCGAAGCGTTGCCCGGCGCATTGCCCATCGGCCAGAACTCCCCGCAAAAAGCCCCTTACGGCCTGTACACCGAACTGTTCTCCGGCACTGCATTCACCATGGCTCGCAGCGAAGCGCGGCGGACCTGGATGTACCGCATCCAGCCGTCGGCCAATCACCCGGCATTCGTCAAACTGGATCGGCAACTGGCCGGTGGTCCGTTGGGTGAAGTGACCCCCAATCGCCTGCGCTGGAATCCGTTGGACATGCCGACCGAGCCCACCGATTTCATCGACGGGCTGGTGAGCATGGCCGCCAACTCGGGCGCAGAAAAACCGTCCGGGATCAGTATTTATAACTACCGCGCCAACCGTTCCATGGAACGCGTGTTCTTCAACGCCGACGGCGAACTGCTGCTGGTGCCGCAACTGGGCCGCTTGCGCATCGCCACTGAACTGGGCGTGCTGGAGCTGGAACCGCTGGAAATCGCCGTTCTGCCGCGCGGGCTGAAATTCCGCGTCGAACTGCTCGATCCGCAAGCCCGCGGCTACATTGCCGAGAATCACGGCGCGCCATTGCGTCTACCGGATCTGGGGCCGATCGGTAGCAACGGTCTGGCTAATCCGCGAGACTTCCTGACGCCGGTGGCCCATTACGAAAACCTCAAGCAACCGACCACCCTGGTGCAGAAATTCCTCGGTCAGTTGTGGGGTTGCGAGCTCGATCATTCGCCGCTGAACGTGGTCGCCTGGCACGGCAATAACGTGCCGTACAAATATGACCTGCGCCGCTTCAACACCATAGGCACGGTCAGTTTCGATCACCCGGATCCGTCGATTTTCACCGTTCTGACTTCACCGACCAGCGTGCATGGTCTGGCCAACCTCGACTTCGTTATCTTCCCGCCACGCTGGATGGTCGCCGAGAAGACATTCCGTCCACCGTGGTTCCACCGCAACCTGATGAACGAATTCATGGGCCTGATCCAGGGCGAATACGATGCCAAGGCCGAAGGCTTTGTGCCCGGCGGTGCGTCGTTGCACAGTTGCATGAGCGCCCACGGCCCCGACGGTGAGACTTGCACCAAGGCGATCAACGCGGAACTGGCGCCGGCTAAAATCGACAACACCATGGCTTTCATGTTCGAGACCAGCCAAGTGTTGCGCCCGAGCCGATTTGCCCTGGATTGCCCACAATTGCAAAACAATTACGACGCCTGCTGGGCCACGCTGCCCGCGACTTTCGACCCGACCCGGAGATAACCATGACTCAGACTTCCATCACTCGTAGCTGGGTTGCCTCCGCCAATGGCCACGCGGATTTTCCGCTGCAGAACCTGCCGTTGGGCGTGTTCAGCGTGAAGGGCTCCGCGCCGCGCAGTGGCGTGGCGATCGGCGACCACATCTTTGATCTGGAAGCGGCACTGGATGCCGGCCTGTTCGAGGGTGTTGCGCGCACCGCGGTCGAAGCCACCCGTGGCGGCCAGCTGAATGCGTTTTTCGAGCTGGGGCGCGATGCTCGTGTTGCCCTGCGCGAACGTCTGCTGGAACTGTTTGCCGAAGGCAGCACCCTGCACGGCAAGATCGAAGCCCAAGGCGCCAAACTGCTGCCGCTGGCGGCGGATTGCGAAATGCACTTGCCGGCGAAGATCAACGATTACACCGACTTCTACGTCGGCATCGAGCACGCGCAGAATGTCGGCAAACTGTTCCGCCCGGACAACCCGTTGCTGCCGAACTACAAGTACGTGCCGATTGGTTACCACGGTCGCGCCTCGACCATTCGCCCGTCGGGCACCGATGTTCGCCGTCCGAAAGGCCAGACCCTGCCCGCCGGCCAGACCGAGCCGACGTTTGGTCCGTGCGCACGTCTGGACTATGAATTGGAACTGGGTATCTGGATCGGTCAGGGCAACGCGATGGGCGACTCCATCGCCATCGGTGACGCCGCCGACCACATCGCCGGTTTCTGTCTGCTCAACGACTGGTCGGCGCGCGACATCCAGGCTTGGGAATATCAGCCGCTGGGTCCGTTCCTGTCCAAGAGTTTCATCACCAGTATTTCGCCGTGGGTGGTGACGGCCGAAGCGCTGGAACCGTTCCGTCGTGCGCAGCCTGCGCGCCCGGAAGGCGATCCGCAGCCGCTGCCGTACCTGTTCGACAAACGTGATCAGGCTGCCGGTGCCTTCGACATCGAACTCGAAGTGCTGCTGCTGACCGAATCGATGCGCGAGCAACATCTGCCAGCCCATCGCCTGACCCTCAGCAACACCCAACACATGTACTGGACCGTCGCACAACTGGTTGCGCACCACAGCGTCAACGGCTGCCAGTTGCAGGCCGGTGACCTGTTCGGTTCGGGCACGCTGTCCGGTCCTGAAAGCGGTCAGTTCGGCAGCTTGCTGGAAATCACCGAGGGCGGTAAGAAGCCGATCGAGCTGGCGTCGGGCGAGGTGCGTAAATTCCTTGAGGACGGCGACGAAATCATTCTGCGCGCGCGTTGCAGCCGCGAGGGTTTTGCTTCCATCGGTTTCGGCGAATGCCGCGGCAAAGTGCTGCCGGCACGCTAAGAGGATCGGGTCATGGAACTCTATACCTACTACCGTTCGACTTCGTCCTACCGGGTGCGCATTGCGTTGGCGCTCAAGGGGCTGGATTACCAGGCGCTGCCGGTCAACCTGATCGCGCCGCAAGGTGGCGAACATCGGCAGCCGACCTATCTGGGCATCAACCCCCAAGGTCGGGTGCCGGCCTTGCGCACTGATGAGGGCGAGTTGCTGATCCAGTCACCAGCGATCATCGAGTACCTGGAGGAACGTTATCCACAGGTGCCATTGCTGTCCAAGGACCTCGTCGCCCGTGCCCATGAGCGTGGCGTGGCGGCGGTGATCGGCTGCGATGTTCACCCCCTGCACAACGTCAGCGTGCTTAATCAGCTTCGGCAGTTGGGGCACGATGAGCCACAGGTGGTGGAATGGATCGGTCACTGGATCAGGCAAGGGTTGGCGACGGTGGAGCAGTTGATCGGTGACGCTGGTTACTGCTTTGGCGATCAGCCGGGGCTGGCGGATGTCTATTTGATCCCGCAGTTGTATGCGGCCGAGCGCTTCAATATTTCCCTTGAAGCCTACCCGCGAATTCGTCGAGTGGCGGCGCTGGCGGCGACACACCCCGCCTTCTTCCTGGCCCATCCGGCAAATCAGCCCGACACCCCTTAATGGCTCACATAGACCTAATGTGGGAGCGGGCTTGCTCGCGAAGAACGATAACGCGGTGCTCCTGATGGACCGAGGCGTCTGGTTCGCCGGCAAGCCTGGCTCCTACAGGGCGCGGTGATATCGGTTGGATCGCATCTGACCTTTGTAGGAGCGAGGCTTGCCCGCGAAGAACGATAACGCGGTATTCCTGATGGACCGAGGCGTCTGTTTCGCGGGCAAGCCTCGCTCCTACAACGGGGGGTGATTAGTGCACGACCGAGTTGGGTGGCAAATGCCCGAGCCGTTCGGTCAGGCGAATCCGCTGGATCGGGTCGTCACAGAGCAGCAGCGCGTGCTCCAGGTCAAAACGCTCGGCATTCGGGCAGTCCAGCCGTTGGTAGAGACTGGCCCGGGCCAGATAGTCGGAGGCGCTGGCGTTGCCCAATTCAAGCACGCGCTCGGCATCGATCAGGGCGTCGATGTAGTCATCATTCGTGAGGTACAACTGGCGCAGGTTGCGCGACAACCGCTGCAGCATCTGCACCGGTTCGGCTGTCAGTAAATGCTCGGCGCCGAGCGGGATGTTCGGGCCGTACTGGCGTTGCAGTAACTCCCGGCAGTCGTTGGGGTATAGCCGTCGCCCGCCGCACGGGTCGAGCAGATGATCGGCGCCTTGCACCCGCAGCAGGAAATGCCCGGGGAAGTTGACCCCGACCATGGGAATCTCCAGCCTTCTGGCCAGTTCCAGCGCAATCAGGCCCAGCACCAGCGGTTGGCCCCGCCGACGCTCCAGCACCTTATGGAGTAACGCCACTTGCGGACGCAAGGGCGTGGAGTCGTCCTGAGCGAACCCCAGGTCATTCATTCGGCGCAACAACGGTTGGGCCAATTCACTCACCGGCAGCATCGGCAACCCGTAGCTGACCCGCTGTTGCAGGTCCTTGAAATCCGCCAGCACCGTCTCGGGATTCAGTTCCTTATCGTGTTCGACGGCCATCCACAGTGCCGCCTCGAACAGCGCGGGCGGTGATCGTTGCAGACAGTCGAAAAAACGTTGGCGCGGGGTCATCAAAATCTCCGGGGAATGCCTCGTTTTAGCCCCGTCTCAGGCTTTCGTCCAGTGTCGGGCACAGGCGCTAGCAGGTTATGTCCGAAAGCCTCTAAAGCGACGCCGCTTATTCCGGGGCGTTTCTGCAATTTTTGTGCACAAGCTTATACTGGCGACTACAAGAAGTGATTCGGGAGCCCTACGATGTTCGCTCTCATGCAAAGCACTCGCCTTGAATCGCTGCACCTGAGCGTCGATCCGGTCACCGGGTTGAAGGCGGTGATTGCCATCCACAACAGCCGTCTGGGACCTGCCCTGGGCGGGTGTCGTTACCTTGCTTACCCCAGCGATGAATCCGCGATCGAGGATGCTGTGCGCCTTGCCCAAGGCATGAGTTACAAGGCGGCCCTGGCCGGCCTGGCTCAGGGCGGTGGCGTAGCGGTGATTGTTCGCCCGGCCCATGTGGAAAACCGCGCCGCAGTATTCGAAGCGTTCGGGCGCTGGATCAATCAGCTCGACGGTCGCTACATCACCGCCATCGACGCCGGCACCTCGGTGGCGGACATGGATTGCATCGCTCAACACACGCAATTTGTCACCAGCACCACCGCCGCGGGCGACCCTGCACCGCACGCCGCCATGGGCGTATTTGCCGGTATTCGCAGCACCGCCATGGCCCGCTTGGGCAGCGATAATCTCGAAGGCTTGCGCATAGCCATTCAAGGCCTGGGCAATGTCGGTTATGCCTTGGCCGAACAGCTACACGCCGCCGGTGCCGAGCTGCTGGTCAGCGACATCGATCACGGCAAGGTGCAGCTGGCCATGGAGCAGTTGGGTGCTCATCCAATCGCCAACGATGCACTGCTCAGCACACCGTGCGACATACTCGCGCCTTGCGGCCTGGGCGGTGTGCTAAACACCAACAGTGTGTCGCAACTGCGCTGCGCAGCGGTCGCCGGTTCGGCAAACAATCAACTGATCCATCTCGAGATCGCCGATCAACTGGAACGCCGGGGCATTTTGTATGCGCCCGATTACGTCATCAATGCCGGTGGGCTGATCTACGTGTCGCTCAAACACCGCGGGGAAGAGCTGACGACCATCACCGCGCACCTGTCGAAAATCAGTTCACGGCTGACCGAAGTCTTCGCCCATGCCCAGGCGGAAAAGCGCTCTCCGGCCCGGGTGGCGGATGAGTTGGCGGAGAAAGTGTTGTACCGGTGAAAAGTTTGAAAGGAGTGAGAGCCTATCCGGCCGTTGCTCCCCAAGCCCTGCGTCACAAGCGCCGGGCCTGACAAATGCACGCCGATTCCCGCGTGCCAGGAGCCCTGTGATGCTTCACAAGGTTGAGCTGCCTTACACCCGATTTTTATCCCCTGATGGCCTGCCACTCGGCGATCTTCCCGCCTGGGCCGACGATTTCAATCTGTTGACGCGTCTGTATCGGCAGATGGTCCTGACCCGCCTTTTCGATCAGAAAGCTGTCGCCTTGCAACGCACTGGGCGCATCGGCACCTACGCGCCGACCTTGGGCCAGGAAGCCATTGGTGTCGCGGTCGGTAGCCTGATGCACGCCGAAGATGTGCTGATCCCGTATTACCGCGACACCGCTGTGCAATTGATGCGCGGTGTACGCATGGAGGAAATTCTGCTGTATTGGGGCGGCGACGAGCGTGGCAGCGACTTTGCCGACCCGGCGGTGGCCCAGGATTTCCCGATCTGCGTGCCAATCGCCACCCAGGCCCTGCATGCCTGTGGCGTCGCCAGCGCCTTCAAGATCCGCGGCGAGCATCGGGTCGCTGTCACTACGTGCGGCGACGGCGGAACCAGCAAAGGTGATTTCCTCGAAGCCCTCAACGTTGCTGGCGCCTGGCAGTTGCCGGTGGTGTTCATGGTCAACAACAACCAATGGGCGATCTCGGTGCCGCGACGAATCCAGTGCGGCGCTCCGACGCTGGCGCAGAAAGCCATTGGCGCCGGGTTCCACGGGGAGCAAGTCGACGGCAATGACATGCTCGCCGTTTACGACCGCGTGCAAGCCGCCCTCGAACGGGCGCGTCACGGTAAAGGCCCGGTGTTGCTCGAATGCCTGAGCTATCGGCTCGGCGATCACACCACCGCCGACGATGCCACGCGCTACCGGTCGGCGGACGAGGTCAAGCAGGCCTGGCTCGAAGAACCGATCAAACGCCTGCAACGGTTTATGGCCGGGCAGGGTGTGTGGGACGAAGGCCGCGAACAGGCGCTAATCAGCGAATGCCAGGGTTTGGTGCAGCGTGCTGTGGATAACTTCGAAGCGGCGGGCCTGCAGGCGCCGGAATCGGTGATGGATCATGTCTACGCCCAATGGCCGCAAGCCCTGGCCGAACAGCGCGAAGAGTTTCTGGAGCGGGTGGCGCGACGGACGGGAGGTTCGAGCGATGAGTAACGGCAAAGTGACGCTGCTGGAAGCGGTGAATCTTGCGTTGCATCGGGCCATGAGCGAGGACGAGAACGTCATCGTCCTCGGTGAAGACGTCGGGGTAAACGGTGGCGTGTTCCGCGCCACGCTGGGCCTGCGCGACACCTTCGGTTTCAAGCGGGTGATCGACTCGCCGCTGGCCGAAACCATGCTCGGCGGGCTGGTGGTGGGCATGGCGGCCCAAGGCCTGAAACCGGTGGTGGAAATCCAGTTCATGGGGTTTATTTACGCCACCATGGAGCACCTGGTGTCCCACGCCAGCCGTATGCGCAATCGCACGCGCGGGCGGATCACCTGCCCGATGGTGATGCGCTCGCCCATGGGCGCAGGGATTCGCGCGCCGGAACATCACAGCGAAAGCACTGAAGCCCTGTTCGCGCACATTCCGGGGCTGCGGGTGGTGATCCCGTCCTCGCCGGCCCGGGCCTATGGCTTGTTGCTCGCGGCCATCGACGACCCGGATCCAGTGATATTTCTCGAGCCGACCCGACTCTATCGAATGAACCCGCAACCGCTGCTGGATGACGGCAAACGCCTGCCGCTGGACAGCTGTTTCACCCTGCGTGAAGGCAGTGACATTACCTTGATCAGTTGGGGCGCCAGCGTAATGGAAACCCTGCAAGCCGCCACGAAACTGGCCGAGCAGGGCGTCTCGGCGGAAGTGATCGATGTCGCCAGTATCAAACCGCTGGACCTCGACACGATGGAAGCCTCGGTGCGCAAGACCGGTCGTTGCGTGATCGTGCATGAAGCGCCGCGCTCCTGCGGAGTCGGCGCGGAAATCGCCGCCAGTCTCTACGAACGGGTGTTTCTGGAGTTGCAGGCACCGATCCAGCGAGTCACCGCGCCAGACATTCCGCCGCCGCTGTATCGACTGGAATCGCTGTACATGCCCGGCATCGAAGACATTCTTCATGCCTGCGACACCGTCATGCAGCACTACCCCTGAACAGACGCCTGAGGCCGAGGAGGTTGCGATGAAATATTTCAAACTGCCGGATCTGGGCGAAGGCTTGCAGGAAGCGGAAATCGTCCGTTGGCACGTCAAGGTCGGCGATACCGTCAAGGCCGATCAACTGCTGGTGTCGGTGGAAACCGCCAAGGCGCTGGTGGACATTCCTGCGCCCTACGACGGCGTGGTGGCGAAAACATTCGGTGGCGAGGGCGACATCCTTCACGTTGGCGAACCGCTGCTCGGTTACGAAGGCGACGCGGATGCGGGCACCGTGGTGGGACGGCTTGAGGGCGGCGGCACGAATCAGGAGGATGCATTTTTCATCGGCGCTGCGCCTTCGACTCGTGAGCACCTGGCGAACCGTGCCACGCCGGCGGTGCGTCAACTGGCTCGGCAACTCGGTGTTGAACTGAGCGCCTTGGCCGGCTCCGGCCAGGACGGCCAGATCACCCGCAGTGACGTGGAAAACGCAGCCCAGACGGAACGCGAACGCTTCGGCGGCGAGAAGCTGCGCGGTGTACGACGCAGCATGGCGCTGAACATGGCCAGGTCCCATGCCGAAGTGGTGCCGGTGACGATTTTCGGTGATGCCGATCTGCATCGGTGGGGGCAGGCGCGAGAACCGCTGATTCGTCTGGCCAAGGCGATGGCGGCCGCCTGCGCCGTAGAACCCGTGCTCAACAGCGCCTTCGATGGTAAAACCCAGGCGCTCAAGCAACACGAACGGCTCGATCTGGGCATTGCCGTGGATACGCCGGACGGCTTGTTCGTGCCGGTGCTGCGCGATGTCGGTCAGCGCACGGCGGCGGATTTGAAAGAAGGTGTGATGCGTCTGCGGGCCGATGTGCAGGCGCGCTCGATCCCGCCCCAGGAAATGATGGGTGCGACCCTGACCCTGTCGAACTTCGGCACCTTGTTCGGCCGCTACGCCAACCCGGTAGTGGTGCCGCCGCAAGTGGCGATCCTCGCCGCCGGGGCGATCCGCGATGAACCGGTGGCGGTCGAGGGCGCGGTGGTGGTGCATCCGATTCTGCCGCTGTCCCTGACTTTCGATCACCGCGTGGTCACCGGCGGCGAGGCGGCGCGGTTCTTCAAGGCGTTGGTCGAGGCGCTGGAACAACCCGAGGTCTAGGTTTCCCGCAGGCATGAAAAAGGCCCTGAGCCATTTGACTCAGGGCCTATTCAATTCGGGCATTGCTTACTTGGGTGTCTTGGCAGCTTTGGCTGGCTTGGTCGGCTCAGCGCCCGCTACTTCAACAGGTGCAGCTGTTTCAACAGGTTCAGTGGCTTTAACAGGTTCAATGGCTTCGGCGGGTGCATTCAACAGTTCGGACAGTGCGTCCGGCTGGCTCTTGAATGCCTTGGCGAATACATCACGGTTCTTCGCCATGTAGATCCCGGCTTCTTCCACTTGCTGTTCAGTCAGGGACGGAACGGCTTTTTGCAACACTTCAGCCAGCAATTCGGCCAGTTCGAGCATTTTGTCATGACGGTCAGCTTCGGCTTTATCCATGAACAAGTGCGGTATACCACTTCGACGGCCATTCACCACCTCACATGCCTTCACATTAGTTGTCTGTTTCGACTACTGTATCTATATACAGCGAAAAGGATAAGCGAATCCCTGCGCTTTGGGTAGTGGCTTTTTAATGTAGACCGAATTCAGGGTTTGTCAGGTGAACCGTGTTGTCCCTATTCGCGAGCAAGCCCGCTCCCACAGGATATGCGCTGTCCCTTGTGGGAGCGGGCTTGCTCGCGAATAGGCCGGCAAAAGCACCACAAAAGTGTCCAGTAGCAGCCCATCGCCATCTCACCCAACAGTATCTGGCCTTTTTTCTGCATGCAGAACAACCGTCACGTCCAACCCGCATCATCCGCTCGAACCGAGCTAAGGAACAATCAAAGTGAAAATCAACTGGGCCGAGAACCTGCGGCAGAACGTGCACCAACTGGCCGAGTCCCTGGGCAACCTGTTCGTCGAGACCTTCCACTACCTGGCGCTGTTCGCCATCGGTGCGGTGACCGCGTGGGCGGCGGTGATGGAATTCCTCGGAATGCTCGAACAGGGGCACATCAAGATCGATGACATCTTGCTGCTGTTCATCTACCTGGAACTGGGGGCGATGGTCGGGATTTACTTCAAGACCAACCACATGCCGGTGCGCTTCCTGATCTATGTGGCGATCACCGCGCTGACGCGGCTGCTGATCTCCAACGTCTCGCACCACAATCCGCCGGACTTGGGGATCATCTATCTGTGCGGCGGGATTCTGCTGCTGGCGTTTGCGATTCTGGTGGTGCGTTACGCCTCGTCGCAGTTCCCTTCGGTGAAGATCGAACACCCGCAACGCAAGATCGGTGCGGGTTCCGGTGAGCATCCCGAAGTGGAGAAGGGCGAGATTTAAAGCCCCATTGAAGGTCGGGGCCGGGATTTGACCAAGGGCGGCGGCGGGTTGCGATTGTCGCCGTCGGTCATGGCTTCAAGGATGGCCACGGCGCTGTGGCCTTGTTCGATGGCGATGCCGAATTGAATGCTTTGCACCAGGCGTTTGAGGCGCTTGGGATCATTGCGTTGTTCGGCGCTGATCATCCGTTTGGCCACCACGCGACCACTTTTGGAGAGGGTCAGCATGATGCTGCCGTCCAGCCCCTGAATGCTCAGGTTGACTTGATAATCCGGTGCAAAGGCATCGGTAATGAGCTGAAAAGGATTGTCCATAATGCGTCACCGCCTGATTGAACGTGCAGTTGTTGACGGCCGTGATCGGGATTAGTTCGCAACCACCAGACCATCGGCCTTCCATGTTCATGTGCTTTCATCCGTGCCGCGTAAGGGATATAGCAAGGTGCATGCCGGAAAAACTGTCGGACAATGGATACGGCAAAAAAGTGGCGGGCACTCTGGCCCGCCTTCTTTTTGCCTGCCCGTTTCAGGGCATGAACGAGTAGATGATCGCAGACAGTGCAATCAAACCGATCAACACCACGAACACGTTCGAGGCCTGATTCGAGTACTGGCGCAAGGCCGACACGCGGCGGATGGCGTACATCGGCATCAGGAACAACAGGCACGCGATGATCGGCCCGCCGAGGGTTTCGATCATGCCCAGGATGCTCGGATTGAAGGTCGCGACGGCCCAGCAGCTGAGGATCATGAACAGTGCAGTAATGCGGTTCAGCCAACGGGCGGACATGACGCGACCACGGCCACGCAGGCTTTTCACGATCAGGCCCTGAAAGCCTTCGCTGGCGCCGATGTAATGGCCGAGGAAGGATTTGGTGATCGCTACCAGCGCAATCAACGGTGCGGCATAAGCGATGACCGGTGTCTGGAAGTGGTTGGCCAGGTACGACAGGATCGAAATGTTCTGCGCCTTCGCAGCGGCCAAATCAGCCGGGGACAACGCCAGCACGCAGCTGAAGCAAAAGAACATCACCGTGACGACCATCATGGCGTGAGCGATCGCGAGAATGCCGCTGCTTTTGCGTTCGGCTTGTTCGCCGTAACGCTGTTTCTGATCGACGGCGAAGGCCGAGATGATCGGCGAATGGTTGAACGAGAACACCATCACCGGAATCGCCAGCCACAAAGTCTTGAGGAATAGCGGCAGCGGCATGCCTTCACTGGCGGTGGCGAAGAACGCGCCGTTCCAGTTTGGAATCAGGCTGACGCCGAGCAGCAGCAATGCCGCGACGAACGGGTAAACCAGCACGCTCATGCATTTGACGATGACGCTCTGACCGCAACGCACGATCGCCATCAAGCCGAGAATCAGCCCCAGCGACAGAATCGCCCGAGGGGGCGGCGTCATGTGCAACTGATGCTCCATGAGGCTGCTCAGGGTGTTGGTCAGCGCTACGCTGTACACCAGCAGAATCGGGAAAATCGCGAAGAAATACAGCAGCGTGATCAGCTTGCCGGCGCCGACGCCGAAGTGTTCTTCCACCACTTCGGTAATGTCCCCGGAACGCCCGGACAACACGAAGCGCGTCAGGCCCCGGTGGGCGAAGAAGGTCATCGGAAAGGCCAGTACCGCCAGGAGCAGCAGCGGCCAGAAACCACCGACACCGGCGTTGATCGGCAGGAACAGTGTGCCGGCGCCAATCGCCGTGCCATAGAGGCCAAGCATCCAGGTGGTGTCGTGTTTGCTCCAGCCTTTGTGGGTTGTTTCGCTATTGCGGGTCAGATCTACAGCAGGATTATCGGCAGCAGGTGTACGTACATCGGTCATCGTTTTTGCCTCGTTATTATTCTTGCTCGGGCTCACGTGTTGCGGACGGTCAGGGAGTGCTCCTCAGCATTCCACCCAGCTCACCGCCAGGCCGCCCCGTGAAGTTTCTTTGTATTTGTCGTGCATGTCGGCGCCGGTATCGCGCATGGTGCGGATCACCCGGTCCAGGGAAATGAAGTGTTTGGGGCCATTTGCGTGGCGTTGATCGCCTTCACGGCAGCAATTGCGTTGCGCTCGATGCACGGCACCTGCACCAGACCACCGACCGGATCGCAGGTCAGGCCGAGGTTGTGTTCCAGGCCGATTTCGGCGGCGTTTTCAAGTTGTTCGGGAGTCGCTCCGAGTATGTCGGCCAGGCCGGCGGCGGCCATGGCGCAGGCGGAACCGACTTCACCCTGGCAGCCGACTTCGGCGCCAGAGATTGAAGCGTTTTTCTTACAGAGAATGCCTACAGCGGCAGCACCCAGAAAGAATGCCACGACGTCATCGTCCGACGCGTCCGGGTTGAATTTCATGTAGTAGTGCAGCACGGCGGGAATGATCCCCGCTGCCCCGTTTGTAGGCGCGGTCACCATGCGTCCGCCAGCCGCGTTCTCTTCGTTCACGGCGAGGGCGAACAGGTTGACCCACTCCATGGCTGACAGGGTGGAACTGATGACATTCGGTTTGCCGATTTCCAACAGGCTGCGGTGCAATTTCGCGGCGCGGCGCGGAACATTCAGCCCGCCGGGCAGGATGCCTTCGTGACGCAAACCTTGCTCGACGCACTCGCGCATCACCGACCAGATATGCAGCAAGCCCTGGCGGATCTCGGCGTCGCTACGCCAGGCCCGTTCGTTGGCCATCATCAGCTCGGAAACCCGCAGACCGTGCTGGTTGCAGAGCTTGAGCAACTCGGCGGCACTGGAAAAATCGTAGGGCAGCACCACATCGCTGGCCGGCGCAATGCCGGACTCGGCTTCTGCTGCTTCGATGATGAAACCACCACCCACTGAGTAGTACGTCTGCTCGAACAGCTCACCGGTTTCGCCGAAGGCTGTCAGAGACATCGCGTTGGGGTGGTAGGGCAAGCTCTCGTCCAGCAGCAGGAGATCGCGCTGCCAGTTGAAGGCAATAGTCGACTTGCCGGCCAGACTCAGTTCGCCGGTTTCACGCAAGGTTTGGATTCGGCTGTCGATTGAGTTCGGATCAATGCTGTCTGGCCATTCGCCCATCAGGCCCATGACGCAGGCACGGTCGGTGGCGTGACCGACGCCAGTGGCCGAAAGGGAGCCATAGAGGCGGATTTCTACCCGCCGTACGTCGGCCAGTAAATGCTGGTCAATCAGTGCCTGGGCGAAGGTCGCGGCGGCGCGCATCGGGCCGACGGTATGGGAGCTGGACGGACCGATGCCAACTTTGAAGAGATCGAAAACACTGATAGCCATGCTAAAGCCTATACAAGCAATGGAAGAGAAATCGCCGCCATTTTTGTAGGCCAAGCGCAAGGTGGGCGATACTGCCAACCTCGGTCCTACGTGACCAACGAAACTTCCTAAGACAGCCTTTAGCAGGACTAAACAATGAGTCGCCAATTGCACGCCCAGACCTACGTCTGGCTGCACGTGTTTTCGTGTGCCGCGCGGCACTTGTCCTTCACCCGTTGCGCCGAAGAACTGCACATCACGCCGGGTGCGGTCAGTCAGCAAATTCGCCAACTGGAAGAGCGGCTAGGTTTTCGCCTGTTTCATCGTCGCGCCCGGGGTGTGGAGTTGAGCGCTGAAGGCCAGCGATTGGCTATCACCGTCAACGAAGCCTACGGCAGCATCGATGCGGAATTGCGACGACTGGATGCGGGAATGATCAGCGGGATTTTGCGGTTGCGCTCGATTCCATCGTTCCTGAGTAAGTGGTTGACCCCCAGGTTGCCGCGTTTGCAGCAGCGTTTTCCAGACATTCAATTGCGGCTGGTGGCAGAAGACAGCAGCGTGCCATTGCATGAGGGCGACTTCGATTTGGCCATCGACCTCAATGACGGCAGTTATCCGGGATTGTTATCCACAACCTTGTTGGATGAGCAGATCTTTCCGGTGTGCGCCCCGAGCCTTTTGCGCGCAAGGCCGCCCCTGCACGGCCCGGCGGATCTGGTGCATTTTCCGTTGCTGCACGACATCACCGCCTGGCGTGGCAGTTACGAATACGCGGAATGGGAGTTCTACCTCAACGCCATCGGCTTCGAGGGCGCGGATGTGCGGCGCGGGCATACCTTCAATCGCAATCACCTGACTATTGAAGCGGCGATTGCCGGGATGGGCGTGGCGATTGCGCGACGAACGCTGCTCAACGATGAACTGGAGCGCGGGACGTTGATCGTGCCGTTTGGCCTGGCGGTGCCCAATCACAAGCGTTACGTGCTGCTTTATGCGCCGGGCGCGTTGAGCCATCCGGGCGTGCGCGCGGTGCATGACTGGCTGGTGGAAGAAGCGGGGATATTTCGTAGCCTGCACCCGCTGGCGGAGCGGCAGATGTGACAGCAGCCTGGAACATCAGCCAGGGGCGACCCAACTCCCGACATTAACAGCGCTTTTACCCGTTGTCCGGCTTTTTTTGCGAATGAATATTTATCTTTTTTTAGGGGTTGAAATGTTCTGCGCACACACCGATTGTGTAACCAAGAGGTCACGGTGATGAAGCCCAAGGGCCAGCCGAAGGGCCTCTCGCGAGCTAGCTGAAATAAGGGATGAACTATGCAAATCCAAGTCAATAGCGATAACCATATTCAAAGCAGCATCCGACTGGAGGAGTGGGTACGGAGCACGCTCGAACGTTATGAAGAGGACCTGACCCGCGTCGAGGTCCACCTGCGGGACGAGAACGGCGACAAGCCCGGTCCCCACGATATGCGCTGTCAGCTGGAAGCGCGGCCAAAAGGCCATCAACCGATTTCTGTCACCCATAAAGCCGCTAACCTGGAACTGGCGATCGACGGTGCGGCTGAAAAACTCGAACATGCGCTTGAACATCTGTTCGGCAAACTGCGGGGCAAACCACGTGCCGCTGTGGTGCCGTTCGAAAGGCCTACGGCCGATGCGCTGCTGGAAGACGAGTTTCTCGAGAACGAACAGGCTGCACAAAACGGCTGAGGCCTGATTTACTTTTTACCTTTCCACTTTCTCTCCACATGAAAAACGGGCCTGCTTATGCAGGCCCGTTCTTGTTTATGGTATCGCCTGAGGGGGCAAGCCCCCTCGCCACAGGGGGCGCTAGCCGCCATTGAATCAAAACGCCACCGACGTCTGCACATACACCGTCCGCGGTTCTCCCACGTACTTGCCCTTGTTGTTGTCATCGAACGAGCGGGTGAAGTACTGGTGGTTGAAGATGTTCTTCACCCCCACCGCCACATTAAGATCGGATAGTTTCGGCCCAAAGTCATACGCCGCACGGCTGCTGAACAACATGTACCCCGGAATCTTGCCGGTGCTGCCATCGGCGCTTTCGGCCGAGGTGTTGGCGTTGTCAGCGAACTGGTCACTCTGATAGCTGCTGTCCAGGTTCAATTTCCACGCACCTTCGGTATAACCGACGCCGACCGTGCCTTTGTGTTTCGAAGAGAACGGCACGCGATTGCCCTTGTTCGGCCCGTCTTCGCGGATGGTCGCGTCGACATAGGCGTAAGTCGCGTACACATCGAACCCGGCCAGTGCCGGGCTCAAATCGTCGAGGGCGTAGTTGATACTGGTTTCGATGCCTTGATGGCGGGTTTCGCCACGGGCGATCACCGAGTCATTGGTTTGATTGCTTTCATACTGATTGTCGAAATTGATCAGGAATGCGCCAATCTCGGCACGCAATGCGCCATTGTCGTAGCGGGTACCCAGCTCCCAGGTGCGCGCCTTCTCCGGTTTGACTTCGCCGCTGGTCACCCGGTTAGGCATCTGGCTGTACTGCACGCTGCCGAACGATCCTTCGGTATTGGCGTAAAGGTTCCAGTTGTCGGTCAGGTGATAGAGCACGTTCAACGCCGGCAGGGCGGTGTTGTAGTCACCCTTGTATTTCACGTTGGTCAGGTTGTTGGTCTGCTGCGACTCGATCATCTCGTAGCGGATGCCTGGCGTGATCGTCCACTTGCCGATGTCGATCCGGTCATCGACGAAGAACGCGTTGGCCTCGGTGCCACCCCGGGTATCGCGGTCGTTGCGACTGCTGGTGGTCGGGAGTTCGTTGCTGGCGATCGGCGTGCGGTAGCGCAGTTCGTGGCCGGCCTCGTTGATGTAGCGATGGCCGACGCCGACTTCATGGCTGGTTTGGCCGAGGTCGAAGCCTTGGGCGAAACGGGTTTCCAGGCCACGTACCCAATACTCGCGTGGCGACAGCGAGAGGAACGTGCCCTGGTCCAGATAACCGCTGCGCAGGGTTTTGGTGAAGAAGGTATTGGCGGTGAACTCGCGGCGATCTTCCTGATAGCGATAGCCGAAGTTGAACATCGTGCGACGGCCCCAGAACTGATCTTTCGGACGAGTCGACTGGTACGGGTCGGCGTCGTAATCGGCGACGTTCAGCCCGCCGGGCATGTCCGCCTTGCCTTCGTAGTATTGGGCCATGGCGTTGAAGCTGTTGGCCTCGTCGAGCTGGTACTTGCCCTTGAGGATCAGGTCGTCGATTTCGGTGTCGCTGTGTTCGCGCCAGTCGCCACCACGGGTGCCCGAGTACAGAATCGCGCCGCCCAGACCGTTATCGGCTGTGCCGCCGGCCAGCAAATTGCCGGTGGTTTTGAAGCCATCATGGCTGGACGATGGACTGGTTTCGGTCTGGAAGCCACCCTTGACCGTCGGCTCATCGGGAATGGCGCGAGTTACGAAGTTGACCACACCGCCGACGTTCTGCGGCCCGTAGCGCACTGCACCGCCGCCGCGCACCACGTCGACCGCGTCCATGTTGCCCATGCTGATCGGCGCGAACGAAAGCTGCGGCTGACCATAAGGTGCGAAGGGCACCGGAATGCCGTCCATCAATACCGTGGAGCGCGAAGCTAGCCGAGGGTTGAGCCCGCGAATGCCGAAGTTCAGTGCCATGTCATGGCTGCCGGTGCCGTTGTTGTCTGGCGCATTGACCCCCGGAATGCGATTGAGCACATCCTTGGCCTGAGTCGCGCCCTGGCGTTCGAATTCTTCGCGCCGGATCACGTCGCGAGCGCCAGGATGTTCGAAGACGTTGGTTTGCGCCGCATCGCCGAGCCAGTCGCCGACCACTTTCGAGGTGTCCAGCTCCAGCGCCGCATCACCTGCCGGTTGCAGGCTGAAGGCATTGTCGCCCTCTGCGCGAGCTTGCAGGCCGGTGCCTTCGAGCAACGCGTTCAAACCTTGGGAAGGGGTGTAGTTGCCTTCCAGTCCACGACTTTGCATACCGCGGGTGACTTGCGAGCCAAAGGAGATCAGCACGCCGGCTTCACGACCAAACTGGTTGAGAACGTTCTCCAGCGAAGACGGCGCGATGTGGTACGGCTTGGTGTCGGCGGCATGCACCAGAGGCAGTGCGCCGAAGCTCAGGCTGGCGCCCAGCAAGAGTTGGCGCAAGGTGCGGGTTAGCGGTGTGACGCGGATGGGTTGCATGAAAGGCGATCCTGAGAAGGTTGAATCAAGGGAGCTTTCCTTCTCTGTCACGCCAGATCTGAAAAACGGCTCATTTTTTTTTAGAGATCAAAAGATCGCAGCCTTCGGCAGCTCCTACAGGGAAACGCGAACTCAATGTAGGAGTTGGCGAAGCCTGCGATCTTTTGATCTTGCTGTTAAACCTTCGCCTCGACCGTCACCCAATACCGGGTAAAACGCCTCACCTTCACCGGCAAACTGATTTCCAGCAGATCAAGAATCCGCTCGCTGTCGTCCAGTGGATAAGTCCCGGAGATCAGCAGGTCGGCAACATTCGCCGCGCACTTGAGTTGCCCCCGGCGATAGCGACCGAGTTCATCGAGGAAATCCCCCAGGCGCATGTGCGCGGCCACCAGCATGCCGTCGGCCCAGGCGCCGCTGTTGGCGTCCAGTGGCAGGGGAGCGCCGATGCCGCGTGCGCCGAAGCTCAACTGCCGGGCGGCTTGCAGCATCAGCGGTGCGCCGCCATCGGGCGTCAATTCGACGCTGCCTTCAAACACCGCCACCTGAGTGTGATCGGCAAACTGCCGCACATTCAGCCGCCCACCTTGGGTTTTCAACAGGCCTTGTGCAGTCTGTACTTGAAATGCTTGGGTGGCGGTCAGCAGCATCTCGCCTTCTAGCAAGCGGATCAGCCGTTGCTGACCGTCGACTCGCACATCGACCGAACTGGCGGTATTGAGCTGCACTTGGCTGCCATCGCCGAGCGGCACTTTACGTCGCTGGCCTATCGGGCTGCGGTAGTCGGCCAGCAACGGCATCAGCGGATTGTGCTCGCGCATGCCCCAGGTGACCGCCGAACCCGCGCCGAGAATCAGCAACAGCTTCAATGCCTGACGGCGGCCGGTGGATTTCGGTGCGTTGAGGGCGGCATGGGCCAGCGGTGAAGACAAACCGCGCAAACGTTGATTGACCCGCTGAATATGCTCCCAGGCCCGTCGATGTTCGCCGTGCGCATCGAGCCATTGCTGCCAGGCAATTTGCTGACGGGGGTTCAACGGCCCTTGCTGGACTTCCATCCACCAGTGCACAGCCTGCTCGGCCACTTGAGAGGAAAAATCCGCAGGGCTATTCATCGTGCGAAGTAGCAGCGCATCGCCGCTTTGTTCAGGTGCCGTTTGACCGTGGCAATGGAAATGCCCAGTTCGGCGGCGATCTGTGGATAAGTCAAACCATCGAGCTGAGCCAGCAGAAAGGCGCGTTTGACCAGGCGCGGCAAACCGTCGAGCAACTGGTCGAGTTCCATCAGCGTTTGCAGGATGATCGCCCGATCCTCCTCCGACGGCGCGACGATTTCCGGCATCTGCGCCAGCGCATCGAGGTAGGCGCGCTCCAGATCCTGGCGGCGATAATGATTGAACAGCACACGCTTGGCGATGGTGGTGAGGAACGCCCGCGGTTCGATGATTTGGGGCGTTTCCCGTGCCGTCAGCACTCGAATGAACGTGTCCTGGGCCAGATCCGCGGCGCTGTCAGGGCAGCCGAGTTTGCGCCGTAGCCAACCGGTGAGCCAGTTGTGATGGGCGTGATAAAGGACTTCGACGGTAGTGGCTGACGACAACGGAACCGCTCCGGACGTATTTCGATACGTTAGAGAACAAGAATTGTTCGCATTGTAGGGGGCGGGGCCTGCATCCGGCAATCGGCTCCAGGCTGCTATCTCTTCAGACTCGTTAAAAAGATCGCAGCCTGCGACAGCTCCACTAGAAGTTCGCATCCAGTGTAGGAGCTGCCGAAGGCTGCGATCTTTTGATCTTGCTTTACCGCAAAAACGCCTGCCGATACTCCCCAGGCGTACCACCCAGTGCCTGGCGAAAACGATTGGTGAAATGGCTCGCACTGGCAAACCCACAGGCCAACGCAATATCCCCCAACGGCTGCGACGTTGTGCGCAACAATTCCCGCGCGCGGCTCAGTCGCCGAGCCAACACGTACTGATGCGGCGGCAAACCGAAGCTCACTCGAAACATTCGCGCAAAGTGATATTCGGACAGCGCACATAACCCCGCCAATTGCCCAAGGCTGATGGCTTCGGCCATTTGATGGTCGATGAACTCCACCAACTGCCGCCGCTGGTGCGCCGCCAACCCACCCTTGAGGCGCAAGCCCTCACGCACACCGACCTGGCTGAGCAGGGCATGGCTGAGCATTTCGTGGGCCAGGCTGCTGGTGAGCAGACGTTCGCCCGGCTCATCCCAGTTGAGGGCGATCAACTGCCGAAAGCGCCGGGCTTGCTGCGGGTCTTCAAGGAACGTGCGCTCGCGCAACTGCAATTCCCGAGGTTCGCGATCCAGCAGCGTGACGCAACCAAGGGCAAATTGTTCGGGGCTGAAATACAGGTGGGCCAGGCGAATATCGCCGTTGATCACCCAGCCGGACTGATGGTCGGCCGGCAGAATGCACAGCTTGTCCGGGCCGCCCTTGGTGCCGGGCTGGTCGCGGCGAAAAGTACCGGTGCCGCCAGCGATGTAGCAAGACAAGGTGTGATGGCTCGGCGCTTCGTAATCCTGGGCATCGTGGTGGTTGTTCCACAAAGCTGCGGCCATGCCGTCACCGAGCTCGGCGCTGTGCTCCAGACGAGCATTGGGCGAGCGGTTAAGCGCTTGAAAGACTTGCAAGGATTCCAGTGCGGCCATGATCGGTTCTCTCCAACGCCTTGCATCCTACTCCGTAGAGGTTGGCCTGCCAGCCCGCCGACCGACAAAAGCGCAAGTTTATGCAAGTGCAGAAGGGTTTCGCGCCGGACACTGAAGGCCTATTCAGGAGTCTTCACCATGAACATTTCGTTGTATCTACTGACCGTGCTGATCTGGGGCACCACCTGGATTGCCTTGAAATGGCAACTGGGCGTGGTGGCGATTCCCGTGTCGATCGTTTATCGCTTCGGCCTTGCCGCATTGGTGTTGTTCGTGATGTTGCTGCTCAGCCGCCGTCTGCAAGTGATGAACCGTCGCGGGCATCTGATCTGCCTGGCGCAGGGCTTGTGCCTGTTCTGCATCAATTTCATGTGCTTTCTTACCGCCAGCCAATGGATTCCTAGCGGTCTGGTCGCCGTGGTGTTTTCCACCGCCACCCTCTGGAATGCCTTCAACGCACGGGTGTTTTTCGGTCAGAGAATCGCTCGTAATGTACTGATGGGCGGTGCACTGGGTTTGCTCGGATTGGGCCTGTTGTTCTGGCCAGAGCTGGCCGGTCATACCGCCAGCCCTGAAACCATGCTCGGGTTGGGGTTGGCGCTGCTCGGAACCTTATGCTTCTCGGCCGGCAACATGCTGTCGAGTCTGCAACAGAAGGCCGGCCTGAAACCCCTGACCACCAATGCCTGGGGCATGGCTTACGGCGCGGCGATGTTGACGGTGTGGTGTCTGGTCAAAGGCATCCCGTTCGACATGGAATGGAATGCCCGCTACATCGGGTCGTTGCTGTACCTGGTGATTCCGGGCTCGGTGATCGGCTTCACCGCCTACCTGACGCTGGTCGGGCGCATGGGCCCGGAGCGGGCAGCGTACTGCACCGTACTCTTTCCGGTAGTGGCGCTGAATGTGTCGGCGTTTGTCGAAGGCTATCAATGGACGGCACCGGCACTGGTGGGGCTGGTGTTGGTGATGCTGGGGAATGTGCTGGTGTTCCGTAAACCCAAAGCGTCGATGGTGCAGGGGCGCGGGAAGTTGGCTTGAAAAGGTCGGGCGCGTTAATACTCAGCGTTCGATCTTCAATGCCACATAAACCAATAAAGGCAATATGAAGTCGGTGATATGTCGAGCCCAGTCCTTGGCATTCCACTCTTTTGATTCGTCCATGTTGAACCATTCAACGCCGACAACTTGCAAGCAGGCGTAATAGATGAAAAAAGCGATCATTAATCCGATGATGGCAAATTTTTTTGCTTCATGGAACTCTTGGGCGCTGCTGTTTATGTTTCGGTAAAGATGATAAGTGCCCACTAGGCAGAAAATGGTAAAAAGAACTTCAAGTGTAATGATTAGCCAATAAATCCGGTGGTGAAGCATGGGCGAGGTAATGGCTCGATAGCTGTACTTCAGGTTGTTGCTGGTGGTGTCCATGCTCAGGACGTGAGCGACGTACTCATAGTTAGAGGGGTAGTCGGTAAAGTTGCTATACATCACCAACAGGCCAAAGAAACTTATAAATAACATCAGTGTGGCTTTACTGATTCTGATGATTTGATCGGTTGTCAGATGATTCAAGGTGGTTATTCTCCAAAGCTGATTCCCATCAGGGGTGGGTAAGTGAGGAGAGTTTATAGTGCGGATTGTTTGTTGGGTGGTGGACTGAATTGCAAGGTGTGTATTAATTGCGAGGTTAGTTATAGTTTTCTGTTGTCAGGACGTTCTATTGCAGTATCAACGGGCAGGCGTTTGAACGCCTGCCCGTTTTCGTCAGCCTTTCCAGACTTGCGGGTTGACCAGGTCCTGCGGTCGCTCACCCAACAAGGCACTGCGCAAGTTGGCCAAGGCACGGTTGGCCATGGCTTCACGGGTTTCGTGGGTCGCCGAGCCAATGTGCGGCAAGGTCACGGCGTTTTTCAGTTGGAACAATGGCGACTCGGCCAGCGGTTCTTTCTCGTACACGTCCAGCCCGGCGCCGCGAATCCGGTTGTTTTGCAGCGCTTCGATCAGCGCCGGTTCGTCCACTACGGGGCCGCGGGCGATGTTCACCAGAATGGCGCTCGGTTTCATCAGCGCCAGTTCACGGTGGCTGATCAGGTGTCTGGTTTTTTCGCTGAGCGGCACCACCAGGCAGACGAAATCGGCTTCGGCCAGCAACTGGTCTAGGCTGCGAAATTGTGCACCGAGCTCCTGTTCCAATTCGGTCTTGCGGCTGTTGCCACTATAGATAATCGGCATGTTGAAGCCCAACCGACCGCGACGGGCGATGGCCGCGCCGATGTTGCCCATGCCGACAATCCCTAAGGTTTTGCCATGCACATCGCTACCGAACAACGGCGCGCCGACGGTGGCTTGCCATTGGCCAGCCTTGGTCCATGCGTCCAGCTCGGCGACGCGGCGGGCGCTGCTCATAAGCAGGGCGAAGGCCAGGTCGGCGGTGCTTTCGGTGAGGACGTCGGGGGTGTTGGTGAGCATGATCCCGCGTTCGTTGAAGTAGGCGAGGTCGTAATTGTCGTAGCCGACCGAGACGCTGGAGACCACTTCCAGTTTGCTGGCGTTTTCCAGTTGCGCGCGACCGAGTTTGCGGCCGACGCCGATCAGGCCGTGGGCGTGGGGCAGGGCTTCATTGAATTGGGCATTGATGTCGCCGTTTTTCGGGTTCGGCACGATCACGTCGAAGTCTTGTTGCAGACGTTCGATCATCGGTGGGGTGATACGGCTGAAGGCGAGGACGGTTTTTTTCATTGGAGGCGGCTCGTCGGGCTTGGAGAATGCCAAGCACGCTAACATTCTTCTCGGACATTATGCGAGCGCTCGGATTGCCGGGTATACGCCATCCAAACCTGTAGGAGCGAGGCTTGCCCGCGAAGGCGGCCTCACAGCCAACCAATTTCTTGCAGATGTACACGGCTCAACTGTGGGAGCGAGCCTGCTCGCGATGGCGGTGTGTCAGGCGACCTCAATGTTGAAATGTGAGAAAGCCTTCGCGGGCAAGCCTCGCTCCTACAAGGGGTCAGCTGTGTGATGCGGGTTTTGGTACGTTGAGGTTATCCAGCATCCGGTTCACCGCCAGCTCGGCCAGCATGACGATTTGCTGAATCGCCATGGCCGTATTCCGATGCGGGCCTTCCAGATACCCCGCAAAATCAGTCGCCATCACACTGGCCTGGGCCAACGATTCACAGGTGTGGGCCAACAGGTCTTCGTCTTTGATATCCGGCGCAACCATATACATCGTGCTTGGCTTGCGAGCCACGGGGGATTTGAGAGCGGCTGGATTGAGGTAGTGATCGAGCGCGCGGTTAGCGGCGTCGTGGAATTTTTTGGAATCGAGGGATTCGTAGGGGGAAACGTCGTCGGTTTCCGGAGGGTTCGGTGTTTCTTTAATCATGCGGAAGTTACTCATTGGCAGATGAAGTGGAACTGCCATCTTTCGTTTTCCAGACGAAAGGGTGGCAGCTGCGCGCGGACTGGAAAAACCGGAACACCCGCCAAAACCCGGCAGACCCGAAGGTCTCCCGCGCACAGCCGCCATAACAAGGAATTGCGTGCAGAAAAAAGCGCCGCAGTATGCCATGGGGTGTGGTAAGTGTTCGCCAGGTTTTCCAGACCTGATCGCTGATTGTGCAGCGACCCCCAAAGCCTACCCATTTCGTTTCCGAAGCAACAACCGTCAAAACCTGTGGGAAACATCCTCAAAAATCACCCCGTCTGTAGGAGCTGCCGAAGGCTGCGATCTTTTGACCTTCCGGCGCTATCAATGACGTAAAGACGGAAAGATCACACCCCTTCGGCAGCACCGACAGTGTCGCCATCATGAAAATTCGGACTTCCCCTACACGCAAAAACGATTCGCCCGGCATCCCCCCTTGAGCCCACTCGCCAAAGTCTCCCATTTCCAAGGAACGGGACGCGAGCGTGACCAAACTCATCCCCCAAAACCAACTCGCCGGCCAACACGGCCAGGTACTAGACAGCCATCAAGCCGTCGCCGACCTGCGCCAGGCCCTGAACTATCCTTACGACCTGCAAGGCTTCGACGATCTGCTTAGCGCGATCGGCGCCAACCGCTCCAACTACATGCAGGCCGCCAACCAGCAGAAACTCATCAACGCCGTGAGCAACGGTGATTGGGTCATGGTGACGCCCCGCATCGATCCCGATAACGGCGGTGCTTCATGGAATGCCTTCAAATCCAAACCCGAACCACCACCGGCGCAACATCTGGTCGAAGAACACGCCTTCGCTCTGCCCAAACCCGTGGAGTCGGGCTTCTACATCATTCAGCAGCCCATGACCCTCGAAGCCCTTGAGCGCTCACTGTACGAAAACCCGCCAAGCGATGCACTGCGCGGGGAATTCCGCTCGCTCAATCGCCATCTCGGTGAGCGGGTGAAACCGGGGCAAATGGTGATTTTCAGCGATTCACGGCATTACATGTGCCGCCGCGAAGAGGCGCAAATGATGATCGCGGCGCAGAAGGTCAACGAAGCATTGAAGGATCTGAGTGATGAAGAGGCGTCGTTTTTAGTCGAGCATCATGAGGTGATTGAGCCGTTTTTGGAGGTGTCGGCGGGCTCGTTAGGCGTGGCGTCGTTCATGATCGGTCAGCATTTGGAGAGTCTGAAAACGACACTGAAAGAACTTGATGGGCTGCATCAGCAACAATTTCGTAAACACGGCCATTTGCACTCCCCTGAGTTTCTTTCCCAGCGCAAGCGGTTGATGGCCAAACTCGATGCCGGCCTAGGGTGGCTTGTACGAAAAGGCACCGGTATCCCGGATCATCCCAAGCTCAAGCGTGCCTTGGGCCTTTCTACTCGTAGAACGATTCATCATTGGAACAAGGCTGGGGCACCAACACAGTTACCTGGCTACGCCTCTAACATTGATGGTGTGGCGAAGGCCGCCAAGTTTATGAAGGCGGGAGGCTATGTAGGAATAGGACTTGCGGCAGGTGCAGCCACCATGCGCATCAACGAGGTTTGCCGAACAGGAAGCGCCGAAGACTGCAGGCAGGTGCAATTTTCCGAGGGCGGTAAACTGTCTGGCAACGTAATTGGCGGGGTTACCGCAGGCGTTGTGACGGGAAAAGTCACCTTAAAGTACTGCGCCGGTATTGCTTTGAAGACCCGCGGCTTAGGCGGTATCGTTTGCGCGTTAATTCTCAGCGGGGGTACAGCATCGGTCGGAGGAAATATCGGGGCGAAGTTGGGAGAGGCAAGTGGAGAATTGCACTCCATGAGCCAAGAAAAAATTTTCTTTGGAGCATGCGCCCTACTTTTATTGGTATGTATGCTAATAAATTTGGTCGTCATTTTATATGTGGCTTTTTTCAAACTTGACGAAATTGAAAAGTATCTTAAGAACTCCTCTGTTTTAGAAGAAGATCAGTTGATGGGCAGCGGAGCCATTAGCAGATTAATGCGCTTGAGCCGAATTAGCGGATTGCTTTGCGCCAGCAAGTCATTTCTGCAACGAACTGAGCCTCTGATAATCTCGGATCTAGCGCAACTCCCTGCGACGCTTAGGTTGTGGGTCAATATTCCATTTCATATTGCAACGTTTTTCATTGTTTGTATGGTGACTTTATGGGGGTGGGGCAAATATACCGGTCTACTGAATTAAGACTGCTCAGACATTCAGGGTTTTCCTGACGCAGCGATTGTCTGTTTGTTCGTTCTTCGCAGTGATAGCGCTTTGGGGATTGGGAAAGGCCACTGGACTGCTGGGCTAACCCGCAGCCCACACACCTCAATTCGCCAACCGCGCCCCACCCAAACTCCCACTCAACTCATACGCCGCCAATTCCGCCTG
>LNAP01001205.1_pt1 | contig 59464 bp, 47 predicted proteins | sample 602601 | NCBI WGS metagenome assembly LNAP01 (sample SAMN02440304, study PRJNA202911) | soil metagenome | biome: Subtropical and temperate rainforests or woodlands; isolation source: soil samples (1 kg each in a 20% v/v slurry with milli Q water) were... ...
GTCATAGGCTACGTCAGTGGGTGAGCGTGATAGATAAACAACACAAGCGCCTTACAAATCCAGATTCAACACCTCATGGGCGCGCTCACCAATAAAGCCTCTTAACCACTGCGCATGAAACTCCATCTCCGCCAGCGGAAACCGCATACCCAGCCGATGCTCAACCACCTTGCCCCCAGGCCCCGTAAACGCCACCTGAAAGTGCCCCGATGTGTCGTAACTGGCCATTAAATAAGGCCTGACACTGAGGATGTCGCTAAACGGCACCTGCACCTCAACCGGTTTGCGCAGCGGTCGGGTTTGCGTAAACGTAAACAACTGCTGCGCCCCATCAAACGTAAACGCCAACACCCGCGGCGCCGACGCCGCCCAGCGCAACATCCCCGCCGCCAACAACGCCGTACCCAACAACGGCGCGTAAAACCACGGATCAGTAAGGCTCTGCACAAACGTCAGTGGCACCCCCTTTAACGTCTCCACCGCCGTTATCAGCAACAGCGTTAGCCCATACACCGGCAAGGTCACCACCAACACAAACACAAACGCCACCGCAGCCAACGAGTTGCCGCCGCCAAGTGGGAGTTCGTCGGCGTACTGCCAGATGGGCGGGTGAGTAGTTTTACATTCGGTATGGCAGCTCATGGTCAACCTTAGGCACGGGACACAACGCTAAACCAATCGACCAAGTCCGCTGAAACGAAGCCAGATTTACCGCTGGTAAAACAAAAAAACCTACGCACTGCACGTAGGTTTTTGTTGGCTACCGCTCAACGATCACGGCAAGGACGGAACGCCACAATTACAAGCCTTGCCACCAAGCTGCATACGACACAACAACTCACAGATGTCATCGGCACTGGCAGTAAAGCTAGTTAGCGAACCAGCAAGAAGCATAAATGAAAGAAAGATTACTTTTTTCATAGAACACCTCAAATTATGGAAATAACGCGTGATATTGGCTGGAATCGTGAACGAGCTCAAACCGCCGCAAAACCAAACCAACAACTCCAATTTGAAACACGCTGAACGGCGTCGCCAGCAGAACGGGACTATCCAGCGGCAGAAGCTGCTTAGCTTGCCAAGGAAAAATCAGTAGGCACCGGAGTGAATCGTAATCGATATAAGATCGCCGAAAATCAAGCGCCGAGCATTTACATAAAAACCAAAGAGAAAAACTGACTCAGTTTTATTAAACAACCCTAAAACACCAGCCATTAGCTAATTAGAGCAGATAAATAAATCCGTCCCACTTTTTGCTCTCACCTTACTCCGCCGTCTTGGCGCGGTAGATCACCTCATGGGTGTCGAGGTTTTCTATGCGCGCATAAATATAAAAATACCTACTGTTCGACGATGAATCCCACGTCACCAGATAACGTTTCCCCGCCTCGAACTCAACATCGCTCGCCCCAAGCCCACAACTGCCACCACCCGTTCCCCATGAACTTTTAGACACCCAGCACCACTGCAACGAGTGCTTGCCAGGTGTCAGCTTCAACGCCTGAAAACCGTGAAAATCAAACAGCGGCACCTTGCCGGCGCCAGGCAACTGCTGCCCATCAACCTGAGTCGCCAACAGTAAACGATGAAACGGCACGCCCAACTCGCGCACACGGTACGTATCAAATAGAACCAGCGGCGCGTTCTCAGCATTGTTCGACACGTCATAGGGCTGCATCGCTACAGGATCAACTTCGCCTCGGTAACCGTTGTAATTAAAACTGGAACAGCCACAGAGCGTAGCCGTTACCACCACCAAAACCGCCAGAGAGCGTAGAGACTTCATAAAAAACCTATTAACAGAGCGTTGTACTAGTGAGAGCAACTATAAACGTTAGGTGTTGATGACAATGGTCGACGCCAACATATCACCCAAACGTTTGCGCGAACCAAAGAATATAAATACCCAATCGATAATACCGAGAAAAGGCGTGATTATATTACGCACAATCGATTGAAAAATAGTGCAGTTGATATAACTGAAATCACTGACAACTGCCATCTTCAACAGCTTCTTACCAATGCTCTGGCCGTTAGGCAACGCATCGGAAAGCAGATAATAACCACCGCCAACCGCCACTGCCGCGAACGCCGCAATGTGCTGCGTTAACGAAACCAGTTCAAACGCTTTAAGCGTCAGCATAAATAGCAGCAGGGCAACTATTGAATCAATCATCTGCCCGCCGAGACGCCTTCCCAGGCCGGCTAGCTTTATGGGGGTGTTGACTGGGCTCATGCAGGGCTCCTTGGTTGATGGGACGGATTTATTAAACGGCTCTAAAACACCACCTATTAGTAAATTAGAGCAGGCAAATAAATCCGCCCCCTTTTTTCCCACTTCCCTTCTTTCAAAAACACTGATTGAGCATCGTCGATATTTCTTTTTCATCTTCCGGATGAAGAGCAATGTATTTATCACAGGACAACTTTACAAGCTTAGCACAATCAACCTCACTAACTAATACAGTATCCTCTTGCGTAGGCGGATAGCCACAAGAAAACTCAACACCCACGAAATGCTCCTCATCGAAAAAACTATTCAGATCAGGAAAGTTACAATATGCACCATCAATACTGAATCCTATTTTTTTAACAATGCAGTCGATAGCTCTAACAAAAAATCCGTCCAAATAGACCATATCCATATAACATTTTACGACCCAAAACTGATCTCTTTTATCATATGGCTGACCATATAATTCGCTCATGTCTAGACATCCTATTTGGGACGAAAATTCAGTACAACGCCTGCCTTCCCATCCAGGTAAACCCTAAAATCAACGCCACCAGCTACACTATCATAGTAGCGCACACCTCTTGCTATGGCCCTTGTGTAACCACTCGCGGCGGCTTCACGCCCTAACTCTAGAGTTTTTTGATCTGAAAATACTCTTGGATCGTAAACTGTTTTTACAAATGGCTGAGCTTTAAAGCCAGTTATATTTCCTGCTCTATCATAAGCAGGTATCTGATACTCAATTTTTGTAATGCCTTTAACTGAGGTTGGCGTTTCGCGAAGTATCTTGACCCCATTTGATGATACGGCCTGAGAAAAAAGGGGACGGATTTATTAAACGACTCTAAAACACCACCTATTAGTAAATTAGAGCAGGCAAGATGCACATTTCGACCATCGACTGGCGGGACCGTAGTGGAAAGAACATTGTCGCGCCCATAAGTAGACTCAAGCTCATTTCGGGTGGTTTGCGGATTGTACGGAGTCTCGGAGCCGTTACCTTTTTGACCAAATAATTAGCCGACAAAAAGATACTGCCCATTACCCTGATCAAGCAAATGACCTTTCAAACACATCTCACTTAATAACGATGAAACTTGTCTCTTATCCAGGCATTCCCCACATGACGCAAAGAACTGAAGTAGTCGCCAATCATCGATTATTTTTGGCTCATCAAAGAATTTATGAATATCCACGACCCAATGCGGTTTACACGTCATTTTTTCAAAACGCAAACCTGCACCATGCCTAACAAATCGCCATTGATCACCATCAACAACCATATCTCCACTCTTAGGGAAGTCGAGAAGCCATTTCAAATCTTTTGCATTAGGGTATAGCCCCGCGAACGCAAGCACTAACCGGCACTGAAGCTCTACAAAGAGAAACACATAATCCATATTAATTGGCCTCATCGATTAGTACCTCGCCCGAGCTTCAGCAGCTTCTCGCATAAGCTGATGTGCCTGTTCCCTAGTCACGCTGTGCACATTGACTGGCACATCTTTAATCCCAGCTTTTGAAGCAGCTTGCGCGCGATGGTGGCCATCAAGGATGATCAACTTCCCGTCCACGTTAGCCGCATCGATAGGCTGATTTGCATCATACCCGTTAGCCTTCATGTCCTTTGTCAAACGCTTTACTTGTGACCCAGACATTTCATCTCGGCCCAGGAAAAGGGGACGGATTTATTAAACGACTCTAAAACACCACCTATTAGGGAATTAGAGCAGACAAATAAATGCGTCCCCATTTTGATTGTAGTCGTAACAACCGATCAAGTTTGTTACCGCAGCCAGTATTAGAAGGACGGCTGTTCCCTATGTATTCATGGCCGCGTTCTTCATGGGATGGTAGTGCCGCCACACTGCGCATACTGAGTGTAATAATAGTCCGGTACTGCAGTCGCTCTAGTGTTAACCCCGATGTAAACGTACATGGTTCCAACCTCTAACTTAGGCTTTCCTTCCAGAGTAAACCCACGATTTCCGCAAAGCCTCGCTGCCTTCAAACTAATAATTTCAATTTTATCTTCTTCAGTTTGAGGTTGTTCTTTTTTAAATGGGGCGTGAGAATTAATCCAGTAACGCCCAGGAGAAACCTCACGGTAGCTACAGCCAGAAAAAAAACAAGAAAAACACAAGACGAGAGCAACATACTTATTCATTTACACGCCCACAAACAACGAAACACAATAAAACTCTTAAACGTAAAAAACATACATTACAAACAGGCATTAAGGCCGACAAATAAAAGCACCGACGCTTCACGGCCTCCGCACCTGAAAAAGCAAATTCTATATTACCCTTTAAAAAACTAAGAAAGAATAAGTCTTTTAATATCTCCATCAGAAGGTAAGCCCAACATGTAAATGTTGCGCAAAACCTCCTGGGGCAACTCATCACTGTGTCTTCCGCCCTTAGGCGCAGCAATTAACTTATATCCGCCATCACAAACATCGTAACTAAACAGCCCTTTTTTTGCCATATTAAGGAAAGAATTCAAATAGCGTTCCCGCTGACGTGCATCTTTAAATTCTGGAAGATTACTTTCGATAATTTCAAAATCAAACTCTTCCTCTAACGATTGAAAATACTCAACGACCAACTCGTACTTATATATTGAACTCCTTATAGAGGCGGGAACAAAACCTCTCCCTCCTGTCGCAAAATGCGCGAGTAAACCATTTTGATAACAAGAAAACCAATCTAAATCGGTTATCTCTAGAAACTCATCATCCATTTCCATTATTCTGCCCCAAAAATATTAATACAGTTATCGCAACGCGGCACCACTTCACCGGTCCTAGGTCGGATAGCGGAGGTGAATTTAATATCTTTTAGCTTAAGCCCGGAGTTGTTAAGTAGCAATTCATTTGCAGCCCTAAACTCAGCGCATCGCCCAAGTGTATTACCACAAGCTGTCTTCACTCCTAGACCACCAAGCTTATCTGCATAAGCGAGCAACTCTGGTGCAATGGTAACCGGGACGTTCCCGCTGGAGGCGGTAACTATTTTGCCTGTTGACGGATCCACAGCTGCGATAACAGTAGGCGGCTTATACTTCCCAAAACTATCAATGTACCTCGCCAGCTGTAGGTCGGCATGTTCGAGGAGCGTATCCGTTATACCTTTTAAGTACAAAGAAGAGTCTAGCCCGCCTCCATAATTAAACCACGTTGGAAACTCTACAGCTTTCTCTGCTGTACCCGTTACCCCGACAACGTTGCCAATCTTTGGAGTTGCCAACGAGGCAATATTAAGTAGACCTACGACGGTATTTCCCGCAAAGCTCCACAGATCCCCATTCAACGCTTGCTGCCCACCAGCTACAACTTGAAGAGCACCATCAGTTGCAGTAATTACACGTAGACCCGTCCCGAGACCGCCAGTCCCCAAGAAATATAATGCATCTCCACCAACGCTCTGATGTCCTACGTGCTCTTGCTGATCACGTAGATAGTGGACCGCCTCATTATATAAGGACTCATTCTCCGACGGTGATCTGGTATTAAAGAAACCATAGCCGGCAGCTAATGCCGCAGCATCTTTCTGTTTTTTAGTTCCTGCATAGGGATAATCATACCCCTTCCACTGCGCTTTCCCTGAAAGCAGATCCTCTACTGCATTTTTTGCAGATTGATCACCATACTTACTCGCCATCTCATAAAAATATGCCTGCAAGTATCCGGCTAATAGCTGGCTTTCTTTCTCAGTGAGCGACTCTTTATTTGTTAGGTACTTATTTAATAAGCCATCACTATCTTGATCTATCTGGTCTAGCTTGACCATTTCCATCATGGACGTGACGGTGTAATTCCCTTCTTTCTGCTGTTCTCTGACCTGAGCTAAACGCTCAGCGGACATCGGCCCCAAGAAGTTATTGGATGTCTCAATCTGCGCCGCATTAGCCGCTACCGCAGCCTCCCCTCCCGCCGCCGCGGTAATACCGGCTACCAACGTACCAATCAAATTCAGCCGATTCTGTTTTTCTGAATCGGTCATACCCGAAGCAGTTTCGTCTTTGAGTTTGTCGAGTAGGTTGTTGAGGATGACGCTGGCACTTGCGCCAATTGCGCCGGCGCTACAGTTTTGGTTTTGCGCGGCCGCGCCGGCACAGCCAACAACGGCATGCAGTGCGGTACGAGCCGTTTCAGAATCCAGGTCGTCAGCAATGCGCTTGACTTGCTCGGCCGCCAAACTCTGCAAGTAGTTAACGGCAGCCCCTTGCAATAGCTGCGAACCGCCGCCGGTAACATTGGCTGCGGCTGCACCGCTTAGTGCAGAGACCAACGTGCGTCCGACACCGCCCATTTCCCACGTCTTATTGGCATCTACGGTGTATTGCAGTTGATTGATGACGGCTTGGTTGCGCTCGCTTTCAGGTTTGGCTTTTTCTGCTTCGAGCTTTCTTTTGGCATCGGCTGATTCGTAAGCACGCTGTTCGAGGAACGTGCCTACGTTGCGTACAAACGCCTCAGTAATTTCAAAGCCCGCTTCGATTTCTTTGCGGTCGAAGATCGGTTTCAGCGCGTTGCTGCCGTCCTTGTCGCTTGAGACATCGCGGTCGATGCTTGCCACGGCCTCATCGGTGGTTTGATTGGTTAGCTGCTTTTGCTTTTCAGCATCGGTGATGGTGATCGTGCCGCCGCTGATGCCGCTGTGGGTTGTGCTCTTCGCATCATCACTGGCGCTAAGCACAATTGGCGTGGTTGCAGTGGCGCCGGACTCATACTTTGGCTTGCCATCGGCAGCCTTGATGACGTTGCCGTTCGCGTCATGCGTTTCGCCGGTGTAGCCGCCACTTAGGCTGATGCTGGTGGCGTCGTACTCCGCTTTGTTTTTGATATCTGAGTGCGTTAGGGAGCCAGTGGTGAGGCTGTTTTTGCCATCGGTAACGGCCTTGTCGGTGCTGGCGATCACGGCGCCTTTCAGGTCGGTGTTGCCACCTACGGTGATGTCAAAACCTTTGTCGCCGGCCTTGATGCCCGACTGCTGAGTGACGCTTGCATACTCACTGTCGATTTTCTGCTGACCGAAGCTAGCCGTACCACTGCCTACCGGAGCGCCATAGCAGAATGGCGGGATGCACAGGCTGACCCCAACGCTGGCATTGGTTTGCTTGGACTTATAAGTACTGGTGTCTTGGACGCTCTCGATGTTGAGGTCGCCGCCGACGTTGGCCACCACTTGGTCGCCACGGGCAATGGCGCCTTTGAGGTTGGTATCTTCACCGGACCAGAAGCCCAGAGAGTTGCCTGCCTGAATGGTGGTTTGGGTCCAGGCCACGTCTGAACCATCGGCGTTGCCCCGGGACTTATTGGCGGCCAGGTCAATGGTGAAACCGTTTTGCTCACCAAACAGCGCGAAACCTACGCCCACACTCCAACCTGAGCCGGCATTCTTGCTGTGCTGTTCAGCGGTGTTTTGCGCCGCCAGTAGGTTGATGTCGCCGCCAGCTTTTAGCGTGGCATCTTTGCCCGCGCTAATTTCGCTGCCGACCACGGTGAGGTCGCTGTCTTTACCGGCGCCACTGGCGGTGATGTTGACGTTGCCACCGGCTGCCACGGTGCTAGCAACCACGTTTTGGCCGGATTGGGTGCTGCTACTGCTGCCCTTGTCGTTACTGAGATTGACGCTGATTTTTAGGCCCGTAAGGCTGTCTGTTCCCAGCGTATTGGCAGCGTCATAGGCACGCTGCGCATCCATGGCGATATTCACAGCGGCCAACGCTTTGAGTCGCGTGTCCCCTGTGCTCTGCGCCGCTTCCCCCATATTTTTAATACTGCGCACCGCATCCACAATCGGAATGCTCACCGAGCCGCCGAGGGCGGTGCGGCTGGAGCTCTGTTTCTGGGTTGAGCTAAGGGTGTCGTAGCCCGCTTCGATATCGACTTGTTTGCCGATGATGCTGATGTCGCCGGAAGGCGCAACCACTTGGCTGGCGACCTGTTTGTAACGCTCGCCAGCTTGCAGCTGGACGTCGCCGCCCAACGAAGCAATCTGGCTGCCGGTTTGCGTGGTGGCGCTGTTCTGGTTGGTTTCTTTAAGGCTGGCAACACCCGTTGCGCCTTGGTACCAGTTGCCGATTTCACCGACGTTTTTGCTTTTCGATTTGGCGCTGGACGTGCTGACGCTCTCGCCGCTCACCACACTAAGGTTGCGCCCAGCGTCTACGCGAATATCGTCGTCCGCCACCAAGGTGCTGGCGCGCACGGTGGTGTCGCGGCCGCTGCTGACGTCGATGCTGCCGCCACTCAAGGTGCTGCCAACTTCTTGTACGGTTTTTTGCTCGGCGCCTTTGCCTTTGTTTTCCAGGGTGAAGGAGCCGTTGGTGGCCAGGGAGTCCGTCAGGTGCCAGTTGAGTTTGTTGGATTTGCTCGCTTGGCTGCTTTGCTGGCTTTGCTGGGCGGTGCTGATGGCGATGTCGCGCCCGGCGTCGAGGGTGATGCTTTTGTCGGCATGCACGGCGGCTGCGCGCAGGGTGATGTCGTTGTCGGCCAGTAGTTCGACGCTTTCGCCATTCACGCTGGTGCTGGTAAGGCTGGTGTTGGAGCTGCTTTTGTTGCTCGACTTGCTGGAGAACAGGCTGCTTTTGGACTTGGCGCCGGCTTGGCTGGCGCTGTTTTCAGCGGCGTCGAGCACGATGTCGTGGCCGGCATAGAGGGCGACGGCTTTGTCGCTGCTGAGCTGGGCGCCACTGGCTTTGATGTCGTTGTTGGCGACTAGGGTGAGGTCGCTGCCTGCACGAATAGTCGACGACACGGCCTGGCTGCTGGAGCTCTCCGACATCGCGCTTTTCTTGCTGCTTGATAGGAAGCTACCGCTCTTTTTCTTCTCATACGCATAGCTGTAGTCCTGGTTTTGCGCAGTCTCCAGCTTGAGGTCGCCTTTGGCGTACAGGTAGGCCTCTTCGCCTGCATTTACTTGGCTGGCGATGAGGGTGGTGTCGGCGCCGGAGCTGCTGGTGAAGCTGCCACCGGCCTCAATCACGGAGCCCACTTGGCTGACCTGGTCTACGGTGCGCGCGGTGGTGCGGCTGCCGCCTTTGTGTTTAGCGTCGAAGTGGCTTTCGTTGGCCGCCGCGCCGATGGTCAGGTCATCTTTGGCTTGTAGGTCGATATCGCCAGTGGCTTTTAGCTTGCTGGCGACCACGGTGAGGTCGCGGCCGGCTTCGGCTTTCAAGTCGCCGCCCACCTGCACGCTGGAGCCGTATTGGGTCACTTGTTCGCGGTTGCTGTAGCCCTTGCGATTTTTGTTGTTGGCGACATCGGTTTCGCTCTGGCTGGTGATCAGCAAATCCCGCCCGGCGCTAAGGTCGGCGTTGCCTCCGGCTTTTAGGTTGCCGCCTTGGTTGTTCAGGTCGCGGCCGGCGGAAAGGGTCAGGCCGTTGCTGGCTTCAATGCTGGCGGCGTTATCAACAAAATCTTCACGGCGTTCGAAGCCTTTTTGCGCGGACTGGTGGGTGGTGACGCTGCGCTCGTTGATGATGTCGCCGGTGACGGCGATGGCGCTGACGTCTTTGCCTTTGAGGATGCCGCCCTTGGCGTTGCGGATGCTGTCCGTGGCAAGCAACGACAGGCGTTCGTTGGCCTGCGCGAGGCCGCTGTTGTTGATGGTGTTAGCGCTGAGGCTGAGGGTGTTGCTGGCCCGTAAGGTGCCGCTGTTGGTGAGGTCGCTGCCGGAGATCAGGGCCACGTCGCGGCCTTGGATCAGCGCGCCGGTAGGGGCTACGCGGTCGGTGGCTTGGGCTAGGTAGAGCACGGGCACCAGTACTTTTTGCCCATTCACTTCCTGCTCTTGCATCCACACGATGTCGTGGGTGAGTGCAGCAACTTGCTCGGCGCTAAGGGCAATACCTGGCACTAGGTTGAGTGCGGTCTTGCTGGCGATGGCGTTGTCCATCAGGTATTTGAATTGCGCTTCGTCGCTGGCCAGGCCGTCGAGGAAGCGTTTGCCGGTGCGGGCGACAATGGCTTGTTGCACTAGGCGTTGTTCATACAGGCCGTCGCCGAGGCGGCGCTGGGTGAGGTCTTGGTTGTAGCCGATGATGTTGAGTAGGTAGTCGGAGCTTAAAAAGCCGCGCAGGGTGGCGAAGGCTGGGTTGGTTTCTATCAGGTACGGGTGGCTGATGTCGGTGTTGACGTGGAACAGGCCGTTTTGCCCTTGCGGCAGGGTGAAGGTCGGCAGGGTTACCGGCTGGTGGGTGGTGTCGGGCGGCAGTTGGGGGTTGAGGCTGACGGTGGTGGCGATATTGCTGCCGCTGGCATCGGTGTCGGCGCGGGTGCCGCCGGCTACATAGGCGAAGGTGGGGCGTACGGCGCGGCTATCAAAGTCGGCCTGGGCGCTAATGTCGACGGCGCCGCCGCTCTGGATGATGGCGGAGTAGCTTTCGCTGGTGCTGGCCATTGGCGTGATAACGCGAAAAGCGGTGTTCTCGCGTTCGGTGCGGCCAATAAAGTGACCGAGCGCGGCGATCAGGCTATTGGAGTCAACGTTGAGCTGGTTCCAATAGGCATTGGTAAAGCGCTCGGCTTCGTCTTGCCAGGATTCAATGCTGCGGGTGCGCTCGGAAATAAATACGCGGGTGGTGTGGGTTTCGCCGGTTTGTACGCCGATGTTTTGCAGGTCATTGACGCGCACGGTGAGGTCGCTGCCGGCGCTGATAGAGCTGCTTTTGTTGCTCAGCGTGTTGCCACGCAGGTTGAGCTTGCCGCCTGCGGTGAGGAACGAGGCGGCGGTGGTGTCGGCGCTGACGTCGAGCTTGTCGTATTCGACGATTTCCCACACGCCATTGCGTTTGCCGTCGCAGTCACCCGCGCCGTAGTAGCCGCTGCACCGCAATTCGGTAATGCGTGCGCTGTATTTGCTTTGGATTGGCGTGAGCACGTCGCGGATGTTGCTGATGGTGCTGGCGTGAATGCTTAGGTCGCCACTGCTTTCGATACTGCCGGAGCGATTTTCTACCAGGGTGGCGGCATCGCCTGCGTCGTTGGCGGCGATGCTCAAATTGCCCAGGCTGTACACATCGGCCAAGCGGTTGATAAAGCTGTCGGTGCGCAGGGCCATGTTGGCGCCGCTGAAAATCAGGCCGCCTTCGTTGCGCAGGCTGTTGGCTTCAATACGCAGGGTGGTGGCGGCGCCGAGGGTGCCGAAGTTGTTCAGGCTGTTGGCGCGGGCGATGAGATTTTGTGCGGTGCTGATTTTGCCGCGGTTAACCAGTTCGCCGCCGATGGTGAAGTCGGCTTTGCCTCCGGTTTTCCATTGCGCGTCTACGCCGGTGTCGACGCTGGCGGCGGTTACGCTGAGGTCGCTTGCGCTAAGCAGGGCGCCGTTGCCGCTGTAGGCGCCGGTGAGGGTCAGGTTGAGGGCGCCGTCGGTTTCGATGCTGCCGTCGTTTTGCCAGGTGTCGCCGGTGGCGGTGATGCTTTCTTTGGAGAGCAATTTGCCGCTGGCGGTTTGGGTGAACGTGCCGACGCTCAGGCTGATTTTTTGTGCTTGCAGTTGGCTGCTGTTGGTCCAGTCGGCGACGTTGAGGGTCAGTTCGCCGTTGGTGATAAAGCTACCGCCGGCGTTGCCGACATCGGCCAGGGCCAGGGCAAAGGTGTTGCCCAGGTGGCGGACGTTGCCGCTTTGGTTGCTCAGGCTGGCGCTGGTGAGGCTGAGTTGGCTGTTGCCGATTTCCACCAGGCCGCCGTCGTTGTTAAACAACCCCCCAATTTCAAATTGGCTGCTGCCGGTGTTGCCGAGGGCGCGCAGCTTACCGCCGCTGTTGCTGAGGCTGCCGGCTTTGAGCAGCAAGGTGGTGGTGCTTTCGATCAGGCCGCTGCTGTTGTCGAGGTGGCCGGCGAGGTCGAGGTCGACGCTGTTGGCGCCGAGGGTGCCGCCAGCGTTGTTAAGGCTGCTGGCGGTGGTTTTTACGGTGGTTTTGGCCAGCACGGTGCCGGCGTTGTTGCTGATGGCGCCGCCAGTGAGGGTGGCTTGGCCTTGAGTCGCGGCAATGCGCCCGCCGTCGTTGATCAGGGTGCCCGTGGCGCTGAGGTTAACGCTGTCGCCTTGCAGGGTGCCGGCGGTGGTGCTGATGACTTTCAGCTCGCTGGCGTCGGCTTGTGCAGTGCCGCCGGCGTTGATCAGGGTTTGGGTGTTGATGATCAGGCCATCGGCTTTGCTCAGCAGCAGGCCGTCGGCGCTGTTGTTGAGGGTGTTGGCCAGGGTCAGGTTGAGGGCTTTATTGCTGGCGATAGTGCCGGCGCTGTTGTCGAGGGTGTCGCCGGTGACGGTCAGGGTTTGTTGGGCGACGATCTGGCCGGCGCTGTTGTTGATATTGGTTGCTTTGACGGTGGCGTTGCCAACGGCCAGTACTTTTTTGCCGCTGTTGTTCAGCTGTTGCAGGTCGGTGTTGAGGTTGCCCTGCGAGGTGATGCTGCCGTTGTTGTTGAGCACGCCGCCTTGCACGTCCAACAGCGCGGCGCGGTTGCCGCTGCCGTCGGCTTTTACCCCGGCTTCGAGGCTGCCGTTGTTGCTGGTTTGTGCGCTGGTGACGGTCAGGTTAGCGCCGCTGGCCAGGCTGCTGGCGATGTCGATCTGATCGGCGGTGAGGGTCGCGTTGTTGCTGGCGTAAACGGTGTCGGTCAGTTCGATTTGTTTGGCATTGGCGGTCACGCTGCCGGCACTGGCCACGCGGGCGACGGTCAGTTTGCCGTTGGCGTCGATCTGAATATCTTCGCCGCTGGCGGCCATATCGGCGGCGAGTTTTACCCCTACCCCGGCTTCAGTACCGACTAAACGGATGGCGCCGGCGTACATGCCGCCGAGCGCGGAGCTGTCGATAGCCAGCAGCGGTTTGCCGTTGGCGTCGTCGGCTTTGGCGGTGGCAGCCAGGGTGGCGGCGTCGACGTCGTTGCGCCCGGCGATGATGTTGAGGCGCTGGGCTTGCAGTTGGGCGTTGAGTTTGGCGCTGCGGGTGATCAGGTCGAATTGGCTGATGTTGCTGGCGTTAAGGCCGGCGCCTTCAATGTTGATTTCACCGCCGTTAACGTCGAAATGATCGAGGCGGCCGTTGTCGATAACGGGCGTGCCGGTGGTCAAGGTGGCACGCGGGGTGTTGATAAAGCCGCAGCCATCGCAAGTGATGCCGTGGGGGTTGGCGACCACCACATGGGCGCCCTGCCCGGCTACTTCGGTGTAGCCCTTGAGCTGGCTTTGGTTGCCGCCGGTGACTTCGTTAAGGATCAGGTTGGCGGCACGGCCGTTGAGGTTGCTGTTGCCGAGAATCACGCCACCCAGTTGGGTTTCATTAAACGCGGCAGTGCCGTTGTTGAGGATCAAACCCTGCTGGCCGACGTTGTAGTCGGTGAATTTGTTATGGGACAGACCGCTGCCGTTCGGCGTGGCGATGTTCACCACCGGCACGCCGTTTTGCGCGCTGCCCAGGTTGGTGTTGCCGCCCGCTGCCGCGTCCACCGTCAGCTCTGCAGCGGTGCTGACAATGGGGTTGAGGAACATCACCCCCATCAGGATGCAGGCGATGTTTTGGAACAACGGGCTACGGACGTCCATTTCGGTACTCTTTCTTTTATCGGTGTTTGAAGGGCGCTACCGGTGAAGGTTTTGCCTCACTTCCAAGGTGCGTAGGCGTGCGCACACCACGCCCCGCAGTGCGCTGCGGGGCGGTGTTTACACGTTTTGCAACGGGTTAGTCGCTCTGGTATTTGGGTGAGCGCGGGCCGTAGAGAAGGCCTGAGCCTTTGGCGGTGGAGAGCAGCCTGCCGCTGGCAGTACCGGCGATGGGGTAAGCCGCGTCTTCCACGGAGCTGTTGATGATCTGCGTTACTGCCGCCGTCACCAGCATGCCCACCAGCCCGCCACCCGAGTTGTTGTTACCTTCGTTGCTGGATGCCGTGGCCGACCCGGTCCACAGCGTGGTGCCGGTTTTCAGGTCAACCAGACGGGCACTGGCGGTCACGGTGGTGGCACTGCTCAGAATCAGGTACTGGGTGCCGTATTGGCTCACGGTGATGTACAGGCCAGCATCGGCGCCGAAGATTTCGCGCAATTTGGCGGGGGCCACTTCATGGGCATCGTTGGCGGTGCTCAAGCCATTCTGGCGAAAGGTTTCATCCACCAGCCCGACCGGCACCACGTAGTAACCGGCTTCGGCGAGCGGCACGGTGACTTGGGAGAGCAAGCCATAGGTGGCTTTCACGTCGGGCGACTCGTTGACCGGCGGCAGTACCAGAATGGAGCGCGGCCGCGCTTGTTTGTACGCCGAATAATCGAGGCTTTTTTGGCTGCCGGCACAGCCGCCCAACAGTGCCAGTGCAGCAAGCCATGCACAGGTGCGGCAGAAGCGCGCCATTATTTAACCTCCCCGGTTTTTTTCTTCATCAAGAAGTCCATGTAGGGAGCCGACTCTGGAAACAGCGCTTTTTCGTTCTCAAACGAACGCATCGTTAGCTCGTCGTCACCCAGGCTGGAATACAACAAGCCCATTTGCGCGTAGAAACCTGGCGGTACCTTGCCGTTTTTGGCCTGGATTTTTTGCAGGTCGGCTTTCAACACGTCCAGCTGTGCTTCGGGCGAACCACCGTTGAAATGCTCACGCAGTTGGGGCTGGTAATTGCCCCACTGGTACAGCGCTGGCTGCCGCGCGCAACCCCCTAGTGCCACGCTGCCAACCAGCAACATGGCGGCTATGCCCCGCCATGAACACTTAAAATTCATACTCTGCTGCTCCTTTTCTTAATGCTTCAGTTACGGCTTCCATGCGCCGCTATCTACCGCGCCAACCAGTTTTTCCACCGCTTCACGCATGGCCAGGTCGAGCACCTTGCCGTTCAACGTGGAGTCGTAGCTGGCGGTACCACCAAAGCCCACCACTTCGCGATTGGAGAGCGAGTACTCACCTGCGCCCTGGGCGGAATACACCACCTCGGAGGTGGAGATGTTGACGATATTGAGCGCCACCTTGGCGTAGGCGACTTGGGTTTTGCCGCGCCCCAAAATGCCAAATAGCTGGTGGTCGCCCACTTCTTTGCGGCCAAACTCAGTCACATCGCCGGTCACGACATAATCGGCACCGCTCAGGCGCTGTGCCTGGCCCTTGATTTGCGCTTCCTGAAGGGTTTCGCCCATGTTGTCGCGGTCCAGCACCTTGAAGCGGTTGCTCTGCTGCAGGTGGGTGATCAGGATGGTTTTGGCCTGACTGCCCAGACGATCCACACCATCTGAGAACACCCCGCGCATGTAGCTCGAGCGGTTATCAAACTTGCCCACGGCAATCGGGCTGCGGGCGCCGTTATAAACGGAAGCGGCACTCACCACCTGCTGCACAGGCACACTGCGCGAGGACTCGGTGGCGCAGCCGGCAAGCGCCATTACAACCAGCGCCAGCAGCGCTGGAGATGCCACGGTTTTATTGATCAACATGCGGTGAAACTCCCTGGGTAAACAGTTAGAAAAAAAGGTCGACGCGAAAATACACCGGGTGCTCCTGACGCTCGATGGCGTCGGGGCGTTCCAGTGAGCGGGCAAAGGTCACGCTGGCAGCGAGGTTTTTGCCGCGGGTGCTGAATTCGATGGCGTTGCCGGAGAGGCGCCCGTGTTGGTTGCCGTTGTAGCGGTCGCCCTGAATAACGCCCAGGTCGTAGGCCAGCGCCACGGCGTATTCCTGCAGGAATGGACGCAGGGGCTCAAAGGCCACCGGGCGGCGCCAGCGCAGTTGGTTGCGCCAGTAAGCGCCGCTGTCGCCGGACAGCGATTGCTCTTTAAAACCGCGCACCGAACTCAGGCCGCCAAGGCTGATGCGCTGCGGGCTGAACAGCACGTCTTCGCTGCGTTGGCCGTTGACCAGGCTGTCGACGCTGAAGTTTTCATTCCACAGGGCGAAGGGCTGCAGGTAGCTGGCGGTAAGGCTGTATTTGTTGTAACGCGACACCGGTTGGGCGCCGCGGGGGTTGTTGTCGCCTTGGGCGTCAAAGGCACCGCTACCTTGTTGCCAGCCAACGTCGAGATTGACGAAGGCGGTGCCGATGCGCCGGCCATGGTTAAAGCCGAGTTGGTTTTCGGTCAGGCGTTGGCTGGAGACGTCGATCAGGTTGTTGTTCAGGTAGTTGCGCGTTTGCAGGTGGCTGATGCCGAAGTTGACCGCAGTTTTGCTCAGGTCGTCGCGGTGCAAGACTCGCTCGGCGCGCAGGCTGTGGGTTTTGCTGTCGCCGTCGGAGCCAAAGGTAAAACCGGCGCCTTCGCTGCGGGTGCGGTAGTAGCTTTGCGCGTAGCTGTAGTTAAACGACCACCAGCCATAGGGCAGGTTGTAGCCGAGGCTTTGGTTGGCCGAGTGTTTCCAGTGGTCGCTCACCGTGTCGCCACCGCCGCGCAGGCTGAGTTGGTCGGCCAGGCCCAGCGGGCTGTCCCACACAAAACCGGCGCCCCACTGTTGTTCGCCGGTGGAGGTTTGCCCGTCGTTATGGCGGTTGAGGTTGGCTTGCCAGGGTTTGCCGGGCTCGCCTTGCAAGCGCACGCGGCTACCACCCACTTGGCTGCCTGGCACCAGCTCCATTTGCGCCGGGCGTGATTGCAGGCGGCTGAGCTGGTCGACCATTTGCTCCATTTCCCGCAGGTTGAGCACTTCGCCGTTGCTGCCGGGAAAGGTCATGGCCATTTCCCGGGGGCTGGCGATGGCCGATTCGTCGAGGCCTTCCAGGCGCCCTTCAACCACCAACACCTGCAACTCGCCGCTGGCCAAGTCTTGCTGCGGCAAGTAGGCGCGCGAGGTGACGTAGCCGTGGTCGATGTAGAACTGGGTAATGCTTTTCAGCAGCTCGTTAAGCTGCGCGCTGCCCAGGCATTGGCCTTCATAGGGGCGCAGCAGTTCGGCTTGGCGGCTGGCAGGCAGCAGCGTGGCGCCTTGCAGGGTGATACGGCGCACGGCAAAACACGGCGCGTCAGGGTTGGCGGCCGGGGCTTGTTGCTTAGCGGTTTTGCCGGGCAGTTGCTGGAGTTCTTCCAGGCGTTTTTGCTGCTCTTGCAGAATGCGCTCCTGGCGCTCGCGAATTAAATCGCGGTCGCCAGGCAGCTCAGCGGCAGAGGTAACTTGAGCGAAACAGCTGACAGCTAACAAGGCGCCAAACAGCGCCCTAAAACGTAGCGAGGACATGCCTTCAATCCCTTGAAGAGGGTTAAGCGAAACTAGGACGGCGCGGATTAAACCGGATAAAAAATCGCCTGGCGACGATTTATTGACCAGAGAGCCACTATTGCGACATCACTCACAGAAGGGATAGCTAATCGCTTACAGATCGTCGTATTTTTTTGATTTAGGGCAGCTACAGCGGTGGTTCGGAAGGTTCCGAGATAAGGGGTGTGCGGTACGCACAAGCGCTGCTCGGCGAGCGAGCCGTGCAATCGGTTCAAACCGTGCTTGCGACTGCCTGTTTCAGGGTTCGCGAGCAGGCGCGCTCCTACGAGCGCAACCATTTGGGGGTGAACACTCGCCAGATTGATCAGTCACACTGCTGGCCTGCCGACGATTTTGATCTAAGGAAACCGCATGTCTGTTGCTGAACCGCTGCCCGCTACGCCCTCCCACACCCGACAAAAAAGCTCTACCCGTTGGGCATTTTTTATTGCCGGTTTTGCCATGGCGGCGTGGGCGCCGCTGGTGCCGTTTGCCAAGGCTCGGGCGGGGTTGTCGGAGGGTTCGTTGGGGGTATTGTTGCTGTCTTTGGGCGCAGGCTCGCTGCTGACCATGCCGTTGGCCGGCGCCTTGGCTGCGCGCTTCGGCTGCCGGCGGGTGATCTGCGCGGCGGCGCTGGTGGTGTGTGTGGTCTTGCCGATGCTGACGCTGGTTTCGTCATGGCCGTTATTGGCGCTGAGCCTGGCGTTGTTTGGCGCCGGGCTGGGTTGCATGGACTGCACGATCAATTTGCAGGCGGTGATGGTCGAGAAGAACAGCGACACGCCGCTGATGTCGGGCTTTCACGGGTTGTTTAGCGTGGGCTGCATTGTCGGTGCGGCGGGCGTCAGTTTGTTACTGGCGGTGGGCAGCAGTCCGCTATGGGCGGCGTTGGCGGTGGTGGTGATTGTGCTCGGCGTGTTGGCCCACTGCGCGCGCGACCTGTTGCCGTTTGGCAGCGCCAGCAGCGGCCCGGCCTTTGCCATTCCCCATGGCGTGGTGCTGTTGATTGGCGCGGTGTGCTTCATTCTGTTTTTGGCCGAAGGCGCGATGCTGGATTGGAGCGCGGTGTTTTTGGTCGAGAGCAAGCAGCTGGCGTCGGCGCACTCGGGTATCGGTTATGTGGCGTTTGCCTGTGCCATGACAGTGGGCCGGCTGACCGGCGATGGGGTGGTGCACAAGGTCGGCCGCCAGCGTGTGGTGCTGCTGGGCACGCTGACGGCGGCGCTGGGCTTGGCGGTGGCGACCTTGAGCCCGAATTGGCAATGGGCGCTGTTGGGTTTCCTGCTGGTGGGGGCCGGGTGTTCCAACGTGGTGCCGGTGATGTTTAGTTTGATCGGCAAGCAAAAGGTGATGGCCGAAAACGTCGCGGTGCCGGCGGTTTCCACCTTGGGTTACGCCGGTATTTTGCTTGGGCCGGCGTTTATTGGCTTTATCGCCCATGGCAGCAGTTTGGCGGTGGCGTTATTGGTGTTGGCGGGGTTGTTGCTGGGTGCGGGAGTGTTGAGTTTGTTGTTGCGCTTAGGGGATTGAACGCGCGGCGCCATTGCCACGTGGTACCCATACCGTCGTCATTCCCGCGTAGGCGGAAATCCAGAATCGCGAGCTTCCATACACCTCGCCACAACTAACATTCTGGGTCCCCGCCTACGCGGGGACGACGGGGAACGCCAGTCAAAATTCGAGGTCCGCGCCTCAGAGGCGGTGCGAAGATTCGGGAAGATGGAGTTGCAGTCATTTCTGCCTTATCGAGCGTTAAGCCGATAACCGCTCGCGCAACCGCCCAAGCATGCCGAATAGGCTGCCGACTTTGTCGCGCTCTGCATCCTCTCGTGGCTGCTCGGCTATCCGGTTGATTTGCCGCGCCGGCGCTGCGCGCCAGAGGGCGGCTTGTTCGGCAGCCGCTTTTAGGCCTTTTTCGAACAGGCCGCGGCGGATGGGTTTGGGCAGGTAGCGGAAAATCTGCGCTTCGTTGATCAGTTTGAGCAGCGCCTGGGTGTCGCAGAAGGTGGTGACCACCAGGCTGAGCAATCCGGGGTGAGCCTGGGCCAGGCTTTTTAGCAGCGGTGCGGTGTCTTCACCGGCTAGTTTTAAATCGCTTACCAACACGTGCACCGGCTCGCTGTTGAGCACGGCCAGGGCTTCGGTCAGCGTGCGGGCGCGCAAGAGGCGGTGGCCAGCGGCGGCGCAAAAGTCGCCAACGCTGGCTAAGGTGTCGGCGTCTTCGTCGAGCAACAGCACGGTTAGCGGCGCATCGTTGGCAGGCGGCAGGTCGAGCACTGGGGTTTGCCGCGCGGCGATTTCGGCCGCCTGGCGCAGGGTAAAGGCCATTTCTTGCTGGTCCCACGGTTTACTCAGGTAGCGGAAGATACCGCCGCTGTTGAGGGCCTCCACGGCGGCGTCCATGTCGGAGTAGCCAGTGAGCAAAATGCGCAGGGTGTTGGGGGCGATTTCCCGCGCCTGTTCCAGCAACTTGGCGCCGCTCATTTGGGGCATGCGTTGGTCGCAAACGATGATGTGCACGGCTTCGGTTTTTAAGCGTTCCAGCGCCCGCAGCGGGTCGCTTTCGGTGAGCACGTCGTACTGGCGCCGGAACTGCAACGCCAGGCTACGCAGAATGCGTTCTTCGTCGTCGATAAATAGAATTCGCGTGGTCATCTCAAGCGCTCCGTTGCAAGGTGGTGGGGTTGGCCAACATCGGCGGCTCTGGGTGATCAGCACCGTGACGAGGCAGGCGCAGAAGAAACCGCGTACCACGCCCAGGTTCGGAGGCCACGCGAATGACGCCGCCGTGGTCCTGAATAATTTTGAAGCTGATGGACAGGCCCAAACCGGTGCCCTGCCCGACCGGCTTGGTGGTGAAGAAGGGGTCGAAAATTTTCGCCAGCACCGCCGCCGGCATTCCGCGACCGTTGTCTTGCACGGAGATAAACACCGCCGCCTCGTCGGCCCAGCTTTTCACCTGGATGTGCCCGTAGCCGTCGATGGCTTGCGCGGCGTTGGTCAGCAGGTTGAGCAGCACTTGGTTGATTTGCGACGGCGCGCAGGTGATGGCTGGCAACTCGCCCAGTTGCAGGCTCACTTCGGCTTTGTCTTTGGTGGTGTTACGGGCGATCACCAGGGCGCTGCGGATGCAGTCGTTAAGGTCGACTTCCTCACTCATGGCGCGGTCCAGGCGGGCGAAATTTTTCAGGCCAACCACCAGTTCGGCAATTTGCCCGAGGCCATAGAGGGTGTCGTTGAACAACTGGTTAAGGTCGTCCATCAGCAGTTCTGGCGCGGCGTCTTCGCGGGCCTGGGCGGCCGCTGCAAAGGCTTGGGCCAGTTGCGCCTCGCTGCAGTTGCGGTCGGCCAGGCAGTCGGCCAGTGCGGCTTGGGCGTGGGCCAGGGTGAACAGCGGCGCACTGAGGTCGCGCAGCAGTTCAACGTTATTTTTTACGTAGCCCAGCGGGGTGTTTAGCTCATGGGCGACGCCGGCGACCATCTGCCCCAGCGAGGCCATTTTTTCCGACTGCACCAGCTGCGTCTGCGACTCCTTGAGGTCGACCAAGGCTTTGCGCAGCACGGTGTTGCGCTGGGCGATACGCGCTTCCATGGCTTTGAGCAGGTCGAGCACGGTGCCGATGCCTTGGTAGCGGCCGGCTTCGTCGACCAGAATAAAATCTTCGGTGATCGGGTATTGCAGTTGCCCGGTGATTTGTTTGGCGGCGTCGTCGAGGCTGGCGTCGAGGCGCACCACCAGCGGCGCCGGGTTCATCACCTCATGCACCGGATGGCGGCCGCGCAGGTCGCGGCCAAAGCGCTGCATAAAGATGTCTTGCAACACGCTGCGGCTTACCAGGCCGCTGGGGCGCAGGTCGCCGTCGACCACCGGCAGGGAGAGAAAGGCCTTGTGTTCGGGGGTCAGCAGGCGGTCGGCGACATCGCTGATGCTCATGTCCGGCTGCAACGGCTCGACCGGCTTGAGCAAACGACTAAGGGCACTGGCGGTGGTCATTGGCGAAAGCATCCTTGAGGAAACGCGTTCGCCATTCAAACAGCGCCAAGTTGCCGACATGTGACAGCCATCACAATGAGGCCTTGGTCGTTTTGCTGAACGCAGCGGCAATACAGTGATCCAACCTTCACGCCGGATGGATTACCCTGACCGCTTATTCAAGGAGAAACCTATGCCCTGGTATGCCTGGCTGATATTGGTGCTGGCAATTGGTTCGATTGTTGGCGGCCTGATGATGCTGCGTGACACCGCGACCAAGGTGCCACTGACCGAAGACCAGCTGAAAAAAGTGCACGAACGCAATGCCGAGATGGACGCCAAGGAAGCGCAGGATCGTTAGCCTGGTCCGTAACGTGTGCACACGTAGGTTGGGTCGGTCCGCGTGCGGTGAGCCAATGGCGAAGCCCAACAGGCCGTCCGCGAGGACGGCGCGTATCGGTCAAGCACATGCACGCGGAGCCCTTCGGGCTCCATGTTGGGCCGGCCCGTTGGGCTTCGCTTCGCTCAACCCAACCTACGCGAGCCTCAGCACCACGGCGCCGGCGACTATTACGCATGCCCCGAGAATTCGCGCACCGCTGAGTTTCTCTTTGAGAAACAGCCCGGCAATCAGCACGCCAAATAAAATCGAGGTTTCGCGCAGCGCGGCGATTACAGCGACGGGTGCCAGGGTCATGGCCCATAGCGCCAGGCCGTATGAGGCTAAAGTGCCAACGGCGCTGAATACACCCATGCGCCAGTAGCGGCCGGCATAGACGATAAATGCCGCGCGCCGCGCCAGTAGTACCCAGCCCAGCAACACCAGCCCCGTCAGCAGAAACAACCACAGGGTATAGGCCGCCGGCGTGCCGGAACGGCGCACGCCCAGGCCATCGACCAAGGTATAGGCCGCGATCACCAAGGCGTTAAGCAGCGCCAGTTGCAGGCCGCGCCGCTGCTCGGCCGAGCGCTTGGCGGCGCGGCGCGACAGCGCCATGCACAGGATGCCCAAGCAGATCAGGGCAATACCCAATAGCGCGCCGAGGGACAGCGGATCGTCCAGCCAGCACAGGCTAACCAGCGCCACGAATAAGGGCGCGGTGCCACGCATGATTGGGTAGGTTTGGCTCATATCGGCGAGGTGGTAAATGCGCGCGACCAGGGCGAAGTACAACACCTGCAACAGGGTTGAGGCGGCGAGAAATGGCCAGCTGGCAGGCGCCGGTGGCGGCAACCACGGCAGTAACAGCGCGGCCAGCAAGGCGCCGCAGGTGGTGAGCAATACCGTGCTTAATAGCTTGTCGGTACCGCCTTTGACGATTGCATTCCAACTGGCGTGCAACAGCGCGGCCGCCAATACCACCAAGTAAACCGACACTGCCGCTCCTTGTCTGTCCCATACGCGAAGGCCTTTATCCTGCAGCATTAGCCATGCGGCGGGAAAGGCACCTCGGTTCAGCGCAGTCGTCCACCTGACAGCAGGCGCTTCTTAGGCTCGGTTTAGTGCAAACCCTGCCGACAATGCGACCGTTGAACCGATTCCCTGAACCTCCAGCCGTTACCAGCTCTCGATAAATCATTGGGCCCACCGTGGAGGCTCAGGGTTAGCGAGACCACTGGTTGTAAAAACCTGCTCGCCAGCCTGATCAACCTGCCTCGAGCCTCGGCGAGAACGCAGCAACCTGACCAGGAGAATGATTCTGATGGCTACACCGAAAAAACCTGCCCCGGCTAAAACCTCCAACAGCACTCAGCCACCGGCCACGGCGGGCTTACCTGCTAGCGCCACCACGGACCAGAAAGCGCAGGCCGAAGGTGCGCAACAAACCGTCGCCGGCTGCCCGTTTAACAGCAATAAAGCCAAGGAGTACGGCGCCGCGTCGGCCCAGCCAAGCCCGGGGCAAATTGTGGATGCGCCTGACGTGGTTGGCGCCAGCACCCTGAGCGAGACCAATGCCAGCGACAAAACCGGCGTGGCCGAAGCCGGCGTTAATCACAACAGCGGCGAGCTGCCACGCGTGCAGGCCGATAGCGCCGGCCAACGCCTGACCACCAATCAGGGCGTGCCGGTTGCCGATAATCAGAATTCGCTGAAAGCCGGCCTGCGCGGCCCGGCGTTGCTCAAGGACTTTATCCTTCGCGAAAAAATTACTCACTTCGACCACGAGCGCATCCCAGAGCGCATCGTGCATGCCCGTGGTTCGGCGGCCCATGGTTTCTTTGAAGCCTATGAAGACCTGAGCGAGCTGACCCGCGCTGCGCCTTTTGCTGCGGCCGGTAAACAAACCCCGGTGTTTGTGCGCTTCTCCACCGTAGCCGGTGAGCGTGGTTCGAAAGATACCGCCCGCGATGCCCGTGGTTTTGCCGTGAAGTTTTACAGCGACGAAGGCAACTGGGATTTGGTCGGCAACAATATTCCGGTGTTTTTTATTCAGGACGCGATGAAGACGCGGTAAAACCCGAGCCGCACAACGGCATGCCGCAGGCGGCTTCGGCCCATGACACGTTCTGGGATTTCATCTCGCTGAGCCCTGAGGCGGCGCATATGGTGATGTGGGTGATGTCCGACCGTGGCATTCCGCGCAGCTACCGAATGATGCAGGGCTTTGGCGTGCACACCTTCCGCTTCGTTAATGCGCGCGGTGAGTCGAGCTTTGTGAAGTTCCACTGGAACCCGAAACTGGGTACCCATTCCCATGTCTGGGACGAGGCAGTAAAAATCTCTGGTGCCGATCCGGACTACCATCGCCGCGACTTGTGGGATGCCATCGAAGCCGGCGCCTATCCAGAGTGGGAGCTGGAGGTACAGGTAATCAGCGAAGCCGATGCCGACAAGCTCAGCTTTGACGTGCTCGACCCGACCAAGCTGATTCCGGAAGAGATCGTGCCGCTGCGCCCGATTGGCCGCATGGTGTTAAACCGCAACCCGGACAACTTCTTCGCCGAAACCGAGCAGGTGGCGTTCTGCGCCGCCCATGTCATTCCGGGTATCGACTTTACCAATGACCCGCTGCTGGCCGGGCGTATTCACTCCTACGTCGATACCCAGATCAGCCGCCTGGGCGGGGCCAATTTCCATGAAATTCCGATCAACGCGCCTATCGCTCCGGTACATAACAACCAGCGCGATGGCATGCATCGGCAAACCATCAATCGCGGCCGGGTGTCTTACGAACCCAACTCGCTGGCCGGCGGTTGCCCGTTCCAGACCGGCGATGTGGGTTTTGTGCCCTTCCCCGAGCCGGTACAAGGCGATGAGGTGCGCGGCAAACCGGAGAAGTTCGCTGAGCACTACAACCAGGCCACGCTGTTCTACAACAGCCAGGCGCCGTTTGAGCAGCAGCACATTATTGATGCCCTGCGTTTTGAGCTGAGTAAGGTGCAGGTGCCGGCGGTACGTACCCGCGTGCTGGCGATGTTGCGCAATATCTCCGATGTATTGGCCCAGGAAGTGGCCAATGGCTTGGGCGCGCCGCTGCCAGAGCCATTGCCAAAAGCGCTGAAGGACAAGGTGGCGGCAGAAGTCGAGCTGTCACCGGCGCTGTCGCTGCTGGCACGCCCTGGTGATGGCGGTATTGCCACGCGGATGGTGGCAATTCTGGTTGGTGGCGAGGTGGATAGCGCAGCCGTGAAAGCCAGCGCCGACGCGTTGATTGCCAAAGGCGCCACGGTGCGTTTGGTGGGCCATCGCGTTGGGCCATTTGCCGCAGCGGGCGGCGCGGACGTGGTGGCTGATGCATCGCTAAACAACCAGCCTTCGCCGACCTTTGACGCTGTGGTAGTGCCCGATGGCCAAACGTTTATCGACGGTTTGAAAGGTGATGGTCGCGCCCTGGAGTTTGTTCGCGATGCCTTCCGCCACGGCAAAACCTTCTTGGCCATTGGTGCTGGTAGCCAATTGCTGGAAGCGGCGGATATTCCGTTGGCAGACAACCCGCCGGGTGTATTTAGCGGGGATAAAGCCAGCAAAGCGTTGCTTGGCGACTTTATCCAAGGCGTTGCCCAGCACCGTCACCCGCAACGGGAAACCCATCCGCCGGTGGTGTAAACCCGCGTAAACAAAACGCCCGGCCAATGCCGGGCGTTTTGCTAAGTACACGCCGCCCACCGTATGAGCGAGGGTTGGGTCGCCTACGTCAGTTCGATCAGGGCCTGCATCAGTTCGCTTTGGTTATAGGGTTTGCCGATGTGCGGCAGGGCCAGGTCGTGTTCGTCGAGTTTGTCGGCGTAACCGCTGGCGAGCAGTACGGGCAAGGTCGGCCAGCGTTGTTTGATCTGGTGGGCCAGTTCGGCGCCGGTCATCTCCGGCATCGCCAGATCGGTGACCACCACGTCGATGCGCGGGTTGCTGGCCAACAGCTGCAGTGCGTGTTCAGCAGACGAGGCTTGTACGGCGGTGTAACCGATGTCATCAAGCATGGCGGCAGTGCTGAGTAGCACCAGCGGGTCGTCGTCTACCACCAGCACGGTGAGGGCACGCACGATGCTGGCGACGGCGAACACCGGGGCTTCGTGGGCGGCGCTCACCTGCACGGACGCATCGGCCACCGGCAACCACAGTTCCGCCGTGGTGCCCTGGCCAACCACACTGCTAAGTACCAGCCGCCCACCGGATTGCTGAGCAAAGCCATGCACCATCGACAAGCCCAGGCCGGTGCCCTTGCCCACGCCTTTGGTGGTGAAAAAGGGTTCGCGGGCGCGGTTCAGGGTTTCTGCGTCCATGCCGGCACCGCTGTCGGTGACCGACAAGCAGATATAGCTGCCGGCCTTCAGTTCGCCCTCGTCGGCGTGCAGGCTTTGCTCACTGGCGGCAATCACGATCTGCCCGCCACTGACCATCGCATCGCGGGCGTTAACTGCCAGGTTAAGTAAGGCCATTTCCAGTTGGTTGCTGTCGGCCAGTAGCGGCCTCAAGACCAACGGAAAGCGCACTTGAATACGGGTTTGCGGGCCAAGGGCACGCTGCAGCATGTCTGACATGCCACGCACCAACGATTGCGCATCCAGCGCTTCAACCACCAACTTCTGGCTACGGGCAAACGCCAGCATGCGCTGGGTCAGGGTGGCGCCGCGCTGTGCGCCTTGAATGGCGTTGTCGAGCAGCTTGAGAATTTTCGGCTCAGGCGGTATGCGGCGACGCACCACTTCCAGGCTACCGAGCACCACCATTAGTAGATTGTTGAAGTCATGGGCGATACCGCCGGTAAGGCGCCCGAGCGCTTCCATTTTCTGCGACTGAAACAGTGATTCGCGGGCCTTTTCCAGCGCGAGCTGGGCGTGCATCGATTCGGTGATGTCACGGGTGATTTTGGCAAATCCGATCAACGTGCCCAGGTCATTGCGGATGGGGTCGACCACCACACTGGCCCAAAACCGCGTGCCGTCTTTGCGAATGCGCCAGCCCTGACTTTCGAAACGCCCCTCCGCCACAGCCCGGCTCAAGCCACGCTGTGGCTCGCCATTGGCGATGTCTTCGGGGCCGAAAAATACCGAATAGTGCTTGCCGATAATTTCCTGCGGGGTGTAGCCCTTGATGCGCTGCGCGCCCGTGTTCCAGTTGGTGATTACACCGCTGGGGTCGAGCATATAAAGCGCGTAATCGGTTACGCCCTCGACCAACAAACGAAATTGCTGCTCGCTCTGTTTAAGGCTTTCTTCGGCCAGCTTGCGCTCGGTGAGGTCTCGGGTGACTTTGGCGTAACCAATCAGCGCGCCATCGGTGCCGCGAATGGGGTCAATCACAACATGGCACCAAAAACGTTCGCCATTCTTACGCAGACGCCAGCCTTCGCCTTCGAAGCGGCCCTCCACCTCAGCGGTACGAAGTGCCAGTTGCGGCATACCGTTGGTACGGTCTTCTTCGGTATAGAAACGCGAGAAGTGTTTACCCAGAATTTCCGCCTCTTCATACCCCTTAAAGCGCTTGGCGCCGGCGTTCCAGCTGCTGACTAAGCCCTGCATGTCGAGCATATAAATGGCGTAGTCAGTCACCGCGTCGAGCAACAACCGATAGCGGTCTTCACTCACCAAGGGATCTGGCTTGCGCTTTACCTGTGGCATACAGGCTCCAAGGAGCAGGGGGTGAAATGGCGTGGCTGGATCATAGCGGCCCACTCGGCAACGGGTCCATCGCCCGCCAAACGGGGCTCTGCAACTAAACAGAGCCAGTGAGTTGTAGAGCCCACTTAGAGCCTTTGGTTTGCAGAATATCTACCACCGCAACCGCGCCGCTGCGTTTAACCGCAAGGTTTGACGCGACGGCAACGCACCAGCCTGTTACCTAATGCCCCGCCATTAAGCACCACTGTGGTGCGCGCAGAATTTATCGTTACCTGCCAATGTTTTACCGAGCGGGTGGATAGCCAGACGCGGCGGCTTTCTGATCCAATATGTCGTCATACTTACAGTGGTTCGAAAATTGCTGGCATACACTCCGTTCGGGGTTGTTTCCCGTCGAACTTCAGCGTTATCCCACGTGATAAAAACTCTAAGGACACAAGCAATGAAGAAAGCATGGCTGACACTTTCCGCCCTGGCCCTTTGCATTGGCGCCGGCTCGCTGCAAGCCAAAGAATTCAAAGAAATCGTCCTACGCTCCTTTCGAATCCAAAGCCGCTGACGGTAGCCTGGTCGGCTTTGATATTGACCTGGGCAATGCCATCTGCGCCGAGCTGAAAGTTAAGTGCAAATGGGTTGAAAGCGATTTCGACGGCATGATCCCTGGCCTGAAAGCGCGCAAGTTCGACGGCGTGATTTCCTCGATGACCGTTACCCCGGCCCGCGAAAAAGTGATCGACTTCTCCGACGAACTGTTCTCCGGCCCAACCTCGCTGGTATTCAAGAAAGGCGCGGGCCTGACGGCTGACGTGGCGTCCTTGAAAGGCAAAACCGTTGGCTACGAGCAAGGCACCATTCAAGAAGCCTATGCCAAGGCCGTTCTGGACAAAGCCGGGGTAAAAACCCAGGCCTACCAGAACCAAGACCAGGTTTACGCGGACCTCACCAGCGGCCGTCTGGATGCCTCTATCCAAGACATGCTGCAAGCTGAACTGGGCTTCCTGAAGTCGCCACAAGGCGCCGACTACGAAGTAAGTGCTGCTATCGACAGCGAACTGCTGCCAGCCAAAACCGCCATTGGTATCTCCAAAGGCAACGACGAGCTCAAAGCCCTGCTGAACAAAGGCATCAAAGCCCTGCACGACGACGGCAAATACGCCGAAATCCAGAAGAAGCACTTTGGTGAGCTGAACCTGTACCTCGGTAATAAGTAAGTAAATAAGCCGACCATACCGTCTGAACGCGCAGTAGCGTTCAGACGGTATGGGGTAACCGCCCACCCCGTAAAAAGGGTGGGCGTTTTGTTGAAGCCAAAGGGCTTATTCATGTTTGAAACTCTGCTGAATTTTCTGGGGCTTTCTGCCTTCAGCCTGAAGGGCTTTGGCCCGCTGTTGCTGCTGGGCACCTGGATGACCATCAAATTATCGGTACTGTCGCTGCTTGTAGCCGTAGTTCTCGGCTTGCTCGGCGCCAGCGCCAAACTGTCTAGCGTGGCGGCCTTGCGCATTCCCGCGCAGCTGTACACCACCCTGATTCGCGGCGTGCCCGATCTGGTATTGATGCTGCTGATTTTCTATAGCCTGCAAACCTGGCTGTCGTCGTTCACCGACGCCATGGAATGGGACTACATCGAAATTGACCCGTTTGCCGCCGGTGTCATTACCCTCGGTTTTATCTACGGTGCTTACTTCACCGAGACCTTTCGCGGGGCGATTCTCGCCGTGCCGCGCGGGCAGGTAGAAGCCGCTACGGCGTATGGCCTGAAGCGCGGCCAGCGTTTCCGTTATGTGGTGTTCCCGCAGATGATGCGTTTCGCCCTCCCCGGTATCGGCAATAACTGGATGGTGATGCTTAAAGCCACCGCGCTGGTGTCGATCATCGGCCTGGCGGACGTGGTGAAAGCCGCGCAAGACGCCGGCAAAAGCACCTATCAGCTGTTCTACTTTCTGGTGCTGGCAGCGCTGATTTACCTGGCGATTACCAGTGCCTCGAACTTTGTTTTGCGACGCCTCGAACGGCGCTACTCGGCCGGCGCGCGGGAGGCGGTGCGATGATTGAATTGCTGCAGGAATACTGGAAACCCTTTCTCTATAGCGACGGCGTGAACGTCACCGGCCTGGCCATGACCATGTGGTTGCTCAGCGCCTCGATCTTTTTTGGTTTTCTGGTCTCGATTCCGCTGTCCATTGCCCGTGTTTCGCCCTCGCGCCTGGTGCGCTGGCCGGTGCAGTTTTACACCTACCTGTTCCGTGGCACGCCGCTGTATATCCAACTGTTGATTTGCTACACCGGCATCTACAGCATTGCCGCTGTGCGGGAAGTGCCGCTGCTGGATTCGTTTTTTCGCGATGCGATGAACTGCACCATCCTGGCGTTTTCACTCAACACGTGCGCGTACACCACCGAAATTTTTGCCGGCGCCATTCGCAGCATGAACCACGGTGAAGTGGAAGCGGCCAAGGCTTATGGCCTTAGCGGTTGGAAGCTGTATGCCTACGTGATCATGCCCTCGGCGCTGCGCCGTTCGTTGCCGTACTACAGCAACGAAGTGATCCTGATGCTGCACTCCACCACCGTCGCCTTTACCGCCACCGTGCCGGATATTTTGAAAGTCGCGCGGGATGCCAACTCGGCGACCTTCCTGACCTTTCAATCGTTTGGCATTGCCGCCGTTATTTACTTGGCCATCACCTTTACCTTGGTGGGCCTGTTCCGCTTGGCGGAAAAACGCTGGCTGGCCTTTCTCGGCCCGCAGCACTAAGCCTCTTAGTCAGGACTCTTTATGCGTCATCTCGCACACGATCTGCTCGCCCCGGTGCCGGGCACCGCGCGGCAGATCAATAGCTTTCACTTCGGCCCGCAAGCGGCGCAGAAAAAGGCCTATATCCAGGCCTCGCTGCATGCCGATGAACTGCCCGGCATGCTGGTGGCGTGGCACCTGAAACAGCGCCTGGCCGAGCTGGAAGCGGCCGGCCAGTTGCTCGGTGAAATCACCCTGGTGCCGGTGGCCAACCCGATTGGCCAGGAGCAGGTGGTGATGGATATGCCCCTGGGCCGCTACGACTTGGAAAGCCGCGAGAACTTTAACCGCGCCTTTATCAACGTCAGCCAGCAGGTGGGCGATGAAGTTGAAGCGCTGCTTAACGACGACGCCGCGCACAACCTGCGCGTGATTCGCGCCAGCATGAAGCGCGCCCTGGACGCTCAGGTGCCGACCACACAGCTGCGCTCGCAGCGCCTGACCCTGCAACGCCTGGCCTGCCAAGCCGATGTGGTGCTCGACCTGCACTGCGACTTCGAAGCCGTGGCGCACCTGTACACCACGCCCGAAGCGTGGGAACGGGTTGAACCGCTGGCGCGCTATATCGGCGCCGACGCCAGCCTGCTGGCCAGCGACTCGGGCGGGCAGTCGTTCGACGAATGCTTCAGCCTGTTCTGGCTGCAATTGCAGCAACGCTTCGGTGAACGTTTCCCCATTTCCCAGGGCGCCATTGCCGTGACCGTCGAGCACCGTGGCGTGCTGGATGTCAGCCACGAGCAAGCGGCGGCTGATTGCCAAGCGATCATTAATTACCTGACCCACTTCGGCGTGATCGCCGGTGACGCCCCTGCCCTGCCCGCCTTGCGCCAGCCGGCCACACCGTTGGCCGGGGTCGAGCCGGTGACCACCCCCGTGGGCGGCTTGCTGGTGTTCAACGTCACGCCCGGGCAAATCATGGCCACTGGCGACTTGATCGCCGAAGTCATCGACCCGATCAGCGATAGCGTCACGCCCATTTATTGCAGCACTGCGGGCCTGCTTTACGCCCGTTCGATGCGCCGTATGGCCACCGCCGGCATGGCAATCGCCCATGTTGCCGGCGCGCAGGCCTACCGCAGCGGCTACCTACTTTCGCCTTGAGGACACCTCGCCCATGTACAAACTGACCATTGATGGCCTGCACAAAAGCTATGGCGACAATGAAGTGCTCAAAGGCGTTTCGCTAAAAGCTGAAAGCGGTGACGTGATCTGCCTGATCGGCGCCAGCGGCTCGGGTAAGAGTACGTTTCTGCGCTGCATCAACTTTCTTGAACAGCCCAACGACGGCGCCATGAGCCTGGACGGCCAGCAAATCCGCATGGTCAGCGACCGTGGCGGTATGCGCGTGGCCGATGAAGACGAACTGCAACGCATCCGCTGCCGCCTGGCCATGGTGTTTCAGCACTTCAACCTGTGGAGCCATATGACGGTGTTGGAAAACATCACCATGGCCCCGCGCCGCAAGGAAGAAGCCGAAGCCCGCGCGCGGCGTTACCTGGAAAAGGTCGGTTTGCCGGAACGTGTGGCGCAGCAATACCCAGCGTTTTTGTCCGGCGGTCAGCAGCAACGTGTCGCCATTGCCCGCGCGTTGGCGATGGAACCGGAAATTATGCTGTTCGACGAACCGACCTCGGCGCTGGACCCGGAGCTGGTCGGCGAAGTGCTGAAAGTGATCCAGGCCCTGGCCGAAGAAGGCCGCACCATGATTCTGGTCACCCACGAAATGGGCTTCGCCCGCCAGGTGGCCAGCCAAGTGGTGTTCCTCCACCAAGGCAAAATTGAAGAACAAGGCGCGCCTAAAGATGTGCTGGATAACCCGCAGAGTGAGCGGTTGCGCCAGTTTTTGAGCGGCAACCTCAAATAACGCCCCGTTCACCGTCGCTCCCGTCGTCCCCGCGAAGGCGGGGACCCAGAATCTCAACCGTGGCGCGACACAAGGTAGGACACGAGATCCTGGATTCCCGCCTTCGCGGGAATGACGGTTTAAGACTCAACGAAGAACAAGGCACACCAAAAGATCTGCTGTATACCCGCAGAGGGAGCAATTCCGGCAGTTCTTGAGCGGCAACCGCAAATAACGCCCCGTTCACCGTCGTCCCCGCGAAGGCGGGGCCCCAGAATCTCAACCGTGGCGCGACACAAGGTACGACACGAGATCCTGGATTCCCGCCTTCGCGGGAATGACGGTGGGAGGTTGTTCGCGTGCGCATAAAAAAACCGGGCACATGGCCCGGTTTTTTTATGTTCGCTGAACGCTATCACGCCCTAGGCAAGGTCACGCCCAACTGCCCTTGGTATTTGCCGCCACGGTCTTTGTACGACACTTCACAGGCTTCATCCGACTGCAGAAACAGCATCTGCGCCACGCCTTCGTTGGCGTAAATCTTCGCCGGCAAGGTGGTGGTGTTGGAGAACTCCAGGGTCACGTGGCCTTCCCATTCCGGCTCCAGCGGCGTCACGTTAACGATAATGCCGCAGCGCGCGTAGGTGCTTTTGCCCAGGCAGATGGTCAGTACGTCGCGGGGAATACGGAAGAACTCCACGGTGCGAGCCAGGGCGAAGGAGTTGGGCGGGATGATGCACACGTCGCTCTTCACATCCACAAAGCTCTTCTCATCGAAGTTCTTCGGGTCGACGGTGGCCGAGTTGATGTTGGTGAACACCTTGAATTCGTCGGCGCAGCGCACGTCGTAACCGTAGCTGGACACCCCGTAGGAGATCAGCTTGTTGGCACCTTCGGCACGCACCTGGCGCTCCACAAAGGGCTCGATCATGCCGTGCTCTTGGGCCATGCGGCGAATCCACTTATCCGATTTGATGCTCATGGCGAGGTGTCCTGAATAGCGAGGTGAAAAAGTGTGGGCATCTTACCGGGAGCTACGGTTGGGTTCAAAGGGCGTCGTCGCTCCAGACAGCACAACGCCCCTTCCGGGGCGACGGCGTAACCTCTGAGGCTTAGAACTGCGGGGTGTATTTCACGGTGAACATCACGTTGCGTGGGTCGCCGTAGTAGTTGCCGCCGGAGGCGCTGTTATAGGCCGGTATGCAGTACTTCTTGTCGAAGACGTTGTTGAGGTTCATCGCTACGCCAATTTCGTCGGTGGCTTGGTAGGCCACTCGCGAACTCCAGATCGCCAGCCCTGGCAGCTCAAAATCGAAATCCTGGCTTGGCGTAAGGCGTTACCCCGATCGGTGTTTTTGATACTGGAATCGCTGCCCCACGCTGGGTATTCGACACCTTGCTCGATGTATTGGCTAGGGTCGAGCTCCCCCGCTGCGGCGATGCTGTCCCTATCAGCAACCCAGATAAGAAAGTTTTTCATCGGCGCAATTGAAGCACGCCGTAGGCGGGCCTGTCTGGCGTGAAACGCGGCCGTTTGTGCCGGCCAACAACAGGGAGCGAGACAGAGAGTCAGCCACTAAGTTTGCGCCGCTGGTCGGAATGTAACGGCTTAGTTACCTAATTAATGGTGCCCGGCTATTGCCCGACTATCCTGTCGATGGCTTTGCCACTTCCCCCTTTTTTGAATGCACTTAATTGAAGTCAAAGTGCCATCAAATGCCGCAGATGGATCTGTCTTAGCAGCAACTTTCCCTACTTGATTATTCGCCGCTAGTTGACGGCGATGGGCGGTAGCCTTGCCGACTAAAAAACCTTACCTATCAAATGGATAGGTAAATAAGAAAGCAGGCTAAGCAACTAACATCTGGCAACCAGCCATCTGTTAACCAGGTGTTACAGGCAACTATGGAACTTGCGTTCCAACAAGTAGCGAGCGCGGTGCGCACCTCTACTTAACTGGGCGTTGCTGCACTCAGCACGCCCTAAAAAGTGCATTCCGCTATTAGGTTATTTCCGCAGTTTTAACCTGCGCTTTATATAAACACCTGCCAAGGAAGAGTTTGTCGTACTTGCCGCCAGGCGGGTCCTCTGCATCGCATAGGAGTCGGCGTTATGGTTCAAGTCAGTTATCCCGGTGTGTATATCGTCGAGAAGGCCAGCGGCGTGCGCACCATCACCGGTGTTGCCACCTCGGTGGCCGCGTTTGTCGGCTACACCCGCAAAGGTCTGCCCGATAAAGCGGTGGCCATCACCAGTTTTGCCGACTTTGAGCGCGGCTATGGCGGGCTGGACCGCGACAGCCCGGTGTCCTATGCCGTGCGGCAGTTCTTCCTCAATGGCGGCACCCAGGCGCTGATCGTCCGGGTGGCCACCGGTTATGCCGGCGCCGGCTGGGTGCTCAACGATGGCGCCGCCGCTGCCACCCTCAACGTCAGCGCTGCCAGCCCAGGCGGCTGGGGCAATGGCCTGCGCCTGAGCGTGCAACACACCGGCGTGCGTAACCCCGACAGCGACTTCAACCTGGTGGTGCTGCAACTGCAGCCCGACGGCGCCACCCTGGTGCCGGTGGAAACCCACCGCAACCTGAGCCTGGATGCCAAGTCGCCGCAGTACGTGGAATCGGTGGTCAATAACGCCTCGGCCTATATCAAGGTGCAGCGCAACGGCGCCCTGGTGTTTGCCGGCAATGGCGCAGCCGTCAGCGGCACACTCACCTTCCCGCTAGACCCGGCCAATAGCTCCCTCGGCGGCACCCTGGATGGCACCACGCCGTTTTTGCTCACCCTGGACGGCGCGCCTTGGGCGGATATCGGCGACCTGGTGTCTGCCGCCAACGACGCCATCGTCGCGGCTGGCCTTGCCGCCACCTTGCAAGCCTCGGAAACCGGCGCCGACGGCCAGGCCGGTAACGACCACCTCGCCTTGCAATCACTTACTGCCGGCGAGTTCTCCAGCGTGGTGATTGCCGGCGGCGCCTTTGGCGGCCTGAGTGCCGTGGCCAAACTGGGCGCGGCCAATGGCGGACGGGAATTCACCGGCGCCGCCGAACACCGCCCAGCGGTGGTCAGCAATGTGCCGCCCGCCTCCGCTGGGGTCGACGGCTCACGGGGAGGCGCGGTGGACCTGGTGGGCAGCGAGTCCGACAAAACCGGCATCTACGCCCTGCTGGACGCCGACCTGTTTAACCTGCTGCTGATTCCGGAAACCTTCGACATGACCGCTGGCCAGGAAGCCGGCGTGATCCCCGCCGCCGTCGCTCTGTGCGAAGCCCGCCGCGCGTTTTATATCGTCGATGCGCCGGCTAATCGCACCCTGGCCACTATCGGCGCCTGGGCCAACGGCGCCGCGAAGTCACGCAATGCCGCCACCTACTTTCCGGCGGTGCGCATCGTCGACCCCCTCGACGGCTTGCGACCGCGCGCCATGGCGCCCTCGGGCACCTTGGCTGGCATCTACGCGCGCACTGACGCCACCCGAGGCGTATGGAAAGCCCCGGCAGGCACCGACGCCACTCTCAATGGCGTGCTCGACCTGGCCCTGCCGGTCAATGACCTGGAAAACGGCCAAATCAACCCACTCGGCATCAACGTGCTGCGCAGTTTTCCCGCCTACGGCCGCGTGGCCTGGGGCGCGCGCACCCTGAAAGGCGGCGACGCCCAGGCCGATGAGTACAAGTACATCCCCATCCGCCGCCTCGCGCTGTTTCTTGAAGAAAGCCTGTACCGCGGCACCCAGTGGGTGGTGTTCGAACCCAACGATGAACCGCTGTGGTCGCAGATCCGCCTGAACCTCGGCGCCTTTATGAATGGCCTGTTTCGCCAGGGCGCGTTCCAGGGCAAAACCCAGCAGGAAGCCTTCTATGTGAAGTGCGACAAAGAGACCACCACCCAAGCCGACCGCAACCTCGGCATCGTCAATATCCAGGTCGGTTTTGCGCCGCTGAAACCGGCGGAATTTGTCGTCTTAACCATTCAGCAGATCGCCGGCGATCTGCAATAAAGGAGTCGGACCATGGCCCAATTCGCGGTTAACACCCATCGCTTCGACCCCTACAAAAACTTCAAATTTCGCATCAAGTGGGACGGCCGTTACGTGGCTGGTGTGAGCAAGGTCGGCGCCCTCAAGCGCACCACCGAAGTGGTGGAACACCGCGAAGGCGGCGACCCCTCCACCTCGCGCAAATCGCCGGGGCGCACCAAGTACGAAGCCATCACCCTGGAGCGCGGCGTCACCCATGACCTGGAGTTCGAAGCCTGGGCCAACAAGGTCTGGCATATCGGCACCGGGCTGGGCGCGGAAGTCAGCCTGAAGGACTTTCGCAAAGACCTGATTCTGGAGGTCTACAACGAGGCCGGTCAGGTGGTGCTGGCCTACAAATTGTTCCGTTGCTGGGTCTCGGAATTCCAGGCGCTGCCCGACCTGGATGCCAACGCCAATGCCATCGCCATCCAGACCCTCAAGCTGGAAAACGAAGGGTGGGAGCGCGACAGCGAAGTGGCGGAACCCTCTGAACCGGCGCTGGTGGGTTAACGGCTATGACAGCGCGAGCCTTTGGTGCGCTGGAAGACCTCGACCTGGATTTTGCCAGCGGGGATCGGCCGCAGCTGGTCACTCAGCTGTTAGCGCAGTGCCGTCCCGACGGCGATGCGGCGTTCTGGTGGGCGCAGCCGGTTAGCGCCCGCACCGCTGCGCTGTTGCAGGTTACGGCGCTCACCGAGCAACTCAGCGCACTGGCGTTTAGCGCGGTGTGCGCGCTGTGCGAGGAACCCTTCGAGTTCGAGCTGGCCGTGGCGTTGTTACTGGCCGCCGAGGATGACGGCGCGCCGGTGCAGGTCGAGCTGGATAACCGCTTGCTGCGCTTGCGCCGCGCCACCGGCAATGACCTGCGCCACTGGCGCGCGGCCCGCCCTGCCAGCCAGGAACAGGCCGTGCAACTGATGCTCGACAGCCTATTGCTGGAGGGCGAGGTGCAGATGCAAGACAGCGCGGCCCTCTCCGCCGCGATCGCCAATGCCGACCCGCTGGCCGCCTTTGCCGTTACCTGCCAATGCCCTGCCTGCGGCGCCGACCGTGAAGTGGACGTCGACCTCGACGCCGCCGCCCTCACCCGCCTGCACCACCGGCAGCGCGCGTTGCTGCATGACATTCACCGCATCGCCAGCCGTTATGGCTGGAGCGAAGCCCAGGTGCTGGCCATTCCCGCCCCGCGCCGCGCCCAGTACCTGGCCCTGATTGAGCAAACCCTATGAGTGACTACTTTGCCGCCATGCTGCGGGCCACTGGATTGGCTGGCGGCGTGCCCCTGGCTGCAGCGGCTGGCGATGAACTGGACGTGATTGATCAACAGGTGACGGTGGCGGCGCCGACTGGGCAGCCCGCCGTTTCTACGCCGGCTCAAGCGCGTGCCCTCAGTGCCGAACCGACGCCGCTTTCGGTGCAGACGGTTGCCGAGAAAACGCTACCCGTGGCTGAGCCTGCATCGGCGTCGACAACCCTGGCTCAGCCACAGGCGGTCGATAGCCCTATACCCCCGGTGCCACAGCCCGCAGCAGTCGAACCGGCGCTGGCGCCGCAGGCCTTGATGCAGTCGGTGATGCGTTGGGTGGCGGCGGATGATCCTCAGCCGGCGCCCGAGGTTATCGAGCAGAGCGTCGCGCAGCCGGTGATCACTGAACGGAGCCTCAGCCCGGCGCAACCTGCTGTGGCCAATCCCCCTGTGCAGCCTGCGTCGAGCCCAGCGGCTATGGCGACAACACAGCAGTCAATCGCCACACCGGTGTCGGTGTCGGTCGCCGTGTCCGCGACAGAGGGGCCAATCGAGCCACTCGCGCAGCCGTCCCCGGTTATTCAGCAACCGGCCAGCGTGCGCGAAACCGCCGAGCAGCAGGCGGCGTATCACCCTCAACCACAGCCCCAACACCAGCCAGCCGAACCCCTGAGCATCTCCATCGGCAGCATCCACCTGCGGGTCGAAGCGCCCGCAGCGCCTGCGCCGCAACCCATCCCCCGGGCCAAGCCCAGCGTCGCCCAAGCGGCAGCCGTTCGCGCTGCCGCACCCGCGCGCAGCAGCCTCAGCCGCCGCGCCCTGAGGCCTCTGTAACCATGGCCCTGGCAGACTCCGGCCGCGCCATTGGCGCCGTCACCCGCTTGTTGCAAGACCAGCTGATTCGCCGGGGCTTCGACGTGGCCATTGGCAAACCCGAAGAAGCCGCGAAAACCGACAGCAACCAAAAGCTCAACCTTTACCTGTTCGAAACCAACTTCGACGGCCAACTGCGCAACCAGGTGCTGCGCGACGGTGAAGCCCCGCCCCTGTGGCTGGTGCTCAAGTACCTGCTTACCGCCTTCGACATCGGCGAAAACAGCGACAGCGCCGCCGCCCATGACCTGCTCGGCCGAGGCATCGCCGCCCTGCATGAACTGGCCTTTTTACGCCTCGACCCGCTGGTGGCGCTGGATGTGCGCAAGGCCCTGGAGAACAACCCCGAACCGCTAAAACTGAGCTTCGACGATGCCCCCGTGGAGATGGTGGCCAAAACCATGCAAGGCAGCGACGAACGCTATCGCCTGTCGGTGGCTTTCCAAGTGCGCCCGGTGATGATCGTGCCGGCCACCCTGCCCCGTGGCGCGCTGCTGGTGGGCGTGGACTACAGCACCGCACCGCAGACTGTAATTGGCCGCGACGGCGTGCAGGTGGATGTCACCGCGTCCATGGGCGCCACCTTGCTGCGGGTTGAACCGCCGCGCGTGGAAGTCGGCGCGCTCTTTACGATTTATGGCCAAGACCTGAACTCCAGTGCCCATGAAGTACTGCTCGGTGGTGTGCCACTGCAGATTCTGCAGCGCACGCCGGAGCGCTTGCAGGTGCGCGCCGAAGTCGGCGCCGGCGCACCACTGGGCGACGGCACACGTTTATCCGCTGGCGAGCTGCCGTTGATAGTGCGGCGCCGCTTGCTCAACGAGCGTTTTCGCGCCAGCAATCTGCTGGCCGCCAGCCTGCTGCCGACGCTGAGCAGCGCGGCACTGGTGGGCGGTGATCTGCAGTTGCACGGCCTGCTGCTGGGCACAGCCGATGACGATGTAATGGTGCTGTTCTACCGCGCCGACGATGGCGTCACCGCGCACCTGTTCGACACCTTCGTCGCCAGCGCCGACCAACACACGCTGACCCTCAACGATGCCGCCGCTGCCGTGCCAGCGGGTAGCTACCGGGTGATCCTGCGGGTCAATAACCAGCAGGCCCTCGGCAGCCCTGTAGTGGTGGTGCCATGAGCATGGGCTTTGTCCCCGGCGTGCAAGGTCAGGACGTCTGCGCCCAGTATTGGCTCGGCCAGGTCACCCTGCGCCTGCGCCGTGAAGTGGGCTGGTTATGGCGCGAACGTGGCGAGCAGCCCAATGAGGTGAGCCCCGCCCTGGCGGCCCTCGACCTGCAGCGCTACCACAACGACAAACAGCAGTTTTTTGCCGACGACGTTACCGCCCGTTACCTCAGCGAACAGCTCAGTACCAAGGCCCCCACGGTAGCCGTTACACAGGGTTCGTTTGGTTGGGTGGTGGAGCAATTGCAGCTGCAAGCGGTGGACTGTTTTGTCCTGGCGCTGGCCTTATTGCCCAGCCTCGATAGCGCCGCTGGCGCGGTGATCGGCTGCTGCCAGAACGACACTAACCGCCAGGCCCCGACCCTTGGTTTAGCCCAGCGGTTATGGGATTCGCCGGACCAACTGCTGCGCTGTTTTGACCCCGGCCATCGGCTGTTTAGCCATGGCTTGCTGACCGCGTTAAGTAGCTGGGATACGCCCTTGCAGGTGCCGGCCCTGGTCGCCCGTGAACTGCTATTTGCCGGCGTGGAATTGCCCGCGGCCTTGCAGCCAGTGCGCGGCGATGCGACCGCACAAACGCTGCCTGCTCAAGCCAGCGCGCGGGTATACGCAGCGCGGCAAGCGCAGGGTTTGCAACTGCTGCCCCTGCTCGGCCCCGCCGATGCGCCCTTGGCCGAGGTGGCCGCGCAAGCCGGCATGGACCTGTTGAAATGGAGTGGTGCGCTACCCCGCGAACACCTGGCCGCCGCCATGACCGTGACCTGGCTGCGCGGCTGCGCGCTGTTCCTCACCACCAATAGCCTGACCGACGAGCATGGCCATGAACCGCCAACCCTGAGTATTCCGTTGCCGGCGCTACCACTGATTGTCTGGGTCGGCGCCACGGATGCCGCCGCCCTCAAAGGCCTGCACGCTGCCCTGCCCGCCATTCACCTGGCGCCGCTAACCTACCCGCAGCGCCTGGCTATGTGGCGCGCACAGCTGCCCGAGGCACCCGCTTTGCCCGAACTGGCCCGGCGCTTTCGCTACGAACAAGGCGCCATTTACCGCGTAGCCAAGGAAGTGCAAGCCTTGCCCACGCCGCCCAGCGCCGAACAGCTGTTCGCCGCCGCCCGCGCCGACCTGGACCTCGGCGCCCTGGCCCAACCGGTACAGCCACGCTTCACCCTCGATGAACTGATGCTGCCGGCCGCGCAAGCCACCCAGCTCGACGAAATCATCGCCGCCCTGGCCAACCTCACCCGGGTGCACCACGACTGGGGCACCGCCCGGCCCTGGAATGAGGGAGGGCTGGCCGTGCTGTTCGCCGGCCCGCCTGGCACCGGCAAAACCATGGCGGCCGAAGCCATCGCCCAGCACCTGAGCCTGCCGCTGTACCGCATCGACCTGTCGCAAGTGGTGAACAAATACATCGGCGAAACCGAAAAAAACCTGCGGCGTTTATTCGACGCAGCCGACGCCGCCGACGTGATCCTCTTCTTCGACGAAGCCGACGCCCTGTTTGGCAAACGCACCGAAGTCAAAGACGCCCACGACCGCTACGCCAACCTGGAAATCAGCTACCTGCTCGAACGCATGGAGCGCTTCAAAGGCCTGGCCATCCTGGCCACCAACCGGCGCAAAGACCTCGACGAAGCCTTTTTAAGACGCCTGCGCTTCGTCATCGAATTCCCCCTGCCCGGCCCCGCCGAACGCCTGCGCATTTGGCGCTCAGCGGTACCTGAAGGGGTGGACGCCAGCGCCATCGACTTCGACTTCCTCGCGCAACGCTTTGCCCTGGCCGGCGGCCACATCCGCGGCATCGTCTTCTACGCCTGCCTGCAAAGCGCCAACGAAGGCGCCGACCGCCGCCTGGAGATGCCGGCCCTGGTACGCGCCATCCAGCGCGAATACGAAAAGCTCGACCGCGCCAACAGCCTTGACCAATTTGGGCCGTATGCAGAATTCGTGATTGGGCAGAGGACCGGGAAATGAACGATCAAAAACCCCTCTCCCCTAGCCCCTCTCCCGCGAGCGGGAGAGGGGAATCGATCTCCGATCGACCTGCAAACTCGGTCAAGCCCGCTCTCCTGCTCGCGGGAGAGAGAACTGGGGAGAGGGGCCCTTGATCTGCGCTTGATCTTGATCCACCCGCCCCGTTAGCGAAGGCCGAATGGCGTCGTTGCGTGAGGCACGAAAGCAAAACGCCAAGCTGACACGGTAACCAAGAACAACAAAACCCCAGGGCAAACGTCATGAACCAGAACATCAAAAGCATCGCGCCTAAAGCCGCTCCTACAACGGCCGTGCACATCGACGAACTGCACCTGGACCTCAAGGGCTACGACCCAACCACCGCCCAAGCCGCCATGCCCCTGCTAGGCCCAGCCCTGGCCAACGCCCTGCACGGCGCGCCTCAACCACCGACCATCAATGCTGCGCAATCCCTGGCCAACACCCTCGCCACCCAACTGGCCAGCCGTATCCAAGGAGGCAGCCAATGACCCTCCTGCGCGGCGCCCTGATCGAATACGGCACCAGCCTGATCGGCCCCATCCCCAACGTGGTGATCTTCCAATTCAACCCAGAATCGCTCTCCCGTTCCCTGGAAATCCCGCCGCGGCCCGGCGGCGCCACGCCCCGGGAAACCACCCAGGCCGGCGAGAAAACCTTTGAGAAAATCACCTTCAAAGCGCACTTCAGCGCCGCCAATATGCTCGACGAAGGCAAGGTACTGGCTCAGCTGTTCGGCATCGGCCCGCAACTCGCCGCCCTGGAAAAAATGGTTCTGCCCAGCAGCAAAATCGCCGGCCTGCTCGGCGCCGCACTGGACGCCATCGGCGGCGCCCTGGGCGGCGCAGGCGACGATGCCCCTGCGCAACCCATCCCCCGGGAAAAATACCCGCGCATCCTGTTTATCTGGGGCCTGACCCGCGTGCTGCCGGTGACCATCGACTCCATGGGCATCAACGAACTGGAATACGACGCCCTGCTCAACCCCACCCGCGCCGAAGTCGACCTGCAACTCAGCGTGCTCGCTGTCGACGACTGCTCCGATGACATCCTCGCCAAGGGCGCCTTGGAATACTCCACGCTGGCCAAAGAAGCCCAAGCCATCGCCAACCTGGCCAATACGGCGGAGCAGATTGTGGAATTGATCCCGCTATAAAAACCGCCGTCGTCCCCGCCTTCGCGGGGATCACGCGAGTGGATTGAGCGGTAACCGACATTAGGAGACAGCCCATGTTCCTCCCCAACTCCCGCTACGCCAACGTCGCCACGGTCATCACCACAAGCTCCACCGGCGAAACCGTCACCGCCCTGAAATTGCGCCACCTCACGCCGCTGGCCGGCGACCCGCTAATGGTGCAAGCCAACGACCGCCTCGACCTCCTGGCCCACGCGCAAAACGGCGACGCCACGCAGTTCTGGCATATCGCCGACGCCAATACCGCCCTCGACAGCCGCACCCTCACTGCCGAGCCCGGCGACACCGTGCGCGTACCCCGGAGCTAAGCCATGGCCGAGCAACGTTTTCGTGTGTGGTTTGGCGCCACCGCCGCCACCACCGAGCAACTGCGGCGTATCGAGCGCATCGACGTTACCCAGGAGATGGACGCCTTCTGGGAGGCGCAAATTCAGATGGTGCTGTGCCTGGATGCCAATGGCGTATGGCTGCATTGGCCAGGCGATAGCCAGGCGCCGTTTTCGCGGGTGCGGGTGGAGCTGGATAACGGCAACGGGCGTTTTGTGCCGCTGATTGATGGGCCGCTGGTGAGCGTGGATGCGGCCCTGGATTCCCAGCCAGGGCGCAGCACCGCGACCTTGTTGGTGCGCGATGACAGCGCCTTTCTTAACCGCGATGAACAGACCGAACCGCCATTCGAGCACCGCAGCGCCAGCGCCATTGCCACCGAGCTACTGGGCCGCTTCAGCCAGATTGGCAGCACCCAGATTGATGCCACCGACAGCAGCCCGGAAACCACCACCCGGCGCGGCACGGTATTGCAGTTTTTGCGCGAGTTGGCCCGCGCCAACGACCGCCACGTCTATGTGCTGCCTGGCGCAACGGCCGGCGCCAGCATCGGCTGTTTTCGCGCCGACCCCGAAGGCCCGGCCGGCCTGCCGCCACTGACGCTGATCGGTTCCGGCCGCAACCTGGCCAATGCCAGCGTGACCCAGGACCCGGACGGCGGCGCACGCACCCAGGCGCAAGTGCTGCGGGTCGACGACCAGGGCGTGACCCACTTCGAAACCAGCGCCGCCGACCTGGGCCTGATGCGCAATCTGCCGGCGCTGCCCGCCGACCTCACGCCCACCCGTTTACTGCCCCCCAGCGACAACAGCCGCGAAGACCCGACCGCCGCCGCCACTGCCGCCGCACGCCGGGCCGGCTATGTCTACACGCTAACCAGCGAGGTGGTGGCCAGCTGTTATGCCGGCGTGCTGGTGCCCTATCAAAAGGTCCGCGTCGATGCCGGTGCCACGCCCTATAGCGGCGACTACCTGCTGACCAAGGTGGTGCACCAAATCACCCCGTCTACCTACAGCCAGCGCTTCGAGGCCAAGACCAATTCCACCAGTGAAGTGTCGGGCGCGGCAGTGGCCGAAGCCTTGGGCGGCGGGCTGAATATTTCCGTGTCCGTCAGCGTGGGGATCTTTTAATGGAGGGGTCGCTTGAGGAGTTGGTGGCGCAATTGGTGGAGCGCGTCGGCGGTCGTTATTTCGGCAAATACCGCGGCATCGTCACCGATGTGCAAGACCCCAATAACCAGTGCCGTATCCGCGCCACCGTGCCGGCCGTGCTGGGCGAACACCCCTGCGGCTGGGCCTTGCCGGCGGCGCCGTTTGCCGGCGATGGCCACGGCGTGGTGATGCTGCCAGAAGTGGGCGCCGGCGTGTGGATCGAGTTTGAGGCCGGGCAACTGGATAACCCGATCTGGGCCGGCGGCTGGTGGGCCAGCGGGCAGCGGCCCGAGCCCCAGGGCGATCAGCTGCGGGTGATCGTCTCCCAGGCCGGCCACCAGGTCATCCTCGACGACGCGGCCAACGAGGTAAAAATCGTCCATGGCGACACCACCATCGCCAAGACCATCACCCTCACCGCCAGCGACATCGTGATCACCTGCGGTGGCTGCGAAATCAAGATCAGCAACGAGTCCATCTCGCTGAATAACGGCTTGATCAAGGTGGGCCTGGCCGGCGTCAGCCTGGTCAATGGCGCGATGACTTTCGGGGTGCCGCCATGATCCCGATCCTGACTGAAACCAGCACGGTGATGTGCCCCCACGGCGGCCAGGCAACCCTGCTGACCAGCAACGTCGAGGCCAAGGTCGACGGCGCCGCCATGCTGCTGGTCAGCGACATTCACGCCATTGTCGGCTGCCCGTTTTTCACCACCGTGCCCATGCCGTGCCTGAGCATTCAGTGGCTCACGGCGGCGGCGCAAACCAACGTGCATGGCATTGCGGTGCTGCTGCAAACCAGCGTCGGCCTGTGCCTGAACGCTGCCATGGCGCCCCAGGGCACCGCCGTGGTGGTGCAGGTTCAACAAAAAGCGAAAGGGATTTGACATGGCACTTTCCAATGGCCGGCACCTGGCATTTCCGTTTCATATCGGCAGCGATGGCCGCAGCGCCGCGCCCGTGGATGACGCCGCGCAGGTGCGCGATGAGCTGCTGCAACTGCTGCTCACCAGCCCCGCCGAACGGCTATTTCTGCCGGAGTTTGGCGGCGGCGTGCGCAAGCTGGTGTTTGAGCCAGCGTCCGAGGCGCTGCGCGGTGTGGTCAAAGCGCGGATTACTAACGGCCTGTCGCGCTGGCTGGGCCATCGGCTGACGGTGGAGCTGATTGACGTCACGTGGGACGACAGCGCCGCCACCCTGGAAGTCACCGTCAAATACCGCCCCGCCGGCAGTCCAGATTCGCGGGTGGTGAAGTTTCAGCGCAGTTCTCGCTAACAATAAAAACGGGATAAACCCAGCATGGCTGCTATCACTTTTCCGGATCTCGTCGATGACCGCGCCGATGTGCTGCAAAGCCATGGGCTGGACGGTCTGAAACTGGCCCTGGTCAGCCTCGGCCCCGGTGCCAATCCGACCTACGCCGACATCGAGCTGAGCTTCTTCAATGGCCTGCACCTGGCAGCGATTGTGGCCGACATCGGTGCCGACCCCAGCCGCATTCAGCAGGTTTTCCGCCTGCGCGGTGGCGCCCGTTTGGTCGCCGGCAATGCCGCGGGCCAAGTGCAGGTCAGCAGTGTCAGCGCCCTCGACAGCAGCCGCCTGCGCCTGCGCATAAGCCCGGTCGGCGACTACTCCACCTACCGCCTGGAGCTGGTGTGGAACGCCAGCCTGATCGACCCGTTTTTCAGCAGCATCGGTTTTAAATTTCGCACCGGCTGTTTCACCAACGACTGCGCCCCCGTGCAAAGCGGCCGCCCGCCTTTGCCCAGCCCTGGCATCGACTACCTGGCCAAAGACTACGACTCCTTTCGCCACACCCTGATGGTGGCCATGGCCGAACGCGTGCCGGGCTGGAGCAGCACCAGCGAGGCCGACCATGACCAGGTGCTGATTGACTTGTTTGCCGCCGCGGCCGACGAGCTCAGCGACTACCAGGATCGGGTCATGGCCGAGGCCTATCTGGGCAGCAGCCGCAAGCGTGTAACCCTGGCCCGCCATGCGCGGCTGATGGACTACCACCTGCACCAGGGCAACCAGGCCAGCACCTGGCTGGCGGTGGACGTGGTGGCCGGGCAAGCGCCCTTTACCCTGGATGATCAGGAACTGGTGGCGCGCACCGGCGATGGCGGCGTGTATTTCGCCAGCCGTCAGCGGCGTATGGCCCTCGCCCAACGCCAGCGCCTCGACCCGCTGCTTAACCGGCTGCGCCTGTACACCTGGCGCGATGCTCAACCCGCGCTGGCGGCTGGCAGCACCAGCGCCGACATCGTGCCGTTCGATGGTTTGGCCACCCAAGCGCAAGCCGATGCCCTGCGCGATCTAGTGCGCAGCGGCCAATGGCGCGAGCTGCTGATTGCCGAACGGCTGAACCCGCTCACCGGCAAGGAGGCCGGCCGCCACCGGGGCAAACGCCAGTTACTGCGTCTGTTGCCGGGTAGCGATAGCCACTTGGGCGCGGCTGAAACCCTCTTCGATCCGCTGCTGAATGTGTGGCTGGTGCGGGTGAACTGGCGTGCTGACGATGCCCTGCGTTTTGCCTACAGCTTCAGCACCTTCTGCCCCGGCCCGCCGGCGCAGACGGTCAGCGATGTGTCGGTGTTCTACGGCAATCTGCTGCCGGTCTACGCGGGGCGGCCCCTGACGGTGCACTTCCATGAAGCCGGCGCGCTGCTGCCCAGCGATAGCGCCGAGGTCAAACACCGCTACTTGCAACGCCTGGACCGCCATGGCGATGGCCAGGACTGGGTACTCGCCGCGCTACCCGATGAAGGTCCCCTCGCCTACCTGCCGGAACCCAATGGCGGCGCGCCAAGCGGCGAGCTGCCAGCCCGTTCCACTCTGTGGGTGCACGTGCAAGCCGGCGGCGCCGCGCGGGAAGACTGGGATGAAGTGGCAAGCCTGGTGCACAGCGATGACTCGGCGGAAAACGGCGATCACTTTATGGTCGAGACCGACGAGCGCCAGGGCAGCCTACTGCGCTTTGGCAATGGCACTAACGGCCGCCTGTTGCCGCCAGGTGCCACGGTGTATGCCGAGTACCAAGTGGGTGGCGGGTTTGCCGGCAATATCGGCGCCGATCAGTTGCGCGACGCTGAGCCGCTAGCGGGCGCGCTGAACGGTGCGGTGCTTGCCGTCACCAACCCCTTTGATGTGCGTGATGGCCGCGACCCGGAGCCCGCCGAGCGCATCCGGCGTAATGCACCGGAAGCCTTTCGCGCCCGGCAATTGCGCGCCGTCACCCTGGCCGACTACGTCAAACGCGCCGAGGAAGTGCCCGGCGTCTCCCGCGCTGTGGCCCGCTATGCCTGGACCGGCAGTTGGCGCAGCGTGCGCATCACCCTCGACCCCGCCGGGTTTACCGCCTTTGCCGACGAGCGCTCGCAAGCCCTGTGGGATGGCCTGTACCCACAGGTGGCCGCGCACCTCGAAGCGGTGCGGCTGATTGGCGAAGACCTGGAAATTCGCCCACCGCGTTATGTGCCGCTGGCTATCGAAATCGTGGTGTGCGCCGCCTCGGATTACTGGTGCGAAGACCTACGCTTCGTGCTCGAACAAGAGTTTTCCGAACACTGGACCGCCGATGGCCGACCGGGCTTTTTCCACCCGGACCAATGGACCTTCGGCCAAGCCCTGCACCGCAGCCAGCTCGAAGGCCGCTTGCTGGCGGTAGCTGGGGTGGCCCATGTGGTGAGCATCGGCATGAAACGTTTTACCTCGCCGCTGCCAGCACCATTGAACGCCGAGCAAATTCCCCTGCGCTCGGATGAGGTGCTGGTGCTGGCCAATGACCCCGACCATCTGGAGCGCGGCCTGCTGCGCTTTACCGTCCAGGGAGGGCGCCGCTGATGGCTTGCAATCCGCTGATCACCGACCCGTTTGTGTTTCCCCTGCGCGCTGACAACCGTCCCGGCCTGCCGCGCATTGCCTTTCGCATTGGCCGTTATGGCGACTTTGTCGAGGCCATGACCCGTGGCATCGACACCGCCCCGGAACTGGCGGCCTGGACCCACCGCGAAGCCGACGACCCCGGCATTGCCCTGCTGCAAGGCGCGGCGATCTTGGGCGACATTCTCAGTTTTTATCAGGAGCACTACGCCAACGAGGCCTACCTGCGCACCGCTGCCTGGCGCGAAAGCGTGGCGGAGTTGGTGCGCCTGAGCGGCTATCGCCTGGCGCCCGGCATTGGCGGGCGCGCGACGCTGGCCTTTGAAGTGCGCGGCAATGGCCCGGTGACCTTGCGCCGAGGTTTCCCGGTAAAAGCCGAGCTGGCCGGGCAAGCGACACCCGCCGATTTCGAGACCGATGCCGAGTTACAGGCCTGGCCCCATCTGGGCCGTTTTCACCTGTACCGGCCGCGCAGCTATGCGCCCACCTTGCCCGCTGGCAGCAGCCGTTTTGAACTGAATACGGTGGATGGCTATAGCGATAGCCAGAGCCTGGCGGCGTTTGCCCTTAAGCCCGGCGAGCGCCTATTGCTGCAAGCTGCCGAGCCCGGCTGGACCAGTTACGGCAGCGCCCTTAGCGCTCAGCAGGCGCCGCAGATCGTCAAAATCAAAACCGTCACGACCCTGCTTGGTCGGGTGCTGGTGGAAATTGATGCGCCGCTGCAACAGGCCTGGAGTCAGCCGGTAGCGGCCTATCGGGTCAACCGTTCGTTCCGCCACTTTGGCCATAACGCGCCGCCGAAAACCGTCAGCAGCAAAAAGAGCGGCAGCGAGATTGTTGGCGCTATTGAAGCGGCCACCACCTTCGTTCGCCACCTCTACGCCGGCCACCCCTGCACCAATTCCAGCGCCAGCATCGCCTTGGCGCCCGAGCTATTGCCGCTGGATGCCGATTTCAGCGATCTGCACGCCGGCATGCGCGTGGTGGTGCTGGCGCGGGTAACCAGCAACGACGTAACCGTACCGGTGCCGTTGAGCGTGGTACGGCGGGTCAGTGCGGTGCAAAGCGCCAGCCTGGGCTTTGGCAATTTGAATGGCGCCAGCACCTTTCTCACCCTCGACCAGCCGTTGATTCGCCATGCCATGAGCACCCAGCCGGCCAGCGATGTGCGCGATATCGTGGTGCATGAAGTGACCAGCCCGCACCTGACCCTGAAGCCACTGAATACCCCGGCAAGTGGCAGTTTTGCCGATGGCAGCAATGCCCTGAATTTCTACGGCACCCAGGCACAGGCCCGCGCGCTGGCAGGGCGACGCTTGTATCTGCAAGGCGAGGATGGCCGCCACGTGGAGCTGCACTGCAGCAACAGCGTCGAGAGTTTCACCACCGCCCAGCCAGAGGTGCCGCGCCTGTGGTGGCTAAGCTTCGACCGCCCACCGACGCCCTTCACCCGTGGCGATTTCGATGAACAGGCGCCACGGGTCACGGTGCTCGGCAACCTCGCCGAGGCCTCCCAAGGCAAGACCGAAGCGCAGGTGGTGCTGGGCAATGGCGATCACCGCCAGGCCTGGCAAACCTTCCCCTTGGCCAAGGCGCCGCTGACCTATTTTCTCGCCCCCGCCGCCGTGCCGGCGCAGCAACCGGCGCTGCAAATCTGGGTGGACGGCCGGCTGTGGCAGCAGGTGGACAGCTTCTTTGGCCATGGGCCAAACGAGCCGATTTATATCGTTCGTGAAGACGCCCAGGGCAAAAGTTTTGTGCAGTTTGGCGATGGCCTTACCGGCGCGCGATTGCCCTCGGGGCTGAGCAACGTGCAGGCGTTGTACCGCAGCGGTGCAGGTGCCCATGGCGCGTTAAAGGCCGGGGCAAAACCGAGCGCCAGTGAGCGCCCCGTGGGCTTCGACAAGTTGGCGCTGGCGGGCATTGTCGCCGGCGGCGCCGAGCCGGAAGCGGCGGAAAAAGCCCGGCAAGCGGCACCCGGCAAAGTGCAGAGCCTGGGCCGCTTGGTGAGCATTCAAGACTACGAAAGCGAAACCCTCGGGGTGCCCGGGGTGGTCAGCGCCAGCGCGGCCTGGGATCTGTATGCCGGGGTGCCGGCGGTGATTTTAAGGGTGCTGCTGGAAGGCGGTCGCGAGGCCGAATTCAACGCGGTCAAAGCCACCCTCGGCCATGCACAACGCTGCCGGGGGCCGGACCGTTTTCCGCTGGTGGTTGAACAGGCACTGCTGCGTTATCTGTTTATCGACCTGAGCTATGTGCGTGAGCCGAGCTATCGCCAAGAGGATGTCGAGGCGGCCATTCGTGCCGCATTGGGCCTGGTCGCCGACGCGGCCAATGAGCGCAGCGGGCTATTCGGTTTGCGCAAACGCAGGCTGGGTGAACGCGAGTACGCCAGCAGCATCGAGGGCGTGGTGCAGAACGTGGCCGGGGTGCTCTGGTGCAAGGTCACGGCGTTGGGGCGGTTGGCCAATAGCGTCACCGACCCGGCCAGCGCCAGCCTGCCTTATGCGCCGCGCGCCCTGACCGCCATCGTGCCGTGCAGCGCCCATGAGTTGCTGCAACTGGCCACGCCACACCTGAGCCTGACCGCGCTGGCCGAACCCAGCGCAGGGGAATGCCCATGAACCGTGTGCCGCTGTTCGAGCGCCTGCCGGAGATCTACCGCAGCCGCGATGCCGAGGTTACCCCGGCCAATCAGCTGCGTGCCTATCTGGGCGCCATCGAAGCGCCCTTTAGTGCGCTGCACGCCGATATCGCCCAACTCTACGACAACCTGTTTATCGACACCTGCGATGACTGGGTGATCCCCTACTTGGCCGACCTGCTCGGCACCTCGCACCTGCGTGGCGACCCACGCACCCTACGCGCCGATGTGGCCGACACCATCGCCCTGCGCCGCCGCAAAGGCACCCTCGGGGCTATTGAGCGGCTGGCGGTCAACCTCACCGGCTGGGCGGCGCGCAGCGTGGAGTTGCGGGAAAACCTGGCCTGGACCCAACACCTTAATCACCCACGCGCCGATGCCGGGGGCGAGCCGCCTTATGCCAACGCCGGGCGCACCCGCTTCGATATCCCCCGTGGCGGCACCGCACCGATTCGCGACCCGGCGGCACTGGCACTACTGGGTACGCCGTTCGATAAATTCGCCTATACAGCCGACTGCAAAATCGCCCAGGACGGCAACCGCCCTATCAACCTGCCGAACCTGGCGATCTTCCTCTGGCGCTTGGCGATTTACCGTTTGCCGCGTGTGCAGGCGTTGAGTAAAGGCGTGATCAACCTCGGCAATCTGAGTGGTGGCCTGGCCCGCCGGGCGCTGCGTTTTGACCTGCACCCGTTGGATATTCCGGTGCAACTGTTCAACACCAGCCGCCCCGGTTTTCTGCGCCCGGACACCTCCGGTGGCGCGGTGGCGCCGTTGACCGAAGCCGACGCCGTGCCCGGCCCGATAGCACCCGCTCGCCTGACCACCGGCACCGCCGATGGCCATCCCGACGCCTATGTGCGCGTGGACTACTACGACGCCAGCAGCGCCCCGCTGAGTGGCTTTGATTTGGCCGATGTCGGCCTGCACCTGTTTATGCCGCAAACCCTGCAAGCGCTGTTGGGGCCCGACTGGCAATGGCGTTATCGCGGCGACAACCTCTGCGCCTGGGAAAGCGGTTTGCGCCGGCCGTTGCGGCTCGGGGAAATCGTTGTCGACCCCGCGCTGGGGCGGGTGTTGATCGGCCTGTACAACAATGCCCAGGCCGACCAGCTAGCGCAGCTCTATACCAGCTTCACCTACGCCGCCGTCGGCCCGGTGGGCGCGCACCCGGTGTCGCGCAGCGTGCCGGCCACCCCGACCGATGCAGAGGTACGGCGGGTCGGCGCCATCGCGGGCGGTATCACCCTGCAACAGGCCTTGGCCAATCTGGATAGCGCCACGGGCCCGGTGATTATCGAAATTCACGACAGCCTGGTGCATGCCCTCGACCTGGCCGCCCTGCCCGGCACCAACATCGATGGCACCCGCTCCCTGCGCCTGGCGCAAAACCTGACCCTGCGCGCCATGGGCGAACACCGGCCAATTGTGTTGCTAAGCCAGCCGTTGTCGTTGCGCCCAGTGGACGTCAGCACCGCCACCCCGCAACACCCGCAGGTGCGCTTGCAGGGCCTGTATCTGGCACCGGCATCCGGCTTCCCAGCCGCAGAAGCGCTGATCAATCGCGCCGCCGTGGCTCGCCTGGAAATCCTCGGCTGCACCCTGGCGCCAGGCGGCCATAGCCTGCGCGATGGCAGTCGGGCACCGATGCAACCGGCGCTGCACCTGGTCGATGGTTATGGCTTTAGCAGCGCGGCCGAGGTGGATGCCTTTGTGCCGACGCCGGATATCGTGATCCAGCGCTCCAGCGTCGGCGCCCTGGCCGTGGATAGCCGCTATCGCCTGGATATTCAGGACAGCATCGTCGACGCCGGCCTGGGCTTTAACGACGCCGCCAGCGGCCTGCTCGCCATCGGCGCCGCCACCGCCCCTGCCACCACCTGGGGCGCCCCCTTGGACTTCGCCGGCCTCACCTGTTTTGGCGCCGTGCGCGTGGCGGCGGTGGGCGGCAGTGGCGGCATTTTTACCCAGCGTTTTCAGGTGCTGGATAACCAGCACGGCTGCATCAAGTGGAGCGCCTTTGCCGCCACCGACAACCGCAAACCGCCCAACCATTTCTGCGTGCAAGGCGCGCGCATCGTGTTTAGCGCCGAGCGTTTCAACGCGCCCGGCTATGCCCAATTGCAACGCGAAACCGACCGCCGCGTCCGTGAACTCGGGCCGGACGACGACGCCATGGGTGCCTTCGGCTTTCTCCTCGAAGCGCACAAGTGGACCAATTTGCACGTGCGGCTCAGGGAGTTCACGCCGGTTGGCGTGCGGCCGCTGGTGATACCGATTAGCTGACGGAGGGAACCATGCAAGGCGATTTTTCCAAACTCAACTTCGAGCCGCATGAGCACCAAACCGGTGTGGCGGCGCCCGCTCAAGGTGTGCTGCGCAATCTCAATGGCGTGCTCCATCAACAGGGCCGCGTCACCACCGATGCCGACCTCAGCGAAGGCCAACTGCTGGAGCTGGCCTGGAATGGCCAGGCCGGGCGCGACATTATCGGCGCCAGCGTATGCGCGGTGCCGGCCAGCGAGCCCGAAGGGTTTCGCGTGGAAGGCGCGGCGGTGGTGGATGACGCCGTGCAGCTCAAGCTGCGCCCTGGCCGTGCCTGGGTGGACGGTATTCTCACCCGGCTGGCGGGCAGCCTCGAAGCCCCCTCGGGCCTGGTGACACGCCAAGCCACGTATCTGGGCGCCACCACGGTCGATGACATTGGCGATGGCGTGCGCGATGCGGTGATCCTTGAGGTGTCGCAAGAGGCCATACATGGCTTCCAGTACCCCGAGCGCCTGCTGGAACCGGCCCTCGGCGGCCCCGATACCGCCGAGCGCGCCTTCGTCAATTACCGCCTGCGCCTGCTGCGTTTGGCCGCGGGCGAAGACTGCACCAGCCTCCTCGGCAAGCTGGCCGATGACCCCGCCAGCAAGGGCCACCTCAGCGTCAGCCTGACCCCGGACGTGGTGATTGCCGGCGACTGCCCGGTGGTGGGCGGTGGTGGTTACAGCGGGTTTGAGCATTGCCTGTACCGCATCGAAATCGCCGAGGGCGCCACCCCGCGGTTCAAGTGGAGCCAATGGAATGGCGGGCTGGTGGGCCGGGGTCGGTTTGATGCCAGCAGCGATCCGGACCGCGTGTACCTCGACGCCGGGCGCGCCGCCATCGTCAATTGCGGCCTGACCGACTTCTACCTCGAAGCCCTGCACTACGACGAACTGCTGGGCACCTGGGCGGTGGTCTACGGCAGCCGCGCCACCCTGAATACCGACCACGACCTGGAGCTGGCGGCCCCCGCCACCTTCGGCAGCCTGCCCAGCAGCGGCGAATCGGTGTTTATTCGCCTGTGGAATGGCATTGCCGATATCGCTGCCTTCGCCAACCTGGCCAACCCGGTGGAGCTGCAAGATGGCATCCGCCTGGCGTTCGACGCCGCCACCGCGAGCAACTACCGGCCCGGCGATTACTGGACCTTTAGCGTGCGCGCCGGCGAGATCAGCAACCCGCAGGTGCTGATCGACCATGCGCCGCCCAGCGGCATCGTTTACCACCGCGTGCCCCTGGCCGAAATCAACTGGACGGCGCGGCGCACCACCGAGGTCGACGTCACCCTGGAAGACTGCCGCAAACGCTTTCGCCCACTGGTGAATCAGAAGGTCTGCTGCACCTGGCTGGTGGGCAATGGCATCACCAGCTTTGGCGATTTCAATTCCCTCGAAGAGGCCGCCGAGCACCTGCCGGCAGCGGGTGGCGAACTGTGCCTGCTGCCCGGTGTGCACCGCGCCAATTTGCTACTGGAGGGGCGCCACAACGTGAAGATACACGGCTGCCGCTGGCGTTCCTTGCTGCTGCCGCACACCGAAAAACGCGATGAACCGGTGCTGCAATTGAGCAACTGCGTGGGCATTGAAGTGAGCGAGCTGGACCTGGTGACCTACGACAGCGTGGCCGTGCTGATCAGGGCCGAGCGTGAAGGCACCTGCCGCGATATCAGCGTGCACGACTGCCGGATGATCGCCCGCCTCAATGCCATTCGGGTGGACCATGGCGCCGCGGTGGCCATCAGCAATAACCGCCTGCACCTACTCGATACCGTCGATGGTCGCGCCACCATTTCCCTGGCCGCCGATGATGTGCTGGTGGAGCGCAATACCCTGGTGCTGCTGCCCTTCAGCGAAGCCAAAGGTGACCAGCCCGAACAACCCGACGACAACCCCAACCGCGATCCCGCCGACCCCTGCGCCAAGCCCGAGGTGCTGTATCTGTTTCCGCTGTTGGTGCTCAGCTATGCCTATGGCGTATGGGGGCTGTTGCTCTCGCAGCTGCAACCGCAGCAGCCCTACCGTGCCCTCGGTGGCATCCATGTGCGTGCCGGCAGTGAGCGGGTGCGGATTGTAGAAAACACCCTGGTGGGCGGTGGCGGCAATGGCATCACCCTGGGCGGTGAGGTGGATGCACAACGCACCACCGAAACCGACCCGGATAAGGCGCCCGTGGCCGTCGCGGTGGCCGCTGAAGGCAGCGACAACGTTGTAGTCACCGGCAGTAAGAAGGGCGAGCAGGCCAGCGTCACGGTGGATGACAACGGCCAATTCCTGGCCTTGGTGCAAGACGAAAAAGGCAAAGCGGTGCCGGACCTGGACCTGTATCTACACGCCAATAAAGTCGCCACCGACCGCACCGACGCCCAAGGCATGGCCAGTATCAAAACCGCACCCGGCAGCTACACCATCGAGGTGGCGCCGGCCTATGAAGTGCTGCGGGTCAGCGAAGCGCGGGACCAGGGCACGCTGGTGAATGCCATCGTCGTCACTGGCAATTCGCGCAAAGCGAGCCGGGCGTTTGTGCATGAAATCAGCATCGAGGCCAACGACATTTCCCTGATGGGCTTGTCGGCCATCGGCTTTGCCCCACGGCGCGGCGCCTCGCTAAAAGGCGAAACGCGGGAAATCCCCAGCAACGACCCGAAAGCAGCAGTGCTGGCCTATGTCGATGCGTTGCTGCTCAACCTGGCGCTCACCCCGCTGCTGCGCGCCACCGACCCAGTGCGCGACCTGTTGATTGTCAACAACCGCCTGCACCACAACCTGCAAAACCCCTTTACCGAACAACTGCTGGCCGAGGCGCAATTTATTGGCCGCGGCGGCATTTCCCTGGCCCAGGTGGAAGCCGCGCGCATCAGCGGCAACCATATCCACGACAACGGCCCCCGTGCCGCCGACCCGGTGTGTGGGGTGTTTGTCGGCTATGGCGACAATATCGACATCAGCGACAACCGCCTCAGCGCCAATGGCGCCGACACCTTGAACTATGAAGACAAACGCAACGCCGGCCTGCGCGGTGGCATCTACCTGCGGTTTGCCGCCGCACTGACCAGCCAACTGTCCACCTCCAGCGGGCGCAATGCCGCCTTGCGGGTGCACGACAACCGCGTCGAACAACCGGTGGGCCGCGCTCTCACCGCATTTGCCTTTGGTCCAGTGTCGGTGGGCAATAACCACTTCAATAGCGAACTCACCGGCCTGCACGGTTTTATCGACACCTTTGTCGGCGGCGTGTTGCTGGTCAATCTGGGCGGCATTCATCGCTTACTGGCGCGGGTGCTGGGCAAATACCTCGACACCCCACCGCCACCGCCTTCCCCAGCGCCTGGCGCGGGCACCAGCTTCTACCCCGCCGGCGCGAAAAAAGGCTATGTCGCTGCCGCCGAACAGGCGCTGCCCGGCGGCGAAACCCTGTTCAACGACAACTACATTCGCCTCGGCCAGGACAACCGCTCGCTAACCTCCCAGGTCATCGGCTCGCTGGACGACCTGGGCTACTCGGCCAATACCTCGTCGGTGTACCGCAGCGACCCGTTTTTCGCCAACGCCGTGCTGCTGGGCGACAGCGTGCGCGCCACCGCTTCGCGCCTGCGTGAAGACGTCAACCGCACCCTGTCGTTGCTGAGCATCGGCATCCGCATGAACATGACCGCGCTGAACCAGGCCGACCACTGCATCGTCACCCTGCCCGAGGTGGAAACCAGCCCGCTGCCGACCATCAACCAGCTCAACCAAGTGCTCGACCGCGAAGTGTGCGAAAAGCTGTTCTCCTCCCCCGCTGCCGTCGGCCAGTTTCTGCTCAAGGTGCTGCAAGCCAGCGCCGCGCAATTGGGCGGCAGCCTGTCGCAAGACGCCTACAGCGGCGACGGCCTCGGCGAACTCACCCAGCATTCCGCCGCCCAGGCCGTGGGCGAAATTCACGCCACCCAGGTGCAAACCACCCAGCTGTATGCCATGGAGGCCAACCGCCTGGAAGCCAAACACGGTGGCAACGCCCCCCTGGTGCAGAGCATGAAAAACCAGGTGTATGCCAGCGCGCAGAGCAACCGCCTGCTGGCCACCAGCCAGGAAACCCTGACCATCCGCGAGTCGCGCAAAGGCGGCGGCGACGGGGCGTACTTCAGTGGGCGGCTGCTCAATGACCGACAACAAGGCGTGGGCGGTTACACCCTCGACCTGATCACCAGCACCGGGCGGCTGGTGGAAAACGTCGGCGTCAGCGACAGCAACGGCACCTTCAGCGCCAACTTCAGCGGCGAACAGACCGCCGCTCTGGAAAAACAGAGCCCGTTGTTCGCCAAGGTCAGCGACGCCAACGGCAAAACGCTGCTCAAAGACGGCAACGCCCTGCAGTTCCGCGCCGGCGCCAACCTGCACATCACCCTGGAAGTACCGCTGAAAGTGGTGCCCAAATCGGTGATCAAAGACGGCACGGTGATTTTTGCTACACGTACCGCGCCGACCGAGCCAAGCACACCGCCCCCGCCGAATGTGCCGCCCAAACCGACCGAACCCAGCGAACACCCCAACGTGCGCACCCCGCTGGAGATACTGGGGCTGGATGAAGCCACGCTCAAACGGCTCGACCGGCTCACGATCATCGACGTGGAAGGCGTGCTGGAAGCCGACCGTGATCGCCTGGCCAAAGCCCTGGGCGGTGAAGAGCAAGCCGACGCCCTGATCCAGCGCGCCAAGCGTGTGCTCGACAGCGCACGACCCGGCGGCAAAACCACCCCGCAAGATGTGCTGATCGACCGCAATACGCGGAGCGACAAGCTGGCCGTGCCGACTAAAAAAGCCGTGGTGGTGGCCACCCGCATCACTAAAGCCACCCGACCGGAAGGGGCTGCGGGGGCGCGTAAACCCGCTAAGGTCACCGAGAAGCCGGCGGCGAAAAAACCGACACCGGCCAAGCCTGCGGCCAAACAACCCGCCGCGAAGAAACCAACTAAACCGAGCAAAAAACCCTGACCTTCAGCACCAGGAATCGGGCCATGCGACAAGCCGTGATAAATGAAGGTAAAACCCCAGCGCAGCAGTCCAGCGCGGCCGCCCAACTGGCGCGCCAGGCGGCTCAACCGGCAACGCCCCACACCGGCCACTGCGCCTGTGGCGGCGGCTGCCCGCGCTGTCAGCAAAAAAAGGCGCTGCAACCGCACCTGAGCATCAGCCAACCCAGCGACCGTTTTGAACAGGAAGCCGACCGCGTCGCGGCCCACGTAATGGCAGCGCCACAGCTGAATGCGCCGGTGCAAGTGCAACGCTTTAGCCACGAGGGCGCGAGCGCTGCACACGCGGTGCCGGACAGTGTTGAGCGCACCCTGGCAGGCAACGGTCGGCCACTGGAAACAGGGGTGCGCAACAGCATGGAGCAGCGCTTTGGCCACAGCTTTGCCGACGTCAAACTGCACCTTGACGGCCACGCGCAGCAGTCCGCTGCTGATATCGGCGCCGACGCTTATGCCGTGGGCCGCGACGTCGTATTTGCCGCCGGGCAATACGCCCCTCATAGCCAGACCGGCCAACACCTATTGGCCCACGAACTGACCCACGTGCTGCAACAAACCGGCGCAACAGGCGCGCAACGGACCGTGGCGCGATACCGCGCAAAAAATAACCCGGACACCATCGCCTTCGAAGGCGCCGATGAAACCCTGACCGACTCAAAAACACAGCCGTGGGTTGAGCAAATCGACGTGAACTTCACCCGCACCGCGCGCGACACCGGCCACGAGGCCGAAGCGAAAACCCGCGGTGACAGCGAAAGGCCGCGCCTGCCCAAAGGCACCCTGACCGCCCACTACAAAAACACCCCCAATCACCCGGGCGATCTCAGTATTCCGGTGGCAGGCGGCTCAACCATGTCGGGCATCGGCCTGACGGACAAGGTCAACAAAATCAAGGTATCGCGCCTGGAAGGCAGCGGTTACACCGACGCCAAGGCCATTCAGGCTGGCGTGCTCACCGACCCCGTGGCCAAGACCGGCAAAGGCGCGAGGTACTCCAAAAGCGGTGCGGGCACCATGAACTACGCGATCTTCTTTAAAGGCATTCAGGCCATCCACCAGGGCGAACTAAACACCGGCTCCCACGCCTGCATCCATGTCGAAGACGCCGACAAGCTGCGCACCCTCAACCACCACACCTGGGCCGGCCACACCAAAGTGACCGTCACCTACAGCGACGCTGTACTCACCGACTTGTGCTGCACCCGCAAACGCAACGGCAACCCCACCTGGAACGGCAATCCATGCAACGGCACCACGTGCCCGTAAAACACCGACATCAACAGCATCGGGGTAGGTTGGGTTGAGCCATCGGCGAAGCCCAACAGTGCGGTATCGGCTAGAACCACTGGAAAGTTCGATGTGATATCGCACTGTTGGGCTTCGCTGGCGCTCAACCCAACTTACTGCCACACGGGTTCGAGTTCCTCTGTAGGAGCCAGCACGCTGGCTCCTACCAACATTCAACGGCGGAGCGCCTGCCATGACCGCTTCATCCCTAGCCCAGCCCCAACGCCAGACCAGCAAACCGCGGCCGCAGTCCCCGACGGCCGC
>LNAP01000258.1_pt1 | contig 59430 bp, 61 predicted proteins | sample 602601 | NCBI WGS metagenome assembly LNAP01 (sample SAMN02440304, study PRJNA202911) | soil metagenome | biome: Subtropical and temperate rainforests or woodlands; isolation source: soil samples (1 kg each in a 20% v/v slurry with milli Q water) were... ...
TGACAACATCCCTTTTTTTGTTGAAAACCCTGAAAAAATAAAAAAATAAAGTTTAAGTTTGTTTTCAATTCTTAAAAAAACTTGTTGCGAGTTTAGGGTATTAGCTATTAAAAATTGAAGTTACTCTGGTGCTCGTCGCAGACGAGCACCAGAACAGTAATTTATGGATTTCTTAAAATGATTTAAAAAATGATTATGAAAAATCTATTTTATTATTACCTGCTTATTTTAACGCCACTTGGATTGATGGTTTGGCTGTTAAAAGCCGATTTAATAAGTCCTTGGGGATTTGTTGGCCTCATGTTTTTTTATTCCTTAATTTACAGAACATATACCGATGGGAAAAGACTTGCAGCCAAAAACCTTATTGCGGAAAAAGATATTTGGAAAATGATTTTACCGGGAAGCAGAATTGGGTATTTTAAAGAATTATATTTTAAATAATGATGGGTCTATTTTACAATAAAGAAGGAAAAAGAATTGCGGATTTACGTTGGCACCCATACTTTTTACTTTGGTGATTTTGAAATTAATTTTCTGATGATAGCCATCTGTAAACAGCACAAAACTGCTTGCGACAATCCGCGTTTTTATTAATTCTAAACGAAAAAAAAGTTATATTTTTTGGTGGAAAAGAAATTTCTATAATATTTATTAAGCGTTTTACGCACTATAAAAACAGTGCAGAAAATAAAAAAGTAAATTTTATTCAGCTATTGAAGGAAAGAAAATAAATGTGTTCCAATAAAATTCCCTAAGCAATTCCTTACGCAAAAAGAAAAAGGGCCTAAGTTAAAAACCTAAGTCCTTGATTTGTAAGTAGCGTGATCCAGAATTGAACTGGAGACCTCCGGGTTATGAATCCGACGCTCTAACCAACTGAGCTACCACGCCATTTATTAAGGGTGCAAATATAAAAAATAAAACTTTTGCAGCACAAAAATTTCCGTTTAATTTTTAAAATATAATTTTTTTTAAATGGAATATTTATATATATTGTGCTTTTTAAAAAGAGACTATGATTACAAAATTAAAATTTGAAATGGAATTTCCAATACAGGCTTCGCCGCATATGCTTTATCAGTATTTTGGTTCACCTTCGGGTCTTTCAGAATGGTTTGCAGATAACGTAAATTCCAGGGGAGAAATATATACTTTTATCTGGAATGGGTCGGAAGAAAAAGCCAAAGTGCTTCAGGAGCGTCCCGACGAAAAAATTAAATTCAAGTGGCTCAATGACGGTGAAGATAAAACCTTTTTCGAATTTAAAATTGAAGTGGATGAAATCACCAAAGATGTTTCCTTAATTGTTACCGATTTTGCTGAAGAAGATGACCTTGATGAAGCTAAAATGTTTTGGGAAAACCAAATTGACGAACTTAAACGCACCATTGGCGCTTAAAAATATAAGTTTTTAATAAAAACCTTGAATCGCTTCAAGGTTTTTTTATGTAGTTTTGTCCCTAAATATTTAAGATATGATCAATTTTAATGGCACTATGCTCGATAAATCAAAGGCAATACTACATTCAGGCAACAGGGCTTTTAATTATGGAGATGCGCTATTTGAAACAATTAAAATGGCGGATTCAAAAATTTATTTTTTGGAAGACCACTATTTTAGGTTGATGGCTTCCATGAGAATGTTGCGGATGGAGATTCCCTTAAATTTTAACATGGAATTTTTTGAAAGCGAATTACTGAAAACTGCCCAACAAAATAATTTGGAAAATGCAAGGGTAAGATTCACTGTTTTTAGAAAAGATGGCGGACTTTACAGTCCGATCACCAATCAAATTTCTTATTTAATTGAAGCGTCCCCATTGATTGATTCAGTGAAAGAAACCTATTCTGTGGATATTTTTAAGGATTATTATCTCAATTCCGATATATTGTCAACCATTAAAACAACCAATAAAATAACCAATGTCCTGGCCAGTATTTACGCCTCGGAAAATGGCTTTGACAACTGTATTTTGGTGAACGAAAGAAAATATATTGTGGAAGCCATCAACGGAAATATTTTTATGGTGAAAGGAAATGCCATTAAAACACCGCCAATTACTGAAGGATGCATTAAAGGAATCATCAGAAAAAAAATACTGGAACTCGTTAAAAAAAGCGATGATTACACGATTGAAGAAGTTGAAATTTCACCTTTTGAATTGCAAAAAGCCGATGAGGTTTTTATCACAAATGCCATTGTGGGCATTCAGCCGATAACCCAATATAAAAAATATAATTTCAACACCAAGGTTTCCAAAGAATTGGCTTTGGCCTTAAGCAAGTTAATTTAATGCGGGATTTTTTGGTGCATTTGCCCAAATTTGGTATTCGCCGCCAAATTCCATCAGTTGATTTTTCCACAAAGTAGCGCTGTTTACCTGCAATAAATTTGGGTATTTATTTTCTGTGACCACCCACGAAGATTCATTTAGTTCTTCTTTTAATTGATCAACCGACCAGCCCGAATATCCTAAGAAAAAACGAATATCGGTGGCTTTTAAACTATTGTTGTTCAGTAATTCATTAAGCGTTTCAAAATCGCCGCCCCAATACATATTTTTGTCTATTTGAATGCTTTTGGGAATTAAATCGGGCGAATTATGGATGAAATAAAGGTTTTCCTGCTCAACAGGTCCGCCATTGTATATTTTAAAATCACAATTTATTTCGGGGATTAAATCATTCAGCACAAATTTTGTGGGTCTGTTTAAAATAAATCCGACGCATCCGTCTTCACTATGTTCGGTTAAATAAATAACCGACCTGTTAAATGCTTTGTCATTTAAAATGGAAGGTTCTGCAACCAATAATCTTCCTTTTGTTGGATTTTTTGTTAGCATATAATTGTTATGAATTAATAAATATAATAAAATTTATCAATAAAAAAAAACTCTCTAAGTATTTTTTTAGAGAGTTTAGTGTTATAAGAAAAATTCTTACATATTAGTTTACGGCATCGCTAAGTCCAGCGCCTGCTTTAAATTTTACAACGTTTTTTGCTGCAATTTTAATTGTTTTTCCAGTTTGGGGATTTCTGCCTTCTCTTGCTGCTCTTTTAGATACAGACCAAGTTCCCCATCCAACTAAAGCTACTTTATCTCCTTTTTTAAGAGCGCCAGTTACATTTTCTGTTAATGATTCTAAAGCTGCTTTCGCGGCTGCTTTTGTGATACCGGCATCAGCTGCCATTGCATCAATTAAATCTGATTTGTTCATAAATTTGAATGTTAAATTAATTGGTTAAACATAATTTGCCACTAAATAGCTTAACAAAGTTATACGGAATAAGGGTTTGTGCAAGTTTTTGTCAAAAAAAGTGATCTTTTTGTTGATAAATAACTATAAATGTTAATAACCTCAACGATTATTGGTGAAATATGCCTGAAGCCCCATAAAATAAAGGGTTTATTGCATGTGCGCATTTTCATGAAATCGGAAGCCATTTAACAAACTTTTGCTGTCCATTTGTTTTTTGCCGGCGAGCTGTAAACTTTCTATAATGATGTATCCTCCATTAACAGCAACTTTAATTTCATTTTTGGAAGTGATTACCTTTCCTTGTTTATGTTGGTGTGAAGCGGATTCCTTTTGTACGTCATAAATTTTAACCTTAATTTCGTCATCGTTATTTATTAAAGTTGTCCAGGCGGCCGGGTACGGATTTAAACCGCGGATTAAATTGTAAATATCAGATAAGGAATTATCCCAATTTATTTTGCAGGTTTCCGTAAATATTTTTGGTGCCGATTTTTCTTCAATTTCTGGCTGCTTTATTGTTTTAACAATTCCTTTTTCAATTTGCTGCACTGTTTTTACAACCAAACTGCTTCCGACTTCCATCAATTTATCATGCAGTTCCCCAAAAGTTTCATCATCTCCAATGGCAACTTCTTCCTGTAAAATAATGTTTCCGGTATCAATTTTTTCATCAATAAAAAAAGTGGTGACACCTGTTTTGGTTTCGCCGTTAATGATGGCCCAATTAATGGGCGCGGCGCCTCTGTAATTTGGCAAAAGCGATGCGTGCAGATTAAATGTGCCGTATTCCGGAAGTTGCCACACAGCTTTCGGAAGCATTCTGAAAGCAACAACGATTTGTAAATTGGCATTTAGGCTTTTTAACTGATCAAGAAATTCTTCGCTTTTTAAGTTGCCGGGCTGCAAAATGGTTAAGTTGTGCTCCAGCGCATATTTTTTTACGGGTGATTGCTGCATTTTTTGTCCCCTTCCTGCAGGTTTGTCGGGCGCGGTAACAACACCAACTACCTTAAATTTTGCATTAATAAGGGTATCTAATGTCGCAACGGCAAAATCCGGAGTTCCCATAAATACGATGCGTAAATTTCTCATTAAAAAGTGCGTTTAAATTTATTTTGCGAAGTTATCGTTATTTTATTTTTTTCCAGGAGTATTTTTAAGGAATTTAAGATTTCGGTTTCCGGGTAATCTAACAATACCGCCAATTCTTGTGATGAAAGCACGCGATCTTTCAGCAATTCCATAATTTGCTCAAGTATGGTTTGTATTGAATTTTTTGCTGCTTTTTTCGCCAAACAATTGTCGCAGGTGCCGCAAGGTTCGGTTGCAATTTCATTAAAATAGGAAAGAAACTGAAGCGTTCTGCAAGTTTTTGTGTTTTCAATATAAGAAATGACTGCTTTCAGTTTATCCGATTTTAAATTATTTTGTTGCTCAATATTTTTTGAAATACTGTTGATGGTATAATTATCGTCCCGCGGAATTAAAAATGAAAGTCGGGAAGTCGTGTTTTCATAACTGTAATGCACAATGCCATTGCTGTGTAACTCCTTCAGTTGCTTAACCACTTCATTTTTTGGACAATTTAATTTTTTGGAAAGTTTGTATTCATTAATGATGGTGTAATGTTCAAAAATGCCGCCATAACTTCTTAAGATGAGTTTAATAAGCTCATTTGAGGAAGGATGGCTGTATAAATAATCGAAAATTTGGGGATTGTTGACCAAAAATTTAAGCGTTGATTTTTTATTGTAATTTTCATCGAGCAAAACAATATTTTCCCGCTCCAAAACTTTGATGGCATTGTAAGTTAACAACAAGTTAAGGTTATAGGTTGCGCAAAATTCCTGCAAAGAAAAACTGAAAGATTGTGTAGGCATTTCACCCAATGAAATGGCATAATACTGATTTAAATGATGATAAATGAGTTTTACGGTTTTGGTGGTGGCGGTATTGGCTTCAAATTTTGCCACAGCTTCATAAAGTGTTGTTTTATTGGCTAAAATGATGGCATAAGATGTTTTTCCGTCCCTTCCGGCCCTTCCAGCTTCCTGAATGTAATTTTCCAGGCTGTTTGGAATGTTGATGTGGATAACCGCCCGCACATTTAATTTATTGATGCCCATTCCAAAGGCATTTGTGGCCACCATAATGGGTGTTTTGTCGCTCATCCAGTTGGTGTAAGCTTCATTTTTTTCGGCATTTGACAATCCGCCGTGATAAAAACTGCTCTTGAAATTATTTCTGATTAAAAAATTACAGACTTCCTTGGTTTGTTTTCGGTTGTTGGTGTAAATAATGACGGAAGCATTTATTTTGGCCAAAATTTGAAGCAATTTTCCATAAATATCCTCCGTAAGGCGAACGTGATAAAATAAATTATCGCGTTTAAACGATTTTTTAATGATTTTGGCTTCTTTTAACCCCAAGTTATTTTGGATATCTTCCAAAACGCGTTGGGTAGCCGTTGCCGTGAGCGCAATAAAAGTGGCATTTGGCTGCAATTCTTTCAGAAGGCTTAATTTCAAATAAGAAGGCCTAAAATCGTGTCCCCATTCCGAAATGCAATGCGCTTCATCAATGGCAATAAGCGAAACTTTTAATTGTTTTATTTTTTCCTGAATGAAATCCGATTGCAGTTTTTCGGGAGAGAGGTATAAAAAATTAAAATCGCCAAATTGTAAATTGTCAAAAGCAATAATGATTTCGTCTTGAGATAGTTGGGAAGTTAAAGCGATGGCTTTAATATTTTTTTCCTTTAAATAATTAACCTGGTCATGAATTAAAGCGATTAAAGGCGAAATGACGATGCAAACACCTTCTAAAATCATAGCGGGCACCTGATAGCAAATCGATTTTCCGCCGCTCGTTGGCAACAAAACAATGGTATTTTCGCCTTTTAATACGGAAGTTATTATTTCCTCTTGCGGACTTATAAATTGGTCGTAATTCCAATATTTTTTAAGTATTTCAAGAGGCGCACCCATTATTTTATGGAAGCCAGTATAAAATCGGTTCTTTCTTCAATGGTTCCTGCAGGAACTTCAATAATTACATAATTTAATGCGGTGTAAGTTCTTTCAAGATGGTTGTGAATGGCCAGCGCCTGTTCAAAATTTTCATAACGCTCATTGTCGGTAATATAAATTTCTTCCCAGGGAGCCATCAAAAAAATATAATTGTAACGGTAAAAATTACTGGTGTTGACATAGGTTTTTGGGTAATCAACACTTATATAATTCATATAGGCATGAACATCCGGAATTCCTCGGTCGAAAAAAACAATGGAACTATTTTTTGTTTCGGCTTCTAAATACTGGTTTACGCGCCCTTCCAATAACAATTCGCTAAACAACAGCGGTTTTGTTAAAAACAGTTGTTCTGTGCCATTTTGTCGGGCATTTAGCGTAACCTCCCGAGAAATTTCGGGCATACACGTAAAATTGCGTTTTGCCAATTCCTTAATTACAGTAGATTTGCCGGTTCCGGGGCCGCCGGTGATCACAATTTTTGTTTGCATTCCGCAAAAATAAGGTATTCGTTAAATTATACTAAAAATATTCTTGTAATTTTGTCAGCTAAATATTAACAACTGTAAAACGGTATTATATTTGCAAACCGTTATTTTAAAAAAAATGGATAACAGAACAGAATTTTACGAAAAGTTAAAGAAAAAATTAGACGAGAGCAACATTTTCCCGTCTGAATATCTTTTTAAATTTATTGTTTCCACCCACGAAGAAAAAATAAAACAAGTAGAGGATTTATTCGATTTTAAAGGAGCGGTGATTACCAAAACTTCTTCAAAAACAGGAAAATTCACCAGCGTTTCCATTCACGTGATTATGAAAAATGCCGATGATATTATAGCAATATATGTTGAGGCCGAAAAAATTGAAGGGATTATTTCTTTGTGATTCCTTTAACAGCACATACCGAAAATAAAAAATAAATTGCACCGATTTTGTTAAATTAAAACAGGTCTTTTTAGGACGGAAAAATCTTTTATGAAATGACCATAAACGGATTTATCGAACCAACCTTTAGGTACTTTGGGAATTCCATATGACTAGTAAAAATCAAATAAAAAAGATCAGATGAAACCAACATATTTTTATTTAGCATTGTCACTTATTTTTTTGCAATCATGTAATTATTTTACAGTTAAAAAGGACAGTATTCAGGAACCTGTTGCGCGTGTGAATGATGTTTATTTGTACAAAGATGATTTAACGGCTGTTTTTAAAAAGGACATCACCGAGCAAGACAGTATAACGCTGGTAAATAATTACATCAACAATTGGATTAAGCAGCAATTATTATTGTCTAAAGCCCAATTAAATTTAGAAAACAAAAATGAGGAGTTTGAAGATTTGGTAAAAAAATATCGGGAAGATTTGTTTATCAATTCGTATAAAGAGGCTGTTGTAAAGCAATATTTAGACACTACAGTTACTGAAGATGATATTGATGAATTCTATTTGAATAACAATGAGCTTTTCAAGCTTAATGAAGAATTAGTTAAGCTCAAATATATTAAAATAGGAAAAGATGCTTCAAATAAAAATGAGCTGATCAGATTGTTTAAATCGACTAAAAGATCAGATTTTGAGAATTTAAAGAAAAAGGTAATTTTATTGCAATCCCATCATTTAAACGATTCAATTTGGATTAAGTACAGTGATTTAACAAATGAAATTCCAATTTTAAAAACCGAAGACAAACAGCAGTTGTTAAAAAAAGAAAATTTTATTCAAAAAGAAGACTCATTAAGCTTATATTTGGTCGCTATTAAAAAGGTGTTACAAAGCAATGAAACAGCGCCAAAAAGTTATATTACGCCTACTGTCAAGCAAATGATTTTACATCAGCGCAAATTATTATTATTAAGAAATATTGAAGAAACATTAATTAACGATGCAACTAAAAAACAACAATTTGAAATTTATTAGAATGAAACAAAATACAATTGTAATAGCGTTACTGTTATTTATTACGGGAATAAATGCGCAAGAGAGAATAAAAATAGACGGAGTTGCTGTTGTGGTTGGGAAAAACATCGTGCTTGATTCTGACATTGATAAATTCAAAAAAGAATTGCAACAACGCATTGAAGGCAAATTAGACATCACAGATTGTGAGATTTTGGAGGAAATTATGACGCAAAAATTGATTGCGCACCATGCGGTAATTGACAGTATTGTGACTACAGATGCCGAAATAAACACAGAAGTTGAACGTAATATTTCTTATTTCACCCAACAATTGGGAACCATGGAAAAGGTGGTAAAAATGTACGGATTTAATGACGAAGAGGATTTAAGAAAAGAATTGTTCGAAATCCAAAAAGAACAGCTTCTTATCCAAAAAGAAAGAGCGAGCATTACCGAAAAAATTGATGTCACTCCAGAAGAAGTGAGAACCTATTTTAAAAATCTTGAAAAAGACAGCAATTTGCCCGAATTTAGTGCTGAAATTGAATTGGCGCAAATTGTAAAAATGATCAAGCCTTCTGAAGAAGAAATCAATCGTGTTATCGAAAAACTAAAAGAAATTAAAAAAGAACTTGAAGCAGGTTTCAGCTTTAGATTGAAAGCAATTATCAATTCTGATGATCCAGCCGTTTCAGGAACCGGTCCGGGAGCTGCCGGATTATACACCATTACAAGAGAAAGCGGTTTCATAAAAGAATTTAAAGAAATGGCTTTTAGCTTGGATGAAGGAGAGATTTCTGAACCGTTTGAATCGGGATTTGGGTATCATATTCTTCTGGTTGAAAAAATTAAAGGCCAGGAACGCGATGTGCGCCATATTTTAATTCAGCCAAAGATAAGTCAGGCAGAAATGGAGGCTTCTTACAATGAATTGGAGAAAATTAGGGAACAAGTGCTTAAGGGAGAAATAACCTTTGAAGAAGCGGTTGTAAAACATTCTGAAGATAAAGATACCAAAAACAATGGCGGCTTGCTGTTGAATCCGCAAACAAACGATACACGTTTTGACCTAACTCGTATGGATCCAAATCTTTACAATAAAATAAGCAGCCTAAAAGCAGGTGAAATTACCGTTCCTTTTTATGATGAAGTTAGGGGAGAATCAAAAATGCATAAAATTATTTTAGTGAAAAGCAAAGATGATGCACATACTGCAAATTTTACTAAAGATTACGAAAAAATTCAACAATTAACGCTTCAAAAAAAGCAAGAAGAAACTGTTGAAAAATGGGCGAAAGACAAAATTAAGGATACTTACATTAAAATAAACGACGATTATAAAGGATGTAATTTCAAAAATAACTGGAAAAAAGACTAAATATGTCAGACGTTGCTGCATTAAAGGAATTGGTTGATAAACATAAAGCGCTTAAACAAGAAATTGGGAAAGTGATTATTGGGCAAAATGAAGCCGTAAACCATATTTTAATATCCATTTTATGCAGCGGCCATTCTTTGTTGATAGGCGTTCCAGGATTGGCCAAAACGTTAATGGTGCAAACAATTTCAGAAACGTTGGGACTCGATTTTAAAAGGATCCAATTTACGCCCGATTTAATGCCTTCCGATATTTTAGGAAGTGAGATTTTGGATGAAACAACCCATTTTAAGTTTATAAAAGGCCCTATTTTCAGCAATATTATTTTGGCAGATGAGATCAACAGAACACCGCCGAAAACGCAGGCGGCATTGTTGGAAGCAATGCAGGAGCGCGCAGTGACGATTTCTGGTCATCAACATAAATTGGAAAATCCTTTTTTTGTGCTGGCCACCCAAAACCCAATTGAGCAGGAGGGAACCTATCCGTTGCCGGAAGCCCAGTTAGACCGGTTTATGTTTTCCATAAATTTAGATTATCCAAGTTTTGATGAAGAAGTTGAAGTGGTTAAAAGCACCACCAACGATGTGAAAAAAGTAGTCAATACAATTCTTTCTGCTGATGAAATAACAAATTTTCAGCGGTTGATCAGAAGAATTCCTGTGGCGGACAATGTGATAGAATATGCGGTGAGATTGGTGTCTAAAACGCGTCCTAATACGGCTTATTCAACCAAAATGGTAAATGACTACATTGATTGGGGCGCAGGGCCAAGAGCCTCACAATTCTTAATTTTAGGGGCAAAAGCAAATGCTGCCGTAAATGAGAAATTTTCACCTGACATTGAAGATGTGCAGGCTGTGGCTTATTCAATATTACGCCATCGAATTGTGAGAAATTACAAAGCTGAAGCAGAAGGAATTGGCGAAAAACAAATTATTGAATCCTTATTTTAGGCAATTTCTTTATTTTCAAAGAAACTGAACATATTTCCTCCATATTTTTTTTGGTAACTCAAGTATTTGTGATTTTTAAAATCGGTTTTTTTGGAGTGCTCAACAACTAAAATACCTTCTTCGGTAAGCAATTTATTTTCAAAAATCAGCGCCACAATTTTCTCAAACAATTCGAGTTCAAACTCGTAGGGCGCATCGGCAAAAATAATGTCATATTTTGTATTGGCCTTTTCCAAAAACTTAAAAACATCGCTTTTGATGGCGGTAATTGATAAATCCAATGCTTTGGCTGTGGCATTTATAAATTGAATACACCCTGAATGCACATCAACGGCCGTAATATTTTCGGTGCCTCTCGACCCAAATTCATAGCTTATGTTTCCGGTCCCCGAAAATAAATCCAACACCGAAATATCATTAAAATAATACAAATTATTTAGAATGTTAAACAACGCCTCTTTGGCCATGTCGGTTGTTGGCCTAACAGGCAAGTTTTTAGGCGCCTGTATGCGTTTGCTTTTGTGTATTCCTGAAATAATGCGCATTTATTTAAATTGGTTTAATAAGGTAAAATGGGAATGGGAAGGGATTTCATTTAATTGCAAGTCGGCATTGTTTGGAACATAAAACTTTATATTTCTGATATATTGGTAAACAATGGCATAAAGTTCCGATTCTTTTTCAATATCGCCCATAAGGATCAATTCAAATTCTTCCGGATTTAAATTTAACTGCTCAGCGGTAAAAAGAATATAATAAATAAAATCTTCTTTGGTGTTGAAACTAAAAAAATTAAACAATTCCAGTTTTTTATTTTTGATAACAACGATTTCTAAATGTATGCCGGTGACATTTACAAAGCAAAAACTGCCTTCTAAATTTTTGTATTGATTCAGCAAATTTTCAATCAATACTGTTGATGAGTGTTTGTAATCAAATGATTCATAAGTGTCCAACAAATAATTATTGACATTTACAAAAGGAATATACACATTTATTATTTCTGAATTGCTGAGTTCATCAAAAGCGATAAAATCGTTTTCCAATACTTTAATGGTGTATTGCAAGTAATTCACCAGGTTATTCTTATTAAATAATGGTTGTGGTACTTGCGTTACTAAATTATTGAAATGGCTGACAAAGACTGTTTTATAGTTGCGTTGAAGTAATTCTTCCTGTGAAAACATTTCTTTAACACACTCCAATTGTCTAAAAGGAGAGCCCGTGCTGTTCTCAAATTCATAAACACCGAAAGCGCCAATTTTATCTTGTGCTTTATTATAAACACAAAAAGAAAATCCATCCAAACTAAGTTGGATGGATAGATAGTTATCTTCTAGATTTAAAAAATCTATATCTTTATTCCTTAACTTTTTTATCTCCTTTATCATAAAATGGAGGCCAGTTACCGTCCTCGCTAACATCGGTTAATGAACCTATTCTGACAAATTCACCTCTAATTTCTTCACCGCCAATGGCTTCTCTTTCTTGTCTTACAAGATTTTCATCCATACCTGCCAAAATTAGGGCTTTATCTACTTTCACTTCGAATACCGGAGCTTTTAATCCCACTATTTTTTCAACTTCACCAATCTCAATTTTAAATGTTTGATCAGTTCCGGGGATTTTCATCATGTTTTTATAATCTTTTCCGGCAAATTTGCTTTTTACATCTTCAAAACCTATGGTGTCTACAACCCTTTCTTCAATTTCTTTTGTGATTCCCCCACCAAGCGTGACCGTTTTTGGAACGTATCTGGTTTGGGTTAATGCAAATTTTGCTGTTTCAATAAAATTAATAAGTTCTTCGCCGCTGGTGGTGTATTTGCCATTTACAGTTTTGTAGGCAACTTCGGCATCACGAATAATTTTCAGATTGTTGATTACTTTAGCGTACTTGGCCTTTTTCTCTGTATTGAATTTTATAGGTTTTGTAATTTCAAAATTAATTTTATAAATTAAAAAAATTGAAATAAGAATTAATGCTGTTGAAAGTATCCAGTGCCATTTTCTAGGGATATAATTTACAATTGCATAGGCTAAAAAAGCGGTAACTACAATACCAACTATTATAATCAAAACTGTTGTCATTTGCGTATTTGTTTTTTTTATGTGTTTAGGCAAATCTACAAATTTTTTTTAATGCGAAAAATTTTTAAGCATAAATCAATTTGTATATTTGGTATTTATTTTAAATATGACAAAAACGGCACATGAATTTTACGTTAATCTGGTTGAAAAGTTTCCATTTGAACCCACAAATTCCCAAAATTTATTACTCACAAAACTTACGAATTTTCTTCTTGACACCAATAATGATGCTTTATTTATTATAAAAGGCTATGCAGGAACCGGTAAAACCACCACCATTAGCACCGTTGTGAATAATTTATGGCGTATTGGTAAAAAAGCGGTTTTGTTGGCCCCAACAGGAAGAGCCGCCAAAGTTATATCAGGATATTCCAACAAACAGGCTTTTACAATACATAAAAAAATATATTATCCGAAAAAAAATAAATCGGGCAGCGTAGATTTCACCCTGCAAACCAACAAACATTCAAACACCATATTTTTTGTTGATGAAGCCTCTATGATTTCCGATTCTCCGGTAGGCGCAAAATTGTTTGAAACAGGTTCTTTATTAGATGATTTAATCTCTTATGTTTATTCAGGCCTGCATTGTAAACTGGTTTTAATTGGCGATACGGCCCAATTGCCTCCGGTGAAACTGGCGATTAGTCCGGCATTGGACGCTGAAAAGCTGACTTTAAATTACAAAAAGGAAGTTATTGAAATTGAATTAAGTGAGGTGATGCGACAACATGCCGATTCAGGAATTTTGATAAACGCTACGGAATTAAGGCTAATAATCGCAAATGAAGGTTTTACTGATTTTCAGTTTCAATTGGGATATCCCGATTTAATTCGGTTAATTGATGGCTATGATATTGAAGACGCCATCAATACCGCCTATACAAATATTGGCGTGGAAGACACCACTTTTATTGTGCGGTCAAACAAACGCGCCAACCAGTACAATCAGCAAATTAGAAGTAAAATTCGCGGACAGGAAAACGAAATTTCATCAGGCGATTATATTATGGTGGTTAAAAATAATTATTTTTGGCTTGAAGAGACAAGCGAAGCCGGATTTATCGCCAACGGAGATATTTGCGAAATATTGGAAATTTTCAGCACTAAAGAATTGTATGGTTTCAGGTTTGCTGAAGTAAAAATCAGAATGATCGATTATCCGGACCAGAAACCATTTGAAACGGTGTTGTTATTGGATACGCTAACTTCTGAATCTCCTTCACTTTCCTATGAAGAATCTAACAGGTTGTACCATGAAGTTGCCAAAGATTTTGCTCAGGAAAAATCGAAATACAAACAGTTGTTGGCCATTAAAAACAGCAGCTACTTCAATGCGCTGCAAATTAAATTCGCCTATGCCGTTACTTGCCATAAATCGCAGGGCGGGCAATGGAAAACGGTTTTTATTGAACAGCCCTATTTGCCTGAAGGACAAAATATTGAATATTTAAGATGGCTGTACACCGCCGTTACAAGAGCTCAGGAAAAAGTGTATTTAATCGGATTCACCGATGCGTTTTTTAATGATTAAAAAGCCTTAAAATCATAAAAGTATTCCAAGTAACTTATGTTTCTTGGCGTCTAATTCCAAAAACATTTTTTTGCAATTGTATTTGTTACCCGTCCAAAATGATTATTTTTGCAAACTATTGAAATTATTTAGATGACGAAGAAAATTATATTGCCCCCAAAAGCGAAAAAGATCGAGATGAAGCTTGAAATTCATGGGGATGTTAGAATTGACAATTATTATTGGTTAAATGATCGGGAAAATCCAGAGGTTATAGATTATTTGCATACCGAAAATGCTTATTATGAAGCAAAAACTGTTCATACAAAGCAATTTCAGGAAGATTTATTTCAGGAGATGAAATCTCGTATAAAGGAAGATGATGAGTCGGTGCCTTATAAAAAAAACAACTACTATTATATCACCCGATTTGAAAAAGGGAGCCAATACCCAATCTATTCGCGTAAAAAAGAAAGTTTAGAAGCACAAGAGCAAATTTTGTTTGATGTGAATGAACTTGGAAAAGGTTTCACCTATTTTAAATTATCAGGTTTGTCCATAAGCCGAAATAACGAATTGGCCTTATTTGGCGTGGATAAAGTGGGCAGAAGACAATATACATTGCAATTTAAGAATCTGGAAACCGGCGAATTGTTTCCTGAAAAAATTGAAAACACCACAGGAAGCGGAACTTGGGCAAATGACAATAAAACAGTTTTTTATACCCATCAAAACCCAAAAACTTTAAGAAGCGAAAAAATATTTCGTCATATTTTAGGTACAGATCCTTCTGAAGATATTGAAGTCTATGTTGAAAAAAACAAGGCATTTAACACTTTTGTTTACGGCACAAAATCCGAAAAATACATTATTATTGGTTCTTACAGCACGGTTTCATCCGAATATCGCATTTTGGAAGCGGACAATCCAACCGGAGAATTCAGAATATTTCAACCAAGGGAGCGAAATCATGAGTATGACATTGCGCATTACGACGGAAATTTTTACATACTGACCAATAAGGACAAAGCCACCAATTTTAAATTAATGAAAACGCCGGAAAAGGCAACTTCAAAAGAAAACTGGGTGGAAGTAATTCCGCACAGAGAAGATGTTATGTTGGAGGACATTTCAATTTTTAAAGATTTCTTGGTGGTTGAAGAACGTTCAAACGGCTTAAATAAAATCAGAATTATTCGTTGGGACCAAACAGAAGATTTTTACCTTCCTTTTGAGGAGGAAACTTATTCCGCAGGTGTTTATAACAATCCCGAATTTGACACCAATATTATACGTTATGGCTATAATTCAATGACAACCCCAAGTTCAATTATAGATTTTGATGTTGTTTCAAAAACCAAAGAAATAAAAAAGGAACAGGAAGTTTTGGGAGGAAAGTTTGATAAGAACAATTACAAAAGTGAACGTTTATGGGCAACAGCCCAAGATGGAACAAAAATTCCAATATCCTTAGTGCATCACATAAACACGCCATTAACCAAAGACACGCCTTTGCTGTTGTATGGCTATGGCTCCTACGGACATTCTATTGATGCAGGCTTCAGCACCACCCGTTTAAGTTTATTGGACAGAGGTTTTGTTTTTGCAATTGCCCATGTTAGAGGCGGCGAATATTTAGGCCGTAAATGGTACGAAAAAGGGAAGTTATTGCATAAAAAAAACACATTCACAGATTTTATTGATTGTGCGAAATTTTTAATTGAAAAAGAATATACTTCAAGCGCACATTTATATGCAAGTGGCGGTTCTGCCGGAGGTTTATTGGTGGGAACAGTCATTAATATGGATCCTGAATTGTTTCATGGAATCATCGCTGCGGTTCCTTTTGTCGATATTTTGACCACAATGTTGGATGATAGCTTACCGCTAACCACCGGAGAATATGATGAATGGGGAAATCCAAATAAAAAGGCTTATTATGATTATATGAAATCATATTCGCCTTATGACAATGTTTCTAAGCAAAAATATCCTAATATGTTGGTTACAACAGGTCTGCATGATTCACAAGTTCAATATTTTGAACCTGCAAAATGGGTTGCGAAACTGAGAGAATTAAAAATTGATAAAAATATTTTATTGATGCATATTGACATGGAAGCGGGTCACGGCGGGGCTTCAGGACGATTTGATTCCCTCAAAGAAACGGCACGGGACTATAGTTTTGTGATTGATTTGGAAGGAAGAACAAAAGTTTAAAAAAAATTATTAAATTTGCACATTAGATTATTATTCATAAATTCGCATTTGAAAATATTATATCTGAATTAAATTTTAAAAAATGGCAGAAAATATAGGTATAAGTAACAATATTTTAGACCTAATTGGTAACACTCCCTTAATTAAGTTAAACAAAATCACCAAAGACCTTCCTGGCACTTATTATGTAAAGTATGAAGGATTTAATCCTGGACATTCTATGAAAGACAGGATTGCCGTTCATATTATTGAAGAAGCTGAGAAACAGGGGATATTAAAACCAGGCAGTACAATTATTGAAACAACCTCTGGCAATACAGGGTTTAGCCTTGCGATGGTTAGTGTTATAAAAGGCTATAATTGTATTTTGGCAGTTAGTTCTAAAGCTTCAGCAGGAAAAATAAATATGTTGAAAGCGATGGGCGCTAAAGTGTATGTTTGTCCGGCGCATGTGGATGCGGACGATCCCCGTTCATATTATCAAGTTGCCAAAAGGTTGCATGCAGAAACTGCAAATTCCGTTTACATCAATCAATATTTTAACAAATTAAATGTTGATGCACATTACAGTTCAACCGGACCGGAAATTTGGAAACAAACCAATGGAGAGATTACGCATTTGGTAGCTGCAAGTGGCACAGGCGGAACAATTTCAGGTGTTTCCAGATATTTAAAGGAACAAAATCCTAAAATTAAAACGTTGGGCGTTGATGCCTTCGGATCGATTTTAAAGAAATTTAAGGAAACAGGTGAGTTCGATAAAAATGAAATTTATCCTTACAGAATTGAAGGGTTGGGAAAAAATTTAATTCCGACCGCAACTGATTTTGATTCTATAGACGTTTTTGAAAAAGTGACCGATGAAGCAGCAGCACATCGAGCCAGAGAACTTACTTTAACAGAAGGGTTATTTACAGGATATACAAGTGGCGCTGTTATGCAGGCAACAATGCAGTATGCAGAACAGGGAATGTTTGATGAAAATTCTAAAGTTGTCTTAATTTTGCCAGATCACGGTTCTCGTTATATGGAAAAAATTTACAGCGATGAATGGATGAAAGAACAAGGCTTTTTTGATTCAAAAAAACAAGCGCTTGCTGTAGTTGAATATGTTAAATAACTTATAAATGAAACAAAAAAAAGGTTTAAAAATTAATTTTTAAACCTTTTTTTTGTTTCATAACATTTGAATAGCAAATAAAAAATCACTTACTTTGTACCCTTAAAAATGTAATTAGGATAAATACATTTTACACAAAAAAACACATAATGAAAGATTTATTTGAAAGAATTATAAACGACAAAGGTCCATTAGGAAAATGGGCTGAACAAGCCGAGGGATACTACGTTTTTCCTAAGTTAGAAGGTGAAATCTCCAATAGAATGACTTTCAACGGCAAAAACGTAATTACCTGGAGTATTAATGATTACCTCGGATTGGCAAATCACCCGGAAGTTAGAAAAGTTGATGCTGAAGCAGCTGCACAATATGGTATGGCTTACCCAATGGGCGCAAGAATGATGTCGGGTCACACAAAATACCACGAACAATTAGAAAGGGAATTGGCAGAATTTGAACATAAAGAAGCTGCCTATTTAGTGAATTTTGGTTATCAAGGCATGGTTTCTGCCATTGACGCTTTGGTTACCAAAAATGATGTGATTGTATATGATATGGATGCGCATGCCTGCATTATAGATGGTGTTAGGCTTCATCCTGGAAAAAGATTTACTTTTCAGCACAACAATATAGAAAGTTTAGAAAAAAACCTGCAAAGAGCCACAAAAATTGCTGATGAAACCAATGGCGGTATTTTAGTTATTTCTGAAGGTGTTTTCGGAATGCGCGGCGAGCAAGGAAAATTAAAAGAAATTGTGGCGCTTAAAGAAAAATATAATTTCAGATTTTTAGTTGATGACGCTCACGGATTCGGAACGCAAGGAGAAGATGGTAGAGGAACAGGTTTTGAGCAAGGCGTACAAGATGGCATCGATGTTTATTTTTCAACTTTTGCCAAATCTATGGCTGGTTTTGGCGCATTTTTCGCTGCAGATAAAGATATTATTCAGTATTTAAAATACAATATGCGTTCACAAATGTTCGCAAAAGCTTTGCCTATGCCCATGGTAATTGGTGCCTTAAAACGTTTAGATATGTTAAGAACCATGCCAGAACTTAAAGAAAAGTTATGGGAAAATGTTCACGCACTACAAAATGGTTTAAAAGACCAAGGTTTTAATATTGGAAAAACAAATACTTGTGTAACGCCGGTATTTTTAGAAGGCGATATTCCTGAAGCCATGGCTATGGTAAATGACTTGCGTGAAAATTATGGCATATTTTGTTCCATTGTAGTTTATCCCGTAATACCAAAAGGATTGATCATTTTGAGATTGATTCCAACAACAACACATAATTTGGAAGATGTTAAAGTAACAATCGAAGCTTTTTCAGCAATCCGTTCTAAACTTGAGAGCGGTATTTATAAGCGCATTGCCGCTTCTATGATGGCGCAGTAACAAAAAGCATTATTCATAAAAAAAGCCTTTTAGATTTTTCTAAAAGGCTTTTTTTATGAAGGATTATCAATTAATAACCTTCAGAGATATTTTTAAGCGCATTTTTGTTTAAAATTTTAATTTTTTTGCCGAGCAAATCAATCACGCCATCTTTTTTCAAGTTGGATAATAACCTTATGGCAGATTCCGTGGCAGTACCAATGGTATTTGCAATTTCTTCTCTCGTTAAAATAACGTCTATGCAATCTTCATTGTCAATACCAAATATATCTTCCAAACTCAACAAAGTTTCCGCTAACCTGTCCTTAACCGGTTTTTGCGCCATTTGTGAAATAGAAGTATTCGCATGGCTTAACTGAAGCGAAATATTTTTTATTAAATTTAAAGAAAATTGAGGATTGTCTCTGATGGACTCTAGAATGTCTCCTTTAGGAATAAAACAAACGCGCATATCTTCCAATGCCGTTGCGTTCAATCCAACAGGTTCTTCACTTAAAATAGAACGGTGTCCTAAAATGTCGCCGCCTTTTACAAATTTTATGATTTGTTCTTTACCGTTTGTATTCAATTTAGTCAACTTACATTTACCATCCTGAATACAATATAAACCATTGATAGAATTACCTTCAGTCATTATATTTTCACCTTTCTTTATGATAAGTGATGTTTTGTGATCTGAAAATCTTTCTAATTCGTCATGCGTTAAAGTTTTAAGAGCGTTAAAACGCTTCATAATACAATGTGAACAATTTGACATATCAAAAAAGAATTTAGTTAAGTAGTAACATTTGTAAAGGTACAAAAATAAATGATAAATGTCATAATTAGGAAATAATAAATCAATATTTTTGCGAGGAAATTGAATTTAGAATGGATTTAAATAATTGTTATCATTGCGGCGCATCGTGTGGAAAAAGCCCGAAAATCTTTGATGAGAAGCAATTTTGCTGCAATGGCTGCAAAACAGTTTATGAAATATTAAGCAACAACGAGTTAGGTTGTTATTACGATTTACAATCTGCACCGGGAACAATCCCATCCGACATAAAAGGCAAGTACAATTATCTTGATAATGAAGATATCATTGAAAAATTGTTGGAATTTAATGATACGGAAACCTCAGTTGTTGAATTTTTTATACCAAGCATTCACTGCAGTTCCTGTATTTGGATTCTTGAAAATTTATCCAAGTTAAATGGCGGTGTAACCACTTCAATGGTTAATTTTCCAAAAAAAACCGTACGAATCACTTTCAAAAATAAAGCAACCAACTTAAAACAATTGGCAGAATTAATGACTTCAATAGGTTATGAACCCTATATAAGTTTGGATGATGCGGACGCAATAAAAAGCAAGGTTGATAAAACGTTGATTTATCAAGTTTCAATTGCCGCTTTTTGTTTTGGAAATATCATGTTGCTTTCGTTTCCCGAATATTTTGATGCGGATGAGTTTTGGTTGGAAAAATACAAACATGTATTTAGATGGCTCATGTTCGCCATGGCCATTCCGGTGGTTTTTTATGCTGCCAAAAATTATTTTATTTCTGCCTATAAAGGACTTTCGCATAAAATTTTAAATATTGATGTTCCCATAGCTTTGGGAGTTTTGGTATTGTTTATAAGAAGCACCATAGAAATTGCTTTAAATATCGGTTCAGGATTTTTCGACAGTTTGGCGGGATTGGTTTTCTTTTTGCTTTTAGGGAAATTCTTTCAGCAAAAAACCTACAACTTTTTGTCCTTTGAACGCGATTATAAATCATATTTTCCAATTGCAGTCACAAAAATTTCTGATGGATTTGAGAAAAATATTCCCGTACAAGATATAGAAAAAGGAAATCGGTTGCTCATCAGAAATCAGGAGTTAATTCCTGTCGACGGAATTTTAATCAACGGCAATGCGTCGATTGATTACAGCTTTGTGACAGGAGAGTCTTTGCCGGTGACAAAACAATCGGGCGACAAGCTTTTTGCAGGCGGAAAGCAAACCGCGGGTGCCATAGAAATGGAGGTTGTGAACACCATTTCGCAAAGTTATTTAACGCAATTGTGGAGCAACGATGTTTTTACTAAAACAACGGACCACACCATAAAAAATATCACTGACACTATCAGTAAATTATTCACCATCAACATTTTAACCATTTCTTTTTTGGCCGGTATTTTTTGGTGCTTTTATAATCCGTCCATGGTATTTAATGTGGTTACAGCAGTGCTTATCATCGCTTGTCCTTGCGCTTTGGCATTATCGGCACCATTTGCCATCGGTAATATTTTGCGAATTTTTGGTTATCATAAGTTTTATTTGAAAAATGCCGAAACTGTTGAAAACATTGCAAAAATTAACACCATTATTTTTGATAAAACCGGCACAATAACTTCAACCGACAAATCGCATTTGATTTATAGAGGAGCTACTTTAAATATTGATGAACTTAAAGCTGTTAAAAGTGTATTAAGAGCTTCAAATCACCCTTTAAGCCGATCGCTTTACGAGCATATTCAGGAAGAAGCTTTGGCGGATAAACCTACTCATTTTGAAGAATTGCTTGGTAAAGGCATTCATGCCATCATAAACGATATGGAACTAAAACTTGGCTCGGCCAGTTTTGTCGGCGCAACTTCTGCCGAATCAAATGAAACGGCAATCCATATAAAAATAAACAATCAGCATAAAGGAAGCTATATTTTCAAAAACAGCTATAGAGAAGGAACAAAGCACATTTTTGAAACGCTTTCAAAAAAATATAAATTGGTAATTCTTTCCGGTGATAATGATGGAGAAAAATCCTATTTAGAAAAATTATTGCCAAAAAACACCATTTTTCAATTTAACCAGAAACCTGAAAGCAAATTGGAATATATTAAAAAATTGCAGCAAAACGGTGAGAAAGTAATGATGATAGGAGATGGGCTTAATGATGCAGGCGCTTTGGCGCAAAGTAATGTTGGCATTGTAATCTCAGAAAATGTTAATGTATTTTCACCCGCTTGTGACGGCATTCTTGATGCGAAATTTTTTAACAATTTGCCAAAGTTGTTAACTATATCGACTAAAACCATTAAGATTATTAAGACAAGTTTTATCTTAGCTTTTTGTTATAATGTTATAGGAATGTATTTTGCCCTAACAGGTGCTTTAACCCCAATAGTTGCTGCCATTTTAATGCCGGTAAGTTCAATAAGCATTGTAATTTTCGTGACAATTATGACAAATTTGGTTTCAAAAAAATATTTGAAATAATTTAATTAAATAGTAAAATCTGTAAGCATAAGTGACAATTATCATTTTTTATTATGGAGGAAAATATATATTTGTTTTTAAATTATTAGTAGCCAAAAAAATGGAAGTACTTTATATAACGATAGGCGTAAGCATTATTGTTGCCTTAATTTTTTTATTTGCATTTATCAAATCAGTGAGGTCCGGGCAGTATGATGACACCTATACGCCTTCGGTTCGCATGCTGTTTGATGATGAACTGGTAATTGTTAAGAAAAAGGAAGATAAAGAATCAACAAGCAATCAAAATCAATCAAAAATAACTAACAATTAATTAATCAAACAAGTATGGAAAAAGAACAATTTTATTATGACAATAAAATCGTAAAAATGTTTCTTTGGGCCACAATTCTTTGGGGAATTGTAGGGATGTTGGTAGGGCTAACGGTAGCGCTGCTTTTTATATACCCTGGCTTATTGGAATTTGCAGGATCGGGTAACGCTATTTCTTGGTTAAGCTTTGGCCGTTTAAGACCGCTGCATACCAATGCGGTAATTTTTGCTTTTGTGGGTAACGGAATTTTTTTAGGAGTCTATTATTCCACACAAAGATTGCTTAAAGCGAGAATGTTTAACGATGTTTTAAGCAGAATTCATTTTTGGGGCTGGCAGGCAATTATTGTTGCGGCTGCAATTACATTGCCTTTTGGGTTTACTTCCTCTAAAGAGTACGCCGAATTAGAATGGCCAATTGACATTGCCGTTGTGGTAATTTGGGTGGTGTTTGGAATTAATTTAATCGGAACGATATTAAAAAGAAGGCAACGCCATATTTATGTGGCAATTTGGTTTTACATCGCAACCTTGGTAACCATTGCGGTACTTTACATATTTAACAATTTAGAAATGCCTGTTTCCGCATTCAAAAGCTACTCGGTTTATTCGGGTGTGCAAGATGCCCTTGTTCAGTGGTGGTACGGACATAATGCAGTGGCATTTTTCTTAACCACGCCAGTATTGGGATTGATGTATTATTTTGTTCCAAAAGTGGCGAACAGACCTGTTTATTCTTATAGATTGTCTATTATTCACTTCTGGACGTTGATATTTTTGTACATCTGGGCAGGACCTCACCATTTATTATATACAGCTTTACCGGAATGGGCCCAAAACTTAGGAACAGTTTTCTCTGTAATGTTGATTTTCCCATCTTGGGGAGGTATGATTAATGGATTGTTAACATTGCGCGGTGCTTGGGACAAAGTTCGTGAGAATCCGGTATTGAAATTCTTCGTGGTTGCAATTACAGGTTACGGGATGGCAACTTTTGAAGGACCAATGTTGTCGTTTAAAAACGTAAACGCAATTGGCCACTATACTGATTGGATAGTTGGTCACGTACATATCGGTGCTTTGGCTTGGAACGGTTTTATGGTGGCGGGTATTGTTTATTGGCTGGCTGAAAAACTTTGGAAAACAGAATTATATTCAAAAAAATTAGCCAACACACATTTCTGGATAGGTACTTTGGGTATCCTTTTTTATGCAATTCCGTTATATGTGGCTGGGTTTACCCAAGCATTTATGTGGAAACAGTTTAATCCGGATGGCACTTTGGTTTACGGAAACTTTTTAGAAACTGTTACACAAGTTATTCCGATGTATATGATGCGTGCCATTGGAGGAACTTTATACTTAACCGGATTTATTTTATTGGCAATTAACGTCATTAAAACAGCCAAAGCAGGTTCTCCTGTTGAGGATGAATTGGCTGAAGCGGCGCCGTTGAAAAAAATTAGCGGACAAAGAATTGCAGGCGAAGGATGGCATACCTGGTTAGAAAGAAGAACTGTATTGTTCACTATTTTAACTACAGTCGCCATTTTAATTGGCGGTTTGGTTGAGTTGGTGCCTTTAATGTTGGTGAAATCAAACGTTCCTACAATCGCAAGCGTAAAACCATATACGCCTTTGGAATTGGAAGGAAGAGATATTTACATTCGTGAGGGATGCAACAATTGCCATTCCCAAATGATCCGTCCTTTCCGTTCAGAAGTTGAACGTTATGGTGAATATTCAAAAGCAGGTGAGTTTGTTTACGATTTCCCATTCTTGTGGGGTTCAAGAAGAACAGGTCCTGATTTACACAGAGAAGGTGGTAAATACAATGACAATTGGCACTTTAACCATATGTCTGATCCACGTTCCACATCACCGGGCTCTATAATGCCACGTTATTCATGGTTAATTAAAAACGATATGAATGCCTCAAATTTGGAAAGTAAAATGAAAGGACTGGTAACATTGGGAGTTCCTTATACTGCTGAAGAAATTACTGGCGCCAAACAAAAATTGATGGAGCAGGCAAAATTAATTGAAGGCAATTTAAGACAAGATCCCGAATTTGTAAAAAATTATGGTTCAAGCAATATTCAGAATAAAGAAATTGTTGCGCTTATAGCTTATTTACAGCGTTTAGGAACTGATATTAAAGCGAATACAAAAACGGCACTAAAAAATAATTAATATGTTAAAATTTATATCACATAATTTTGATGGAATGAACGGAATTGAAATTTACCCGATCATTTCATTATTGCTGTTTTTTATAGTTTTTGTCACAATGTTAATTATTGTCATAAAAATGCCTAAAAACAGAATCGACGAATTAAGCCAATTACCATTAGATAACGACACTAACAGTAAAGAAAATAATCATGAATAAGAATTCAGAAAAGATATCGGGCTGGAAAAGATTTATGAAATCTATGACCAAAGCTCACGATTTAGGAACCGAAGAAGATATCATGCTCGATCACGATTATGATGGCATTAAGGAACTTGACAATGTTTTGCCGCCTTGGTGGCTGGCAGGTTTTTATATCACCATCGCCATCAGTATTTTTTATATTATTATGGCGCTAGGTTTCGATAAATACAGTCAGGAGGATGAGTTTAACGATGAAATGACTGCTGCAAAAGCAGAAATTGAAGCGTATAAAGCTGCAAATCCGCAATTATTTGATGATGCAAACATTGTTGCTTATACAGATGCCGGAAATTTGGCAAAAGGAAAAGAACTGTTTACAACCAAAACTTGTGTTGTTTGCCATATAGCGGATTTAGGCGGAAGTATTGGTCCGAATTTAACTGACAATCGTTGGATTTTAGGCGGTGATGTTAAAAATATTTTTAATACCTTAACAAACGGAGGAAGGCCAGGGAAAGGAATGATTGCCTGGGAAAGCACCATCACAAGGGAAGAAAGAATTCTATTGGCAAGTTATATTATATCGATGCAGGGAACAAAGCCTGCGGCTCCAAAAGAGGCGCAAGGAGATATTATTTGGCCTGCAGAATAATAAAGAGAATTCATATTAAAAACAAAAACCCTCAAAAGAGGGTTTTTGTTTTTAATATGATTGGTTAATAATAGCCAATTTTTTATTTTTTTTGTCGTCTTTGTAACCAAGTGGTTGATTAATTAATCTTAAATTTACAAATTAACAGAAAATAGAGAATTGCCTTTTAAACTTAGCATGAAAACAGAAAATAAAGAGAGATTTAGAGACTCCATTGGAACAATAGATGAAAGCGGAAAGCGAAATTTTATATTTCCAAAGAAACCAAAAGGAAAATTATACAATTATAGAACAATCGTAAGCTGGGTGCTTTTGGCATTTATGTTTGCGTCCCCTTTTATTAATATAAACGGAAATCAGTTTTTGCTTTTTAATGTTATTGAACGCAAATTTCATATTTTCGGATTCCCTTTTTGGCCGCAAGATTTTCACTTGCTGGTCATTTCAATGCTTGTGAGCGTGGTGTTTGTAATTTTATTCACCGTGGTTTTTGGCAGAATATTTTGTGGATGGGTTTGTCCGCAAACTATTTTTATGGAAATGATTTTCAGAAAAATAGAATATTTAATTGATGGAGACAGAACCAAACAAATTAAATTGGACAAACAAGTATGGAATGGGGAGAAAATAAGAAAACGCGTATTAAAATGGATTGTTTTCTTTTTAATCTCATTTATAATTGCAAATGTTTTCTTTGCTTACATTATTGGCAGCGATGTTTTGATTGAACATATCACCGATGGCCCTTTTAACCATATTGGAACCCTAATTAAATTATTGGTTTTTACCTTGGTATTCTATTTTGTGTTCGCTTGGTTTAGGGAACAAGTTTGCATTATTGTTTGTCCGTACGGCAGATTGCAAGGCGTACTTTTAGACAATAAGTCCATTAATGTAGCCTATGATTTTGTTAGGGGAGAAGGAGAAAAAGGCAGAAAACCAGTACGTAAAGGTGAAAATAGAGAGGCATCCGGTTATGGGGATTGTGTAGAATGTATGCAATGCGTTCAGGTTTGTCCAACAGGAATTGACATCAGAAACGGCACACAATTGGAGTGTATTAATTGTACCGCGTGTATCGATGCTTGTGATGATATCATGGATACTGTGGGTTTTGAAAGAGGCTTGATTCGTTACGCTTCCGAAGACAATATAGAAAAGAAGGAAAAATTAAAATTTAATTCACGCTTAATTGCTTATTCGGCCTTATTAACGGTATTGGTTGGCGTACTTATTACAATGATATTTTTAAGAAATGATGTGGAAGCCACCATTTTAAGATTGCCTGGCCAAATTTTTCAAACTACGGAAACAACCGTGAAAAATGTTTATACGTTTAAATTGATAAATAAAACCACTGAAAATATTGAGGACATTGAATTTAAATTAATTTCCCATAAAGGCGCAATAGAATTGATAGGCGGACTTTCCAAAGTCGAAAAACAAGGATTAAAGGAAGGCACATTATTTATTGAAATTGATAAAAAAGATTTAAATTCGTCAAATGAAAAATTGAAAGTTGGTGTGTATTCACAAGGGAAATTAATTGAAAAAACCACCACCACTTTTGCAGGACCCATAAAAATTGATTAAATGAAGTTTAAAATTAGTTGGCCAACAGGCATTATTATTGCAATGTCGGCATTCATCATATTTATACTGTCTTTTGTTTACAAGGCCACTTTTATGCCTCAATATGACCATCATTTAGTTTCTGAGGATTATTATAAAGACGAATTGAATTATCAACAGGAAATTGATAAATTGAATAAAGCGGCAACATTAAAGGAAGACGTAACGTTAACCAAAGTGGCGGAAGGTTTGTTAATTAAGTTTCCGGCTGAATTTGATGCCGAAAAAATAACGGGAACAATTTCATTTCAACGGCCTTCTAACGATAAAATTGATTTTAAACTTCCCATAAAATTAACAACTGCCAACTATTTAATAGCTGATGGTAATTTGGTGAAAGGAATTTGGAATGTGAGAATTGAATGGGTTATTAACGGTTCCGCCTATTTATTTAAGGAGAAATTAATGTACTGATATGCTTTGGACTGCACTTATTTTAGGTTTGGCGGGCGGCTTTCACTGTATTGGAATGTGCGGACCAATTGCGTTCATAATTCCGGTTAACAGGGCCTCAAATACCTCCTTAATTTTCCAAACTTTTTTATATCATTTTGGCAGATTGTTGAGTTATTCAATGATAGGATTGCTTTTTGGTTTCATAGGAAAAGGGCTGTATTTGGCGGGTTTTCAACAACGTTTGTCAATTTTAATGGGTGTTATAATGATTGTTACCATTTTAATGCCTGTCTCAGTCTTTAACAAATACAATTTTTCGAAACCTCTTTATAAAATTATTGCCGAGGTTAAATACAATCTTGGAATTTATCTCAATAAAAAATCGAATAAAGCCTTATTTTCAATCGGTTTTTTTAACGGTCTTTTGCCTTGCGGCTTGGTGTATATCGCCGTAATTGGTTCAATTTCAACTGGCAACGCCGTTCAGGGCGCTTTATATATGGCTTTATTTGGTGCGGGAACGATTCCGATGATGACCGCAGCGGTGTTGTTGGGGAATTTTGTAAGTGTATCTTTGCGCGCTAAATTTCAAAAAATTATCCCAGTTTTTGTCATTATAATCGGATTATTATTTATTTTGCGCGGACTGGGATTGGGAATTCCTTATTTTTCACCTTCCGATGCAAAATTGCAGCCAGTAAGTGACCCGGAAATTTGTTTAATTTTTGAAAAAATAGACTATAATGCAAGAATCTCCTAAATTAACCATGGAAGATTTTGAAAAAGTATCTTCAAATCAGGAACTTTTAAAAATTATCAGGGAAAAAAATATTCCTTTTGATAAAGTGGAAAAACGTTTGTTTTATGAGCAGGAGTTGCGTAATTTACAAATTGAACTGGTGAAGCTTCAACAGTGGATTACAAAAAATAAAATGCGGGTGGCCATCATTTTTGAAGGACGCGATGCAGCAGGAAAAGGAGGAAATATTCGCCGTTTTACAGAACATTTAAATCCGCGTGCCATGAATGTGGTAGCCTTAACAAAACCAACAGAAATAGAGCGTGGCCAGTGGTATTTTAGACGCTATATTAAAGAAATGCCAAACACTGGGGAAATTGTATTTTTCGACAGAAGTTGGTACAACAGGGCTGTTGTTGAACCGGTTATGGGATTTTGTACCGAAACCCAATATCAAAATTTTATGGTTCAGGTTTCTGAATTTGAACATATGATGTATGAAGACGGCATGGTTTTAATAAAATTTTGGTTTTCAATTTCAAAAGAAGAGCAATTGGCTCGCTTTAATGCGCGCATTGCAACTCCTTTAAAACGTTGGAAATTTAGTCCGGTTGACAGGAAAAGTCAGGAACTTTGGGATCAATATACACATTACAAAGAGCAAATGTACAGCAGAACACATACCAGCTATAGCCCTTGGATTACCGTTAAGGCAAACGACAAAAAATTGGCGCGTTTGGAGAGCATCAGATATGTGTTGTCGCAATTTAATTATGAAGGAAAAGACCAGGCATCAACCATTTTATTTCCAGATCCTAATGTTGTGATGCGTTATTACCGTTCAGCCAAACAAATTGATTAATCATGGATTCGTATAAATTAACCGAAAAAGACGTAGAAATTCTTAACACAAATAAAGGATTAAGGGCTTTATTTTCAAAAGAGCCCTATAATTTAGAGAAGGCTGTCAGGTATGTTAAATACGAAAATAAATTAAAAAAACTTCAGGTTGAACTTATAAGACTTCAAACTTGGGCAATTGAAGAAAATGAACGAATTATCATCATTTTTGAAGGAAGGGATGTGGCAGGAAAAGGCGGCGCCATTAGGCGTGCAACGGAACGGATGAATCCTAGGCATTATCGCATCGTAGCCTTGCCAAAACCTACGGAAGATGAGCGATCACAATGGTATTTTCAACGTTATGTAATTCAATTTCCTAAAGCCGGTGAAATCATTTTTTTCGACAGAAGCTGGTATAACAGGGCAGTAGTTGGTCCGGTAAACGGTTTTTGTACGCAACAAGAATATGAAACTTTCATGAATCAGGTAAATGAATTTGAACGTATGATTACCGAATCGGGCATTCATTTGGTAAAAATTTACATGTCCATTTCTAAGAAAGAACAGGCAAAACGTTTTGAGGATTTAAAAAGCGACCCATTAAAACAATGGAAAATAACGCCGGTTGATGAAAGAGCCCAAGAGTTATGGGATGTTTATACCTATTATAAAAATAAAATGTTTGCAAAAACAAAAGAAGGCCCAGTTGCATGGAAAATAATTAAAGCGAATAAAAAAACGTATGCTCGGGTTGTGGCCATTAACCATATTTTAAGCAGTATTCCTTACGATAAAAAACGAGAAGTTTAAACTGCTAAATTTCTTTTCCTTCAATAAATACTTTATCAATATGTTGGTTTCCAAATGAGTATGGCATAAATCCGTAACTTGGAATTTCTTTGGTAATGATAAAATTTGCTTTTTTCCCTTTACAAATGCTTCCGTGGGTTTTTTCCAAACCCATGGCATAAGCACCATTAATTGTTGCTGCATTGATGGCTTCTTCAGGCGTCATTTTCATTTTAATGCAGGCGGTTGAAATAACAAAGTTCATATTGCCGGAAGGTGTAGAGCCCGGATTGTAGTCGGTGGCCAGCGCCAAAGGCAAGCCTGCATCAATTATTTTTCTTGCCGGCGTATAAGGAATGCTTAAAAAATAAGAGCAGGAAGGCAAAGCAACAGGCATAGTCCCCGTATTTTTTAAAACTTCAATATCTTCATCCCGCATCAATTCCAAATGATCAACAGAAAGCGCTTTGTATTTTACGCCAACCTGAACACCGCCAATGGCCGTAAACTGATTTACGTGAATTTTTGGAATCAGTCCGTATTTTGCTCCGGCTTTTAATATTCTGTCGGTATCATCAACAGAGAAATAACCCGTTTCGCAAAAAACATCAATGTATTCGGCCAAATTTTCTGCTGCCACAATCGGTAAAATTTCTTCAATCACTTTATCTAAATAAGCAATTTTGTTGTTTTTAAATTCTGAAGGCAGGGCGTGAGCGCCCAAAAAAGTGGACTTGATGGTAATTGGGTAATTTTCATTCAGTTTTTTTATAACGCGCAGCATTTTTATTTCCGCTTCAGTTGTCAACCCATATCCCGATTTAATTTCAACGGCGCCTGTGCCCAATTTCATAATTTCTTCAATGCGTTTTGCAGATTGTTGGTATAAATCTTCTTCGGAAGTGCGTTGTAATTTTATCGCAGAATTTAAAATTCCGCCTCCATTATTTGCAATTTCTTCATAAGAGAGCCCATTTATTCTGTCAATAAATTCCTGTTCCCTATTTCCGGCATAAACAATATGCGTATGGCTGTCGCACCAAGTTGGAAGCACCATTTTCCCGGTCATATCAATGGTTTTATCAACATTAATTTTAGGCAAATCTTCCATTTTGCCAAAATCCTGAATTATTGCGTCTTCAATCAATAAAAAGGCATTTTTAATGGTGGGAAGATTTTTCATGGCTGTCCCGCAAACCATTTTTTTCGGCACGTTTTCAACCTGCAGCAATTCTTTTATATTGATAATTAATGTTGTCATTTTTATTAAAATTATGAATTCAAATATACAGCTATTTTAGTGAGTGATAAACAGGTTTTTTATATTGATTCTATATTAAGTAAAATGCTGTTTTTTAAGACATTTATCATATAAATAAAGCTCAAATAGCCTATATTTGCACAAAATTTAGAAAAAATGAAAAAAGCCATATATATAGCAACCAGCGAAGCTAATAGCGGTAAATCTATAGTCACTTTGGGTCTTATGAGAATGTTGTTGGGAAAAACCCCTAAAGTTGGTTATTTCAGACCTATCATTGACAATGTCAAGAAAGGAAAGAAAGACAACCATATCAATACCATTATCTCCCATTTTCAATTGGATATTAAGCCAAATGATGCTTATGCATTTACGCGAAGTGAGTTTATAAATATGCGTAATAATGGAAAAGAAGGGGAAATATTCAATACTATTATTTCAAAATACAAAGCCTTAGAAGAAAAAAATGACTTTATGTTGGTTGAAGGCACCGACTTTTCAGGAGATGGAATGCCCATTGAATTGGATGCAAATATTTTAATCGCCAAAAATTTGGGAATTCCAGCCATTATCGTTTCAAGCGGTATAGGAAAAACTTTGGAGGAATTTATTGATGGACTTCATTTGGCTTATGATTCTTTCAAAGAAAAAGAAGTGGAGGTTCTGGCTGTGATTGCCAATAAAGTTCAGGAAAAAAACATTGAGATTGTTAAAAACGGCGTTGAAAAAAACTTGCCAAAAGATGTTTTTGTAAATGTAATTCCGTTGATAGCCTCGTTAAACAATCCAACCATAAAAGAAATTGCAAAAGCCATAGACGCTAAGATTTTGTTTGGTAAAGAACTTATAAATAACCAAACGACTAGTTTTAAAGTTGGGGCCATGCAATTGAGAAACTATTTAAAACAATTGGAAGAAAATTGTTTGATAATTACGCCAGGCGATAGGGCCGACATAATTTTAGGGGCTTTACAGGCAAATATTTCAACAAATTATCCTTCAATTTCAGGAATCGTTTTAACAGGCGGAATTCTTCCCGAAGAACCTATTATTAAGTTAATTGAAGGCTTGCCTCAAATTGTTCCAATATTGACAGTTAGTGAAGGAACCTTTGATGTGGCCAATAAAATTGGGGCTGTTCGTTCTCATATGTATGCCGAAAATAAAGAAAAAATTGCTATTTCATTAAATACATTCGAGAAATATGTTGAAGTTGATAAATTGAATGAGAAGTTAATTACTTTTAAAAGTAACGGAATCACACCAAGAATGTTTCAATACAATTTGTTGAAACGCGCAAAAACGGCAAGAAAACATATTGTGCTTCCTGAAGGCAATGATGACAGAATTTTAACGGCTGCAGCCAAATTGGTTCAGGCTGATATTGTTGATTTAACAATTTTAGGCAAAAAAAGCAATATTGAAAATAAGATACTTCAACTGGGTCTGAAATTAGATTTAGACAAAGTGAAAATTATCAACCCAATAGAATCTGAATATTATCAGGATTTCAGCAATACTTTATTTGAACTTAGGAAAGATAAAGGGCTAACTATAGATATGGCGGAAGATTTAATGAGTGATGTTTCCTATTTTGGAACGATGATGGTTTATAAAGGATTGGCTGACGGAATGGTTTCCGGTGCTTCGCATACCACGCAACACACCATTAAACCTGCGTTGCAGTTTATTAAAACCAAACCGGGCGTTTCAGTGGTTTCCTCCATCTTTTTTATGTGTTTGGAAGACAGAGTTTCTGTTTTTGGCGATTGTGCCATCAACCCAAACCCAACTTCTGAACAGTTGGCAGAAATAGCAATTTCTTCAGCCGAATCAAGCATAAATTTTGGAATGGAGCCAAAAATAGCGATGCTTTCTTATTCATCAGGCGCTTCAGGAAAAGGGGAAGATGTTGAAAAAGTGAGAAGGGCCACAGAAATTATCAGGGAAAAAAGACCGGATTTAAAAGTGGAAGGCCCAATTCAATATGATGCAGCGGTTGACGCAACCATTGGAAAAAGCAAAATGCCCGATTCTGAAGTGGCAGGACGCGCAAACGTATTAATTTTTCCCGATTTAAATACAGGAAACAACACCTATAAAGCAGTTCAAAGAGAAACTGGCGCATTGGCAATAGGCCCGATGTTACAGGGTTTAAACAAGCCGGTAAACGATTTAAGCAGAGGATGCACGGTAGACGATATTTTTAATACCGTAATATTAACAGCAATACAAGCACAAGGTTTTTAAATGAAGATATTAGTTATAAATTCAGGCAGTTCATCTATTAAATATCAATTATTTAGGATGCCTGAAGAGGAAGTTATTTGTTCAGGATTGGTGGAAAGGATTGGCTCAAAAGATGCCGAAATACATTATAAATCGAATCATACCAAAATTGATGAAGTAGTGGATATTCCAAATCACACCGTTGGTTTGGAAAAAGTTGTCAATCTTTTGTTGGATGCAAAAACAGGCGTCATAAAATCGACTTCAGAAATTGAAGCGGTTGGCCACAGGGTAGTTCACGGCGGAAGCGATTTTTCAAACACAACCATTATCAATCAGGAAGTTAAAGACAAAATTAAAACCTTGTTTTCTTTGGCGCCACAACACAATCCGGCAAACTATGAAGGGATTGTTGTCGCGGAATCATTTTTCCCAAATGCAAAACAAATCGCTGTTTTTGATACCGCTTTTCATCAAACAATTCCGGTTGAAGCCTATAAATATGCCATTCCGACGAAATTTTTAACCGAAAACAACATTCGTTTGTATGGTTTCCACGGAACAAGCCACAAATATGTTTCTGAAAAAGCCATTGAACATTTGGGCCTTAAAAACTCAAAAATAATCACCATTCATTTGGGAAATGGCTGCAGTATGACTGCCGTTAAAGACGGAAAAAGCATTGACCACACACTTGGTTTCGGACCGGTAACCGGATTGATTATGGGAACGCGAAGCGGAGATATAGACCACGCCATTATTTTTCATTTGGTGAACAATTTGGGCTATTCGCTTGATGAAGTCAATAATTTGCTTCAAAAAGAAAGCGGTATGTTTGGTTTAACAGGCTACAGTGATTTGCGCGATATTGAATCGGAAGCCGAAAAAGGAAATCAAGAATGTCAGTTGGCATTGGATATGAACGCTTACCGAATTAAAAAATATATCGGATCTTATGCGGCCGCAATGAACGGACTGGACGCCATCATATTTACTGCAGGAATTGGAGAGAACTCAAGTTTTATCAGAAAGCTTGTTTGCACAAATATGGATTATTTTGGAATAGAATTGGATGACGAAAAAAACAATATCAGGGCAAAAGAACTGACTGAAATTCATATTAAAAATTCAAAAACAAAGATTTTGATTGTGCCAACCAACGAAGAGGTTGAAATTGCCAAACAGTCTTTTGAATTGTTGAATTAGATTGAAACAAAAAATAATAAAAAAGCATTGAAAATTTTCAATGCTTTTTTTATGTTCAAAAAGTACGAATTATTTTAACGTACCAATCATTGCTGATGGTTTTACCCAAGCGTCATAATCTTCCGCAGTAACATAGCCCAAACGCACGGCTTCTTCTTTTAAGGTTGTTCCGTTTTTGTGTGCGGTATTGGCAATTTCAGCGGCTTTATAGTAACCAATTTTGGTATTTAAAGCAGTCACCAACATTAATGAATTGTTCACCAATTCGGTAATGCGCGAATAATTAGGTTCAATGCCAACAGCGCAGTGTTCATCAAAACTGGCGCAGGCATCACCCAGCAAACGAGCCGATTGCAAAAAGTTAACCGCCATAATTGGTTTAAAAACGTTTAACTCGTAATGGCCTTGTGTTCCGCCAATGGTAATGGCAACATCGTTACCCATCACTTGTGCGCAAACCATGGTCAAAGCTTCCGCCTGGGTTGGATTTACTTTACCCGGCATAATGGAACTTCCCGGTTCATTTGCGGGAATAATCAATTCTCCAATTCCTGATCGTGGTCCGGAAGCCATCATACGAATGTCATTCGCAATTTTGTTTAAGGATACCGCCAATAATTTTAAGGCGCCGTGACTTTCCACAATCGCGTCATGTGAAGCCAAAGCTTCAAATTTATTTTCGGCAGTAATAAATGGCAATCCGGTAAATTCCGCTATTTTTTTGGCCACCAAAACATCATAACCTTTTGGCGTATTCATTCCGGTTCCTACTGCTGTTCCTCCTAAAGCCAATTCAGCTAAATGTGGCAAAGTGTTTCTCAGCGCCCTTAATCCGTGGTCTAATTGTGAAACATAGCCAGAAAATTCTTGACCAACTGTTAAAGGCGTTGCATCCATTAAATGCGTACGTCCAATTTTTACCACATCTTTAAACGTTTCAGATTTCGCTTTTAACGTATCGCGCAATTTTTCAACTCCGGGAATGGTAATGTCCATAATCATTTTATAACAGGCAATATGCATTCCTGTAGGGAAAGTATCGTTGCTCGATTGTGATTTGTTAACATCGTCATTAGGCTGAATTGATTTTTCTCCTTCGCCAATAACGCCACCCAACATTTCGTGGGCGCGATTTGCAATTACTTCATTGCAATTCATATTGCTTTGGGTTCCCGAGCCGGTTTGCCAAATAACCAAAGGAAACTGGTCATCGTGTTTGCCCTCTAAAATTTCATCGCAAACGGCAGAAATAATATCGCGTTTTTTTTCCGGAAGCACACCCAAATCACAATTTGCATGCGCAGCAGCTTTTTTAAGATAGGCAAATCCGTAAATAATTTCCAAAGGCATCGAGGCTGAAGGCCCAATTTTGAAATTGTTTCTGGAACGTTCAGTTTGGGCACCCCAATATTTATCGGCAGGAACTTCAACATTCCCCATAGTGTCTTTTTCTATTCTATATTTCATCTGTTTATAATTTTATTTTTTATTGGTACAGATGCAGTTCGCCATTAATCATTCTGCTGTGTATCAAAATTTGTTATGGCTCGTTTCATCTGTATATATTTATTTGTTTTTATTTGTCAGATGGAATTATTCACATCTATTTTTATTTTTTTTATAGGAGCTCATGAATCTACGATTTCGCCAATAATCATTTCGGTTGTATCAACTAAATTGTTATGGCTCATTTCATATTTATTATGTTTTTCTTTTTTGATGAATCACAAAGTTACCAATAATGATGTTTTAGTTTATAAAGTTGCCCATTTTTTTTGATTCATTTGGTGAGAAATATCACTTTTAAAAAAAATAAAATTAATGTGATAAATTAAAAATAAACACTAATTTTGTAATTATTAAAAAACAACCTTAAAAAGTTATGGATTTATCGCAGTTTTCAGGATTTTTAGTTTTCTTAACCATTTTTACGATGGGATTTTGGTTAATGATTTTTTTAATAACCTTTGTCGTTCCTTATTGGTTATTAGGATATTTTAAAGAATCTTGGAAATATAGAAAAGAAGATAAAGCGGCAGCTAAAAAAGAATAATATTATATTAAAGTAATAAAAAAAGGGCAATTAAAAAAAAGGCCACTGAAAAAGCTCATTTTAAGACTTAAAATTTTAATAAAAAGGAGTAGAAACGCAAGTTTATCTACTCCTTTTTTTGTATCTTGTAACAGTTTAAAAGTCTAATATAGATGCTGTTACAACAAAATAAAATTCAATTTAGTGAGTATGGTTCACTATATGATTTGATTGTTCCAAAGGAGAATTTTCTCAGAAAGATTAATGACTTGATTGATTTTTCGTTTGTTTACGATGAATTGGTAAACAAATATTGTCATAATAATGCCGTACGGCTGAAAGCCCAATTAGGATGTTTAAGTATTAATTGCTTAAGACCATATATGATATATCTGATGTTGATGTAGTTGAGCGTTCACGATTTGATATGTCTTTCAAGTATTTTTTGGATATGTTACCCGAAGATGATGTAATCAATCCAAGTTCACTCACAAAATTCAGAAAGTTACGATTAAAAGATACTGACTTGTTAAACCTACTGATAAATAAAACAGTATCCATTGCCATTGAAAAAGGAGTAATCCGTTCTAAGTCTATTATTGCAGATGCCACCCATACGCTATCCATCTTAGAAATGGTTGTTATAAGGAGGGAGCAAAATCCAAAACCTACTCTGTATCCATAAAATCAGATCTTCACAAAGAACAAATTGTTTTTCAAGAAACAGAATACTTCAAAGATAAGGCGAAACATCGGTACAAAATGGAAGCTAAAAAAGGGGAGTTAAAAAATGTTCATGGTTATGGTCGGGCAAAATCATATGGCATAAACAATATGCAGATGCAAAGTGCAATGGCCATTTTTACGGTAAATCTCAAGAGAATCATTAAATTGAGAGTGTAAACCTCAAAAAACACCTAAAAATAGTCAAATATCTTACCCTTACAACCACTTTTTGAATGTTATTAGAAAAAGAACACGTTTAAAAAAGAAATAAAAAAGCGACTAAGTCAAAGTTGCCTTTAACCTTAATCGCTTTTATAAATCTTGCTAAATTTAGATGAACTTTTTCAGTGGCCACGAATTTATCATCAGCTTTTTTTGGCATAAAAAAACACTTCAATCGAAGTGTTTTTTTATTTTGTTAAAGCTATTTACTAAATATCTTCAAAATTTACATCGGTAAAACTTTCAGATCCTGAGATGGTTTCTTCAGTTTCCTCAAGTCCGTCTGATGGTCTTTTAAAATCTTTTTGGTGACGTTCTGAAATCACTTCTTCCCCTTTTTCATTTAAGATATAATTGGTTGCTTCTTTAAGCATATCATTAAACTCTACAAAATCTTCTTTGTATAAATAAATTTTATGCTTTTTGTAATGGAAAGATCCATCGTCGTGAGTGAATTTTTTACTTTCGGTAATAGTTAAGTAATAATCTTCTGCTTTTGTTGCTCTTACGTCAAAAAAGTAAGTTCTTCTTCCTGCTCTAAGAACTTGAGAGAATATCTCTTCTTGTTCTAAATGTTCATTGTCATTCATATATAACTCTCTATTTAATTAATCTTTTTATTAGATTTTGACACAAATCTATAAAATTATTTGACTTATTTCACTATTTTCAAATTTCTTTTTCCAAAAGTTGCTGTTCATAAAGCTCTTTATAATAGCCTTCAATTTTAATCAACTCATTATGTGAACCTTGTTGAATTATTTTGCCTTTTTCCAATACGATAATAGCGTCTGCATTTTTTACCGATGAAATTCTGTGGCTTACAATGATCGTTGTTTTATCCTGGCTAATTTTAAATAAGTTGTTTAATATAATTTCTTCTGTTTCTGTGTCAACTGCCGACAAACAATCGTCAAAAATTAAAATTTCAGGTTCCTTAATAAGTGCTCTGGCGATGGAAACCCGCTGTTTTTGTCCGCCCGACAGCGTAACGCCACGTTCGCCGACATAGGTGTTGTAACCTTCATTAAACTCAATGATATTGTGATGGATATACGCGGTTTTTGCGGCTTGTTCCACCTTTTCGTCTGAAGCAGATTCATCGCCAAATTTGATATTGTTTTTGATGGTGTCAGAAAATAGAAAAGCCTCTTGAGGAACAAATCCGATGCTTTGGCGCAGGTTGTCTAAATTGAGCTGTTCAATAGGCTGTCCGTCGATTAAAATCGTACCCGATTTCACATCATACAAACGAGCGATTAAACTGATGAGCGTTGTTTTTCCCGATCCGGTATTTCCCAAAATGCCCAATGTTTTTCCCTTTTCAAGTTTAAAACTCACATGTTGAAGCGCTTCAATATTGGTGTCGTCATAGGTAAATGACACGTCTTTAAATTCTATGTCACCTTCAATTTTTGAGGGTTTATCGGTATGGTTTTTAACTTCAGGTTCGTGTTCTAAAAACTCGTTGATTCTTTTTTGCGATGCTTCCGCTTCCTGAATGATGGAAGTGACCCAGCCCACAACGGCCACCGGCCAGGTAAGCATGTTGATGTACATAATAAACTCGGCAATAACCCCCAAAGAAATGGTGCCGTCAATATAGCGCAAACCGCCGACATAAATAACCAGGATATTGCTCAAACCAATCAACAGAATCATGGAAGGAAAAAACAAGGCCTGAACTTTAAACAGGCTGATGTTTTTTTCTTTGGTGGTATCGGACAAGCGCTCAAATTCGAGCATGGCTTTTTCTTCAATGCCATACGATTTTAAGATGCTGATTCCCGAAAAAGTTTCTTGGGCACTTGAAGTCAGTTTTGATAAATATTGCTGCACAACGGTGCTGCGTTGGTTAATGACCCTGCTTAAATAATAAATTAACACCGATAAAATGGGCAATGGCAAAAGCGTGTAGTTGGTTAAAGTTGCATCAATATTGTACATTTTAATAATGGCCACAGAAAATAAGACCAACATATTTATGGTATACATAATGGCCGGTCCGGCATACATACGCACTTTGCTCACATCTTCCGTTATGCGATTCATTAAATCGCCTGTTCTGCTTTTTTTGTAAAAGTTTAACGACAGAAGTTGGTATTGGCCGTAAATTTCATTTTTTAAATCGAATTCGATCAATCGCGACATCACAATGATGGTTTGTCGCATCAAAAAGGTGAAAAATCCCGAAAGCAGCGCTGCCGCAACGATTAAAAGGATGTTATAAAGCAATTCCGATTTCACCACGGCCAAATCGGTTACAATGCCGTTTCTGTAATCTTCCGCAACATTTATGGATTCCCTGATAATTTGGGGAACTTGCAATGCCAAAATTTTTGAGGCGATGGTAATAATGACGCCTAACAGCAGCCGGTATTTATATTTAAAGAAGTATTTGTTTAAGTATTGTAATGCTTTCATAAGGAATTTAAATGCAATGATTTTTGTAAAATGCGAAGATACGGGAAAAAAAGAAATGTAGGGACAGGTCGCGACCTGTCCGTTCATTCATTCTGTAAAAAAATCATCAATCGTAATTCAATTTGTGTTAGCGATTGCAGCGAAAATACTTTTTAGCGATTTTTTTTTCGCTAAAAAGATTGTAACGGAAAGCGCGCCCGCCTTTTCGGCGGGAACACCAAAACAAGTATTTTTATTGAAAATGATTTAGAATTTGCCAACTTTAAAGAAATAAACAAAAACAAAATTTTATTTCTGAAAATTATTAGTATTTTTGCGCTTTGTACCACTAAAAAATTTCAAAAAGTTCTTTTAAATGATAAACAGAAGACATATTAGAATAAAAGTAATGCAATCGGTTTATGCGTTGCTTCAGTCTAAAAGTGACAACCTTAAAAAAGAGGAAGATTTTTTATACACCAGTATAGAAAAAATGCACGATTTGTATGTGCTGATGCTTCGTTTGCTTGTTGAAGTTAAGAATTTGGAAAAAAGACATATTGAAATTTCCGGCAAAAAATATTTGGCGACTACGCAAGATTTAAATCCGAATTATAAATTCATCAACAATCAAATTTTCAAATTGTTGGATGAGAGCGTTTCCTTAAATGCTTATTTAGACGACAATAAACTTAATTATTGGAGTTTGGACAATGAATATGTGCATGAAATTTTGAAGTTGATAAAAGAAAGCAGCAGTTATGCCGCTTATATGAAATCTGAAAAATGTTCTTTTGAAGAAGACCGGGAATTTGTGGTGGCGCTGTTTAAAACAGTGGTGGCTCCAAATGAGAAACTGGCCGAATATTTTGAGGACAAAACCATAAGTTGGGTGGATGACATTCCTTTTGTGAATACTTGGATCGTAAAATCGTTGAATCAGTTAAAACCGAAACAGACTTTTCAGTTGGGAAATTTGTATAAAGATGATGACGACAAGAAATTTGTGGTGGATTTATTTAGAAAAGTGGTGTTAAACCATAAAGAATTTGAAAAGGAAATTGAAAATAAAACACCCAATTGGGATACCGACCGTATTGCTGAAATTGATATGATATTGATAAAAATGGCCATAAGCGAGTTTTTGAAATTCCCGTCAATTCCAACCAGCGTCACCATTAACGAATATATTGAAATCTCAAAGGATTATTCATCAGAAAAAAGCAGTTTCTTCATCAATGGCGTTATCGATAAAATTTTAAAAGATTTTACCGCGTCAAAAAGATTGAATAAAATAGGACGAGGATTGCTGTAATTTTATATTTTTACACAAAAAAAACCAAGAACCATGAAAAAAAATAGTATTGTAGGAATTGTATTGTTAAGTTTAGGTTTGGCATTTGTTTCTTGTAAAGAAAATGCCACCTCAAAAATAGAGGATACAAATTTAGAAACAGCAAAAGAAAGAGATGCAAAAATTAGTTTGGGAAGCGCCATCATTGAATTTGACACCAAAGATTACGATTTTGGTACGGTTAAAGAAGGCGATGTTGTTGAAGGCGTGTTTAAAGTAGCCAACAAAGGAAAAACAGATTTGGTAATCACAGATGCATCGGCATCTTGCGGTTGCACTGTTCCTGAATGGCCTAAAGAAGCCATTAAACCTGGAGATTCTGCCCAAATAAAATTTTCGTTCAACTCTAAAGGAAGAACCGGAAAACAAAGCAAAACAATTACCTTGCAAACAAATACAGCAAATGTTACCGAAACCTTGCGCATTGCAGGAACTGTGACACCAAATAGCTAACCAATAAATTTAAAATGATATAAAATGTATACATCGATAGCTTTACAAAGTTTTGGAGGAAGTTCATTAACGAGCATGCTTCCTTTCTTATTAATGTTTGTGGTTATTTATCTTTTTATGATAAGACCGCAAATAAAACGCCAAAAAAATGAAAAAAAGTTTCAAACTTCTATTGCAAAAGGTAATAAAGTAGTGACAAGCAGCGGCATTCATGGCAAAATTGTTGATATTGTGGACAGTGACAATACAGTAATTATTGAAACAGGGGCAGGGAAAATTAAATTTGAACGCTCTGCCATTTCCATGGAACTCAGCAAAAAATACCAAGGCGCTGAAGAAATTAAATAAAATTTAGCACATACTTGAAAAAGTGAGCTTTTTAGCTCACTTTTTTTGTATCTTTAATAGTTATAATTCCAACAATGAAAACAACTTCGGCAACAAGCATTAAATCCCGGAAAAGCAATAAAAAAATTAAAATTTTTTTATTTTTCCTTATTTTGTCTTCCATAATCTGGCTGCTGATGGAATTGTCTAAAAATTATGTCACTCCGGTTGTTTTTAATGTGGAATATACCGATTTGCCATCGAGTAAATTGGTGCAAAAAAAACCAATTTCTGAATTGGATGTGGCCATTAAAGCGCCAGGTTTTACGCTGATAAAGTACAAGATCAAAAAACACAAAATACTCTTAAGCTTAAAAAATATTTTTAAAAACAAAGAGGGCTATTACCTATTGCCAAACAAACAAATTTCATCGATAAATGCCCAATTTTCAAACGGCGTAGAAATTGTCAGCATTTTAAAAGACACTATTTTTATTGAATTGGGAACTTCCATTTCTAAAAAAGTACCCGTAATCCCAAGTCTTGAAATTCATTATAAAGCCGGCTATAATATGGTCGAAAAATTAAATATCACACCCGATAGCGTGATTGTTTCAGGTTCAAGAAAATACATTGACTCCATCACCGAAATAGCTACAAGTCCGATGAAATTAGATGATGTTTTTGAAGATATTGATGTGGTGCTTACCTTAAAATCACCTTTTAAGCCCAACCAAATTAAAATGTCGGCCACCAAAGTTAAAATAAGCGGAAAAGTGGACAAATTTACGGAAGGCACTTTTAAAATTCCGGTAACCATCATCAATGTTCCTGATGGCGTGAATGTAACCACTTTTCCGAAGGAAATTGAAGTGATTTATCAGGCCGGACTTTCAAATTTCAGCAAAATAGACAAAAATGACATTTCGGTTGTTTTTGACTATAAACAATATGAATCGGATACGTTAATTACTTTCTTGACCCCAATAATAATGCAGAAAAGTGATTTTATTTATGCGTTAAAAATAAATCCGCCACAACTGGAGTTTTTAATTCAAAAATGAAACGAGCATAACAAATTTTGATACACGAAGGAATGATTAATGGCGAACCTGCCTGTCCGGCAGGCAGGCAGCAGCTGTTACCGCTAAAAAATAGAATTTAAACAGATGAAACGAGCATAATAAATTTTGATACACAAAGGAATGATTAATGGCGAACAGCATCTGTACCAATAAAAAATAAATTTAAACAGATGAAAATAATTGGACTGACAGGCGGCATTGGAAGTGGAAAAAGCACTGTTTTAGCACTTTTTGAAGCATTGGGCGCAGTAACTTACATAGCCGATAGCGAAGCGAAGAAATTAATGAATGCCGATGCCGAATTAAGAAGTCAGATCATAAAATTATTTGGAGATCAGGCTTATGTTCGTGGTGAATTGAACAAAACATACCTGGCATCAGTCGTTTTTAACGATGCCGAAAAATTAAACGCTTTAAATGAGTTGGTGCATCCAAAAGTAAGGGAAGATTTTCAACGTTTTATCAGCAATACAAAAGCTGATTTCATCATTTATGAGGCCGCCATTTTATTTGAGAGCGGCAGCGACAAATTTTGTGATTATATCATCACCGTTTTATCTTCTTTTGAAAATAAAATTGAGAGGATTATGAAGCGGGACAAGGTTTCCGAAGCACAAATTTTAGAGCGGATGAAACACCAGTCGACAGATGACCATAAAATAAAAAAATCGGATTTTGTCATCAGAAACAACAAAATGGCGGACACAAAATGTCAGGTTTCAACTGTTTTTGGGTTGCTTCAAAAATTAAAAAATAGGTGAAATTTTTCTTAAAAAATTGTTAAGAAAATAATAAATATGTTAATCTACGTTAAATAACAATGAATATACTGTTAAACGTGTAAATTTGGGTGATGAGGAAAAGGATATTTGTGCTTATCGTTATTTTAATGAGCATTGCTTTAATAGGCATTATTTTTGTACAGGTATATTGGATCAAAAATACGGTGCAGATAACGGAAGAGCAATTTACGTCAAATGTTAAGTTTGCTTTGGCAAAAGTTTCAGATGACATAAAGCAGCGAGAGTTCAATGATTTTTATTTTAAAATTGCCGAGCTTTATAAAGAGGGTGAAAAGTTAAAGGAATCTGACGTCAGGAAATTCATTTATGAAAAAATTGACACCACCAATAATGAAAAATTCACCTATTCCCAAAGCATTATTGAGTCGAATTATAAAGTGCCCACCGAGTTCTTTGAAAATGATACCGTAAATTTTAGAGAAATTTTCAGCAAGGAAGAAATTGTGATCGTAAAAGATCAAGTGTTGGACAATGCTGCAGGGACGATGACTCCGCCTGAAGAACGCTATGTTAAAGTTGGGAGGTTTGAAGGTGCCGAAAGATCGTATTTAGAGCGTCAATTTGATATTTTTACAAGCAAATTGCCTGTTCACAGAAGGGTAACCAACAGAGAAATCTCATTTAGGTTGGCCAATGAATTAAAATCAAAGGGAATTGGCACTAATTTTAAATATGGGATTTACAGCAATGGATTGGCAACTCAGGTAAAATCGGGTTATTTCAGAAAAGAAGTGGGCAAAAGTTATATGGTGCCTATGTTTGCCGATGCGGAAGGGAACAGCGATTATCAATTATATGTGACATTTCCAGAAGAGAAAAATTACATTTTAGCCTCAATTTCAAAAATATTGGCCTTGTCTGTTTTTTTTATCCTGATTATCATTCTGGCGTTTGTGAGTGCCTTGTATCAATTGGTCAAACAAAAACAGATTTCTGAAATTAAAACGGATTTCATCAACAATATGACCCACGAATTTAAAACGCCAATAGCGACCATAAATTTAGCCTTGGATGCCATTAAAAATCCGAAAGTAATTGGCGACCAGGAAAAGGTGATGCGTTATGTGCAAATGATTCGTGAAGAAAATAAAAGAATGAACGCCCAGGTTGAAAATGTGTTGAGAATTTCCAAACTTGAAAAAAATCAGCTGGATGTAAGTAAGGAAAAAGTGGATGTACACGACTTAATAGAAGAGGCCATAACCCATGTAGATTTGCTGGTTAAAGATAAAGGCGGTTATATAAAAATGAAATTAAACGCAGCCTCAACCGAAATTTTAGGCAACCATTTTCATTTCACCAACGTGCTTGTGAACATTTTGGACAATGCCATAAAATATTCAGAAGGTGCCCCAAAAATTGACATTTCAACGGAAAATACCGCAAAGGAAATTGTCATTAAAGTAAAAGATCAAGGTATTGGAATGGTTAAATCCGTTCAAAAAAATGTTTTTAAGAAGTTTTACAGAGAAGAAAGAGGAAATATACACAATGTAAAAGGCCACGGTTTAGGACTTGCATACGTGAAAAAAATTGTTGAAATTCATCAAGGTGAAGTTTATGTGGAAAGTGAAAAAGGAATTGGAAGTACTTTCACCATTAAACTGCCTTTAATTTAAAATAAAAAATATGGAAAATAATAGAATTTTATTGGTTGAAGACGATCCCAATTTTGGGACTGTTTTGAAAGATTATTTATCGCTGAATGATTATAAAGTGACCTTGGCCAAAGATGGTTTGGAAGGGTTGATCATGTTCAAAAATGACGATTTTGATTTGTGTATTCTGGATGTGATGATGCCTCGAAAAGATGGTTTTTCATTGGCAAAAGACATCAGGGCAACAAATTCTGAAGTGCCGATCATATTTTTGACGGCCAGAACCATGAAAGAAGATGTGCTTAAAGGATACCAGTCAGGCGGAGATGATTATTTAAATAAACCTTTTGATTCTGAAGTTTTGTTGTATAAAATTAAAGCCATTTTACAACGCAAAGAAACCGACCAAAATATTGAAGAAGACACTTTTGAATTTAAAATCGGAAAATTCGAGTTCAATTCAAAATTGCGTCACCTGTCCTATGATGGGGGCGAAATTCAAAAGCTTTCCCCAAAAGAAAGTAAATTGTTAAAATTGCTTGCCACCCATAAAAATGATTTAATGCCGCGTGAATTGGCGTTGACTAAAATTTGGAGAGACGACAATTATTTTACTTCCAGAAGCATGGATGTGTATATCGCAAAACTTAGAAAGTATTTAAAACCTGATCCAAATGTGGAGATTTTAAATATTCATGGAGAAGGATTCAGGTTATTAGAAAAATCATAAAAAAATCCTACATTTGTTTACTCATAGCACAAACAAATGGCAGAGTTAATTAAAATATATAATGAAAATCCCAATGAACGTGAAATTGACAAAGTTGTCAAGATTTTACAAAAAGGCGGATTGATCATTTACCCGACGGACACCGTTTATGGCTTAGGCTGTGACATCACCAACACAAAAGCAATGGAGAGGGTGGCGCAGCTCAAGGGTTTAAAACTGGACAAGGCCAATTTTTCATTTATTTGTTACGATTTAAGTAACCTGTCCGATTACGTAAAGCAAATTGATACGCCTGCCTATAAAATTCTAAAAAAGGCATTGCCGGGACCTTATACTTTTGTTTTGCCTTCCTCCACCAACTTGCCCAAAGCATTTAAAAATAAAAAAACGGTGGGCATTCGTATTCCGAATAACAATATTATCAGAGAATTGGTGAAAAAATTGGGAAATCCCATTGTTTCAACTTCTATTTATGATGAAGACGATTTGTTGGAATATACCACAGACCCTGAACTTATTTACGAAAAATGGGGAAATAAAGTGGATATCGTGATCGACGGCGGTTACGGAAGCAATATTCCGTCCACAGTTATTGACTTGTCTGAAGGTGAAATCACAGTTTTGAGAGAAGGATTGGGAAGTGTGGATTCCTTATTTTAAGAGCGAATTATAGCGCTTTTTGCCTAAAACAAAATACTGCCAAACAACACTTTTTATCGTATAATAATCTGCTTTTTTAGGGGATTTATTTCTTTTTTTCAGCATTTTGGTAAATTGGCGGTAAAAACTGAAGTGCGCCTTAAGAATTGCCATGAAATGCGTGGGCTTCAATTCCATTAAAAATTTTAATCCGGCAAAACCATCCAGCACCATTCTTAATATTATTATTGGAATTAAGCTGTTTTTAGGCAGATTTTTAACCAAACTAAACAAACTGTTTCTGAAATTCAAAAATGTTTTTGTTGGATTTGCTTCTTTTAAGGTGGCGCCGCCAACGTGATAAACGGTTGAAGAACCTACATATTTAATGGTTTTGGATAAATTTTTGGCCCTCCAGCACAAATCTATTTCTTCCTGATGCGCAAAATAGTCTTCATCAAAGCCATTTAGTTGGTGAAAAACGGAGGAACGAATAAAAAAACAAGCGCCCGATGCCCAAAAAATTTCAGTTTCGTCATCATATTGGTTTGTATCCGTTTCCAGTTCAGTAAAAATTCGGCCTCTGCAAAAGGGATAGCCAAACTTGTCAATAAATCCGCCGCCTGCACCGGCATATTCAAACTTATTTTTATTTTTATAATCCAGTATTTTTGGCTGGATAATGGCGGTATTCGGTTCGTTTTCAAATGTTGAAATAACAGGATCCAGCCATCCGTCAGTCACTTCAATATCCGAATTCACCAAGGCGTAAACATCTGCATCCACATGCTTTAAAGCGTCGTTATACCCTTTTGCAAATCCGCCGTTTATCGTATTTTGAATGATTTTAATCTGTGGATAGGCTTGTTTCACAAAAGCAACAGATTCATCAGTGGAAGCATTGTCGGCCACATAAATTTCCACATTCTCGAAATTGCTGTATTTTACGATGGAAGCAAGAAATTTTTTCAGCAATTGTTTTCCGTTCCAGTTGAGTATGACGATGGCTATTTTCACGTATGCAAACTTACTTAAAAAGATGAAACGAGCCATAACAAATTTTGATACAAAGTAGAATGATTAATGGCGAACTGCATCTGTACCAATAAAAAATAAAATATAAACAGTTGAAATCAAATGGAAGTTGTTATAAATAATGTTCATATTCAGGAATATTTTCCATAAAAACATAAGTTTCATTTTTTAAATCCATAAAGGAGTAAAAGTGCGTTAATCCGTTGGTGACGATGAGATAATTCGCTTCCAATTTTAGATTATACCTGGCAATTTGGTCGAAAGTGTCTTGTGATATTTTTATGGACGGCGCTTTGCATTCCACAATGATATGCGGATTGCCTTTGGTGTTAAAAACCAGAATGTCCGTTCGTTTGGTTAATTTGTTGACGGTGACCTTTTTCTCAACGGCAATGAGCGAAATCGGATAGTTTTTTGCTGATATTAAATAATGAATAATATGTTGTCGCACCCATTCTTCAGGTGTCAGCATCACATATTTTTTTCGGACAATATCGAAAATAAAATACTTATTTTCGCTACTTTTGATTTTGAAAGGATAAGTAGGTAAATTCAATGGCTGCATCCAACAAAAATGCTAATTTTTTTTTATAAATGAGTGATGTAACCAAAATAGTTTCAGATATAGAAAGCGGAAATATAAAACCCATTTATTTCTTGATGGGTGATGAACCTTATTATATTGATAAAATTTCCGAATATATTGAAAAAAATGTGCTTTCCGAAGAAGAAAAAGGGTTCAACCAAATGGTTTTGTACGGAAGGGATGTTGATGTGGAAGATTTGATAGACAATGCCAAGCGCTATCCGATGATGGCCGACAGGCAAGTGGTGATTGTAAAGGAAGCGCAGGATTTATCCAGAACTATTGAAAAATTGGCTTCCTATGCCGAAAATCCGCAACCATCCACCGTGTTGGTCATTTGTTATAAGTATAAAACCATTGACAAGCGCAAAAAGTTATACAAAGCCATTCAAAAATGCGGATTGGTTTATGAAAGCAAAAAGCTTTATGAAAATCAGGTTGCCGATTGGATCAGAAGGGTTTTGGCCGGTAAAAATTATAAAATAGACACCAAAGCGACTTTAATGCTGGTGGAGTTTTTAGGAAACGATTTAAGCAAAATCAGCAATGAATTGGATAAACTGATGATTGTGCTGCCGCCAAATTCTACTATTACTCCCAACGCCATTGAAGAAAATATCGGCATCAGCAAAGAGTACAATAATTTTGAGCTTAGAAAGGCAGTGGGTGAAAGAAATGTGCTGGGCGCGAACAGGATTATCAACCATTTTGCGCAAAACCAGAAAGCAAATCCTATTGTTGTGACCATCTCATTACTGAACGGTTTTTTTACCCAGCTGCTTATTTATCACAGTTTAAAAGACAAATCGAGCAATAGTGTGGCCAAGGCTTTGGGCATAAATCCGTTTTTTGTTTCAGATTATTCTTCAGCAGCCAAAAACTATCCGATGCGAAAAGTTTCTCAAGTAATCGGATTGTTGCGTGATGCCGACTTAAAAAGTAAAGGTGTGGGCGCAAATGCCTTGCCGGCAGGCGATATTTTGAAGGAGTTAATTTTTAAAATTATTCATTAAGCGGTTTGAAAGTTGAAAAAAATTAAAATCTCAAACCTGAAACCTGAAACTTGAAACCAATTATTTATCAACGCTAATTCTATTTTCCCTGTTCGCTATTTCCCAGGCGGTATAAAACACCAGTTGGGTTCTTTTTGCCAATAATTCATAATTAATTTTATCGGGTGTATCGCTTATGCGGTGATAATTTTCGTGGGTTCCGTTGAAATAAAAAATGACAGGAATGTTATTTTTTGCAAAATTATAATGGTCTGATCGGTAATAAAAACGATTTGGATCGCTGTCCAGATTATAGGTGTAGTCTAAATCTAATTTGGTGAATTTGTGATTCATTTCTTCGGATAAATCGTGCAATTCCTTGCTTAACTTGTCGGAACCAATCAAATAAATATAGTTTGGGCCATTTTCATGGGCTTCATCCGAGCGGCCAATCATATCAATATTTAAGTCGGCAATAGTATTTTCCAAAGGAAAAATTGGGAGATTCACATAATATTTAGATCCAAGCAGTCCTTTTTCTTCTCCGGTAACATGCAAAAATAAAATAGAGCGTTTTGGTCCGTTACCATCTTCAACGGCTTGTTGAAAAGCTGCAGCAATCGCCATTACCGCCACTGTTCCGGATCCATCATCATCGGCGCCATTATAAATTTCTCCATCTTTATCGATCCCAAGATGGTCATAATGTGCAGAAATGACTAAAATTTCATCAGGTTTTTCTGAACCTTTGATAAAGGCAACCACATTTTCGGATGGTTTTAAATTTCGCTGTAAATGTTCCTCAGAAATTGTTTGAAAATAATTATTTCCGCCCAAGGGCGATGCGATATTTCTATCTATGTAAAAATTTTTAATATATTCGGCAGCCAATTTTTGTCCGGGTTCGCCTGTGTTTCTTCCTTCAAATTCATCAGAGGCAATCACATATAAATGTGTTTTTAAATCGACTTCAGTTATGCCTGCAGCATAATTTTTTGCCAAAATTCCTGTAACTTCAACAGATTCGGCCGCTTGGGCAACAACCGCATTGTTAAAGCCAAAACTCAATAGGCTTATAAATATGAAGGTAAAAAGATTTTTTTGCATACAATGAATTTATAAACGAATCAAATATATCAAAATTAACGGGAATCAGAAATCGTAAATTGCTTTAAAGTTTTGTTAAAGCTTATCAAATCTGATTCAAAAAGTTGGTCCAGATTATCGTTTTCTATCAAATTTTCGGTGGTGTCGGCCATAAAGTTTGAAGGCGTCATCAGCCACAATATGTCGGCCAACTGCAAAGCCAAATTTATTTCATGGGTAGAAACGATGATGGTTTTATTATAAGTTGCGGCTAATTTTTTTAACAATGCCAAGGTTTCAATGGTATGGTGAATGTCTAAATGCGCCGTTGGCTCATCTAAAATAATAATGTCCGTATTTTGGGCCAATGCCCTGGCAATTAACACTTTTTGAAGCTGCCCGTCGCTTAATTCGTAGTATTTTGAGTTGATTAAATATTTTGTGTTGGTTTGTTCTAAAGCGCGGTCGATAAATTTTAAATCCGTTTCGGATAAATTGCCAACCCAATTGGTATAAGGCTGCCGGCCCAAAGCCACCAATTCATAAACCGACAAATTGCTTTCGGGCAAATGCTCGGTTAAAACCAAACTGAGCGATTTGGCCAAATCAACACTGTTTAAAGTTTTCAAGTTGTTGTTATTGATGAAGATTTCACCGCTTAATGCAGGCTGAACCTTGGTTAAAGTTCTCAACAAAGTAGATTTCCCGATGCCGTTTTTTCCTAACAAACACACCAATTTACCTTTGCCAAGTTCTATATTTAAATTTTCGGCAATTATATTTACCTTATTTTTAGAAGCGTATCCAATACTTAAATTGGCAGTTTTTATGATATGTTGGTTTTTCAAATCCACTTAATAGGTTATTTTTCGTTTTCTCACCAATAACCAAATTATTATCGGCGCGCCAAATAATGATGTTATGGCGTTGATGGGCAAGGTATATTCGCTGGATGGCAATTGTGCAATACTGTCGCAGATCAGCATTATGATAGCACCGCTAACGGCAACCGCCGGCACCAATATTTTATGGTTGGAAGTGCTGAAAAGCAGTTTTGTTAAATGCGGAACTGCCAAGCCAATAAAGGCAATTGGACCTGAAAAAGCCGTAATAACGCCTGTCAATAAACTGGTTGAAATCAAAGTCAGATTTCGGGTTCGTTTTACATTAACGCCCATACTTTTTGCATAATTTTCCCCCAAAAGTAAACTGTTCAAGGGTTTTATAATGAATATTACGAAGGTGATTCCAATTAAAAAAATGATTAAAAGCGTTAAAATTTCATTCCAGCTTAAGTTTCCCAGACTGCCAAAACTCCAGAATAAATATTGCTGCAATTGGTTGGCGCTACTGAAATAGGCCAATACGCTAATTACTGAAGAAGTTAAACTCCCAAACATCAATCCGATAATCAGGATAGACATTGTATTTCTCACTTTTATTGCTGCAAGCATTACGGCCGAAAGCACTAAAAAAGCGCCAATGCTGGCAGCGATCGCATGTCCCCAACTGCTAAATGCAAAGCCGGCCATTGTTCCGCCAAAAAACGAGGCACCCAAAATCAATATGGCAACGCCCAAACTGGCGCCAGAACTTATGCCAAGCACAAATGGTCCCGCCAATGGATTCCTGAACAAGGTTTGCATCAGCAATCCACTAACCGATAATCCGGAACCCACAATAATTGCCGTAATTGCTTTTGGCAGTCTGTAATTAATTGCGATGGATTTCCACGATTCTTTTTCAACTTCAGCATTCATAAATGCCAGAAACAATTGTTTTAATGGAATATAAACCGAGCCCAAACTTATGTTTATGATAAAAATAAGCAGGAGGGCAGCCGCTAAAATAATAAATGTGTTTCTGTATGATTTAATCGGATTTACCAAGGTTGTTCGTTTAAAAATGCAACTAATTTTTCTACTGCTTTTCCACGATGGCTGATGCTGCCTTTTTCATTCAGATTCATTTCGGCAAATGAGCGGTTAAAGCCGTCAGGCATAAAAATAGGGTCGTAGCCAAAACCGCTGTCTCCCCGTTTTTCTGTTAAAATGGTGCCTTTGCAAACACCTTCAAATATAAACTGTTTTCCCTGAATATTTAAGGCGATTGCCGTCTTAAATTGCGCTCTCCGATTTGGATAGTTTTTGAGGTTATTCAATAATTTATTCATGTTCGCTTCAGCATTGTTGCTTTCCCCGGCATAACGGGCCGAATAAACGCAGGGTTCGTTATTTAAAGCTTCAACTTCCAGTCCGGTGTCATCAGCAAAACAATCCAATCCATATTGTTCTGTGATAAAATTGGCCTTTAAAATGGCGTTTCCTTCCAAAGTGTCGGCAGTTTCAGGAATTTCCCCAAAACAATGGATATCAGCCAGACTGACAATCTCGAAATTGGTGAGCATCGCTTGAACTTCTTGGAGTTTGTGTTGGTTATTTGTGGCAAAAACCAATTTTAATTTATTCATGGTGATATGGTTCGTTCTTTAAAATAGTGTAAGCCCTGTACAATTGTTCAACAACAAACAGGCGAATCATTTGGTGCGAAAAAGTCATTTTAGACAAGGATATTTTTCCTTGCGCCTGTTTGTAAACGGTTTCCGAAAACCCGTACGGACCGCCAATCACCAGCACCAATTGCTTAACGCCGGCATTCATTTTTTTCTGAAGGTAGTTGGAAAAAGTGACAGAACTGAATGCGGTTCCTTTTTCATCCAACAAAATTAATACGTCCGTTGCCGTTAATTTTTTTAAAATGAGTTCGCCTTCCTTTTCCTTTTGCTGCGCTTCGGTCAGGTTTTTAACATTTTTGATATCGGCAATAAGTTCCATCTCAAAATTAATATAATGCTTCAGTCTGTTTTGATACGCTTCAATTAAAGTCTGCAAATTTTTATCATCGGTTTTGCCAATGGCCAACAGTTTAATTTTCATCTGTTTAAATAATATTTTTCAGCGGTAAAAGATGTTGCTCGCCATGATTCATTACTTTGTGCGCCAAAATTTGCAATGCTCGTTTCATCTGTTTACATTTTATTTTTTAGCGGTAACAGCTGCTGTTCTCCATTAATGATTTCTGTTTATATCAAAATTTGTTATGGCTCGTTTCATTCGGTAAATATAAAAAGAATTAAAGATGAATTTTTTGAAAATAAAAAAGTTATTTTTGTTTGATAATAGATAAATTCAATGATTTCACAACAGCAATTTGAAAAAGAACTTGATTTGATTATTTCCAATGCCATTAGGGAGGATGTGGGTGAGGGCGATCACAGTTCTTTGGCGTGTATCCCAAAAGAAGCCAAAGGCAAGGCGAAATTACTTGTTAAGGAAGCAGGAATTATTGCAGGCGTGGAAATGGCAAAACGGATTTTCAGTTATGTGGATGCCGATTTAAAAGTGGAAACATTGATAAACGACGGAGCATCTGTAAAATATGGCGATGTGGTTTTTTTTGTTGAAGGAAGCTCACAATCCATTTTGAAATCGGAGCGTCTGGTATTAAACGTGATGCAGCGAATGAGCGCCATAGCCACAAAAACCAATGAATTCGCGAAATTGCTGGAAGGCACAAAAACCAAAGTTTTAGATACGCGAAAAACCACTCCGGGCATCAGGGCCATAGAAAAATGGGCGGTTAAAATTGGCGGCGGAGAAAATCATCGGTTTGCCTTGTATGATATGATTATGCTAAAGGACAATCACATCGATTTTGCAGGCGGCGTTACAAAAGCAATTGAAAAAACAAAAAACTATTTAAAAGTAAATAAGCTCGATTTAAAAATTATTGTTGAAGCGAGAAGCATTGAAGAAATAAAAGAAATATTGGCACATGAAGGCATTCACAGAATATTGATTGATAATTTTGATTTTGAGGAAACCCGTAAGGCAGTTGAGTTAATTGGCGACAAATGCCAAACGGAATCTTCTGGCGGCATTAATTTGGAAAGCGTCAGAAAATATGCCGAATGCGGCGTTGATTATGTTTCATCAGGCGCTTTAACGCATTCCGTTTACAATTTGGATTTGAGTTTGAAAGCAATGGCCCCCTAACCCCCGAAGGGGGAATATTAAAAAAAAGTTAAAAGCTTATCTGCTAGTGGCAGGTTAAAAGTTATTTATTGAATATATTTTATCCAATCAAACTCCCTTTCCTTTGGAAAGCGTTGGGGATAGGATTAAAAGTTCTAAAATCGGATATCTAAAATCGTAAATCGTAAAGAAACGCCTTTGAACTTATTTAAAAAAAATGAAAAATTTTACGAGGGAAATCATAAATAGAATTAAAACACGAAAGTGGATTGTTAAATTTGGAAAAAACGTCAAAATTCCGGGTTTATTGGGCATGTCGGTTTATGAGGTTTTTAAAATATATACCATTGGAATCATAAAAGGTGCCTTAACTTCTCGCGCTGGCGGAATTGCCTTCAGTTTTTTTATGGCTTTGTTTCCATTTTTGCTGTTTATGCTCACCTTAATCCCATACGTTCCCATAGAAGGATTTCAGGAAGATTTTTTGTTTATGATTGAACGATTGTTGCCGCCAAACACCGCCAGTTCTTTTGAGGGTGTGATCCGCGATATTATTAATAACAAGTATGGCGGATTGCTTTCTTTTGGGTTTATAGCTTCAATTTTTTTAATGGCCAATGGTGTAAGCGCTGTTTTAGCCGGATTTGAATATTCGTATCATGTGGTGGAAATGCGCAGCATTTTGCGTCAGTATTTTATTTCTATGCTCATAGCCATAGTGCTGTCGGTTATTTTGGTTATTGTGGTTGCGGTTACGGTTTATTTTGAAATAGGGATAAATAATTTAAAGGCGCACGGATGGCTTGAAAATGATGTATTTTGGATTGAAAAAGGCAGGTATGTATTATTGGTGGCATTGATATTCTTTTCAGTTTCCGTGTTGTATAAATATGGGGCAAAAGAGGTAAAACAGAAAACTTTTTTTTCACCGGGCGCTATTTTAACAACACTGCTAACCTTGTTGATGTTCAGATTGTTTTCTGTTTATGTGTTAAAATTCGCCACTTACAACCAGCTTTACGGCTCCATTGGAACTTTGTTGGTATTGATGCTTTTTGTTTGGCTAAATTCCATTATTTTGTTGTTGGGCTTCGAGTTAAATGCAAGTATCAACAGGCTTCAGAGAGATAATTATATGAAAAAAGATGCTTTGAAAGAAATAAAAATTAAAGAAGGGAAAATAATAGAAAGGGTAGAAGAAATTAAGGAATTAAAAGAAAAAGGGAAAAAAGAATGAAAATTATAGCAATGATTCCTGCACGTTTTGAAGCCAGCCGATTTCCAGGGAAATTAATGAAAGATTTGGCAGGAAAAACAGTTATTTTAAGAACCTATGAAGCAACAAAAAACGCCAATTTGTTTGATGAAGTTTATGTAGTGACAGACAGTGATGTTATATTTGATGAAATCATATCAAACGGCGGAAAAGCCATAAAAAGTAAAAGGGAACATGAATCGGGGAGCGACAGAATTGCGGAAGCCATTGAAAATATGGACGTTGACATTGTTGTAAATGTGCAAGGCGACGAACCTTTCACAAAAAAGGAGCCACTTTTGAAATTGTTGGAAGTTTTTAAAAATGATGCCAAAAATGAAATTGACATCGCTTCTTTGATGCTGAAAATGGATGATAAAATTGAAATTGACAATCCAAATAATGTAAAAGTGGTCACCGATGAGCGAAATTTTGCCATGTATTTTTCCCGTTCTCCAATTCCGTATCCGAGAGATGAAACTTTTGCAATTTATTTTAAACATATCGGAATTTACGCCTTCAGAAAAGAAGCCTTATTGAAATTCACCAAATTGCCGATGAACCGACTGGAAGCCGCTGAAAAGCTGGAAAACCTTCGTTTTTTGGCCAACGGATTAAAAGTGAAAATGGTTGAAACCAAGCATATGGCAATTGGCATAGACACACCCGAAGATTTGGAAAAAGCCAATGCCATTTTTAAAACAGCAATAACACATATTGATTAGAAATTAACAAATAACATATAACATTTAACCTTTTAACAATGAGCTATATCAACAGACAACCAAAAGATTTCATGAAATCATTGCAATTAATCCATTTTGCCTTTTTGTTTTTAATTGTTGCTTTTGGAGCTTATGTGGCTTTAAACGCAGGAGACCAATTGTTTTTTTCTTATCAGGAAGACAAAATGTTTTTATATATGGCAATTACGATATCTTTTTTGGGTAATTTGTCGAGTAAATATTTATATGCGAAGCTGTTAAAACAAATTCCGGCCAATGCCGAGCTTTCCCAAAAAGCCGTAAAATACAGCACTGCACATATTTTTAGGGTAGCCATGTTGGAATTTCCGGCATTGATGTGCATTATTTTTGTGATGGAATCCAACAATATTTTCTACTTTATTTTGGTTGGAATATTAATTTTGATGATCCTTTCACTGTATCCCAACAAATATAAATTCGCAAATGAAGTTCCGCTTTCTACAAAAGAAAAATCAATGTTGGAAAACCTTTAAATAGTTTTTTAATTTTTAGATATTTGCAAACTAATTTTTAAACATGGCACAAAAACCAAGCATACCAAAAGGAACACGCGATTTTTCGCCTTCTGAAGTGGCAAAAAGAAACTATATATTTTCAACCATCCGTCAGGTATTTGAAACATACGGCTTTCAGCCCATAGAAACCCCAAGTTTTGAAAATTCTGAAACCTTAATGGGAAAATATGGAGAAGAAGGCGATCGGTTGATTTTTAAAATATTGAATTCGGGAGATTATTTGAGCAGGGTTGATGATGCATTGCTTCTTTCAAAAGACAGTTTAAAAGTCACCTCAAATATTTCAGAAAAAGCATTGCGTTACGATTTAACGGTGCCATTTGCGCGTTATGTGGTGCAACACCAAAATGAAATAGAATTTCCTTTTAAACGTTACCAAATGCAGCCGGTTTGGCGCGCTGATCGTCCGCAAAAAGGACGTTTTAGAGAATTTTACCAATGTGATGCCGATGTGGTTGGCAGCAAAAGTTTGTGGCAGGAAATTGAATTTGTGCAATTGTATGATGCCGTTTTCAGCAAATTAAAGTTAACCGGAACCACCATCAAATTAAACAATCGTAAAATATTGGCGGGCATTGCCGAAATTATTGGTGCTGCGGATAAATTAATTGATTTCACAATAGCACTCGATAAATTGGACAAGATTGGCGCCGATGGCGTAGCCAAAGAAATGATGGAAAAAGGCATTTCTGAACAGGCAATAGAAAAAGTGAAACCTTTATTTAATTTTACAGGGAGCAATCAAAATAAATTAGACCAGTTAGCGAATTTATTGGCCGAATCTAAAGATGGCACCAGCGGCGTGAATGATTTGCGTTTTGTGGTTGATGCTGTTGAAAAGTTCGGATTGGAGTCGGCAAAGCTCATAATTGATGTGACTTTGGCGCGCGGATTGAACTATTACACCGGTGCCATTTATGAAGTTTCCGCGCCTGAAGGTGTAAATATGGGATCTATCGGCGGCGGCGGAAGATATGATGATTTAACAGGAATTTTCGGATTAAACGATATGAGCGGGGTTGGCATTTCTTTTGGGCTGGACCGTATTTATTTGGTGTTGGAAGAATTAAATTTATTTACAGAATTGGAGCTTCCAAAACCAAAAGTGCTCTTTATTAATTTTGGCGATGCCGATGCGGCTTTTTGCATGAAAGCCCTTGTGGAATTGAGGAAAAACAATATTAAATCGGAATTGTATCCCGACAGCGCCAAATTGAAGAAGCAAATGAATTACGCCAATAAAAGGGAAATCCCTTATGTGGTGATGGTTGGCTCATCAGAAATTGAAAATAATGTGTACACATTAAAAAATATGGAAAGCGGTAAACAGGAAGTTTGCAGTTTAAAAGAATTAATTAGAATCGCGGCGCAACTTTAAAATATATTGTAAATTTGCACATTAATGAACAAAAATGTTTGAAGGTAAAAACATAATGACAAACAGAATTGATGAAATGGGAGATGATCACGTAGGATCCTCTGCTAAAACACCTTTAAGAGCCGATGCTTTTGATATTTCAGACCACGAAAAAATTGCGCGAATTCAAGAAAGCGTAAAAGATATCTTGATTACTTTAGGGATGGATTTGGATGATGACAGTTTAAAAGGAACTCCAAAAAGAGTGGCGAAATCATTTGTGAATGAACTTTTTGGAGGGTTAAATCCGGCCAACAAACCAAAATTATCCACATTCGACAATAACTATAAGTATGGTGAAATGTTGGTGGAAAAAAACATAGTTGTTTATTCCACTTGTGAACATCACCTGTTGCCTATAGTTGGGAGAGCGCATGTAGCTTACATTTCTAACGGAAATGTTATTGGCTTGTCCAAAATGAATCGCATTGTTGATTATTACGCAAAACGGCCCCAGGTTCAGGAACGATTAACCATGCAAGTGGTGCAATCGTTGCAGGAAGCATTGGGAACGGATGATGTGGCTTGTGTTATTGACGCCAAACATTTGTGCGTAAATTCACGTGGCGTTCGCGATATTGACAGCAGTACCGTAACTTCAGAGTTTGGAGGAAAATTTAAGAACGAGAATGTTCGCCGCGAGTTTTTGGATTACATTAAAATGGATACCGATTTCGAGGCCATAAAATAAATTAGAACAATAAACAATCAATTCAAAGTGCTTATTCCGGTGAAAGTGTACACCCTATTCCGGACTAAACTGGACAGTTATTTTGATGTTGATTTCTGATTATAAAATTAGACAAAATTTTT